>WNFD01004861.1_pt1 | contig 13469 bp, 9 predicted proteins | sample 5400491 | NCBI WGS metagenome assembly WNFD01 (sample SAMN13153343, study PRJNA577476) | soil metagenome | isolation source: 120 cm saprolite under Douglas fir tree site 2 hole 2 replicate 2 | place: USA:California | collected 2015-04-18 | reverse complement strand
GCCTGCCGCGCAATAGCCTTAGGCCGAGCGTTTGAAAATAGGTTTCGCTGCACAGTTCGACCATGGAGTTCCAGTGTTCCGAGTTTGGTTTTCCCAAGATCGTTATCTCGCTGCCTGCCCCACCGAGCGGTGGTAGGCCCAGGGACTCCGTGGCGGTGATCACACCGGGCAACGTTTTCACACGCTGGACGACTTGCTCGAAAAAGACCTTTTTCTCAGTGGCGTCATAGCGGTCGTCCGCGGCGGGCGCTACCTCGGCGTAAAGCACGTGAGCCGGAGCGAATCCCAAATCAGCATGAGTGAGAACGAAGAAACTGCGCATCAGCAAGCCGGCACCAGTCAAGAGAACGATGGAAAGAGCCACCTCGGCGATCACCAGACCAGAGCGTAGTTTCCCATGCCGGAAGCCGCCAGCCGTGCCTTTTCCGCTGCCGGTCATGGATAGCTGAAGATTGCCGCGAACGGCGTACAGCGCGGGCGCAAGACCGCAGATCACTGTGGCGAGCGCCGCAATGGCAAGCGCAAAAAGGAGGACGACCGGATTCAGACCGATCACGGTTTCCTCTGGAATAGCACCGTGCGGAATGATAGCCGTCAAACCTTTTAGTCCAAAATAGGCAAAGAAGCAGCCGGCAACGCAGGCCGCCGCGGCAAGCACAAAACTCTCGACCAGAAGCTGGCGAATCAGTCGCCCGCGGCTGGCGCCCAAAGAAGCACGGACAGCAATTTCCCTTTCCCGGACGGTTGCCCGGGCGAGCAACAGGTTCCCGACGTTGATGCAAGCGATTAGTAGCAGCATGAATACAGACGCAAGCAGGGCGTAGAGGGTTTTCTTGAAATCGCCGAAGACGAAGTCCAGAAGAGTGCGAGTAACGATCTTAAACTGGTGTGGATAGAGCTCCCCGGGGCTGGCCCGGGCAAGCCGATGCACAATGGCATCGAGATCGGCTGCAGCCGCTTCCAGGCTGACGCCCTTTTTGGGACGGGCCAGCGCCCAGATAACGCTCGCGTCCTTCAGATGAAACACCGTGCCGTCGGCTCCTGGCCTCAGACTCAGCGGAAACCATATGCCGGCATCGTATCCGTTGAAGCGCTGAGGCATGATGCCGACAAGCGTGCGCGGCTTGCCGTTGAGGAAAAAAGTCGTACCGAGAACTCTGGAGTCGCCGCCGAACTGCGTTTGCCACAGGCCATAGTTCATCATGAACACGAACGGCGCACTCGGCTTTTCGTCGTCGGCAGAGAAAACGCGTCCAAGAAGCGGCGGAACGCCAAGAAAGTCGAAGCCATTGGTCGTGACGTAGCCGCCCCGGAGGCGGCGAGTACCTTTTCCGTCGGTATACAGGACATCCAGCTGATAGTTTCCAATCATATCTTCGAAGACGTGGTTTTGTTCCCGAATAGCAAGGAACTCAGGAATGGTGTAGTGGTTGCGCGTAACGGCGTCGCCTGTGCCGGCCAAATCGCGCATCTCAAAGGTGATGGAGTGCTGGAAGTCCCGATACGGGAAGGGATCGAAAACGACATTATAGATGACGCTGAACATCACGGTGGTGGCGGCGATGCCTAGGGCAAGCGCGACAATGGCAATTACAGCGAAGCGGCGATCCTTGGCCAGGCTGCGCAAGGCGTACTGAAAATCGCGGAGAAGATCTTCAACATGATTCTCGATGCGCGCCTCACGGCAGTCTTGCTTGATCTGTTCCAGTCCGCCGAAGGCCAAATGTGCGCGCCGCCGCGCCTCTGCCAGGCTCATGCCCGAGGACACGTAGTCCCGGACCCGCTCCTCCAGATGGAAACGCAACTCCGCGTCCAGCCGCTTTTCCGCGAGGCGTTTGTGGAATAAACGACGGAGCCAACCCATCACCGGAACTCCTACTCTGCCGTTCGGAGGATCAGCGCTACCGCTTCAGACAGCCGCTCCCAATTGACCATCTCTGTGCTAAGACGCTTTCGCCCCGCGCGCGTAAGCGAATAGAACTTGGCCTCTCGTCCCGTTTCCGTTTCTTCCCACTTGGCTTGCAACCATCCGCCATCTTCCAGCCGGTACAGCGCGGGGTACAGCGAGCCTTCGGGCACTTGAAAGAAGTCCCTGGATATCTGCTGAATTCTCTGGGAGATGGCGTACCCGTGGATGGGGCCGAAAGCCACGACCTTCAGAATCAGCATGTCCAGCGTGCCTTTGAGAAGTTCGGTTTTTTCTTGTTCCATACAATCCCTAGATGTCCTATGCTTATATCCCTAGAACGTCTAAGTGTCAAGAGAAAATTAACTTTTTTTCTCTGACGAGCCGTTCGCAGGAAACTTTTGCCGTCTTCCATCGTCTCTATAGAGACATCGAAATCCGCAACCAAAGGAGCACTGAAAAGGGAAACAAAGCGCTCGCGGCCAAACAAAAACAGCCCCGTGACGCGTGGCAGTTCTGAAGCAGGCGGAATCGAGAAGGGGTTAAACAGATCACTTCGCTTCTGGTTTGGCGGCCGGAGCGATGCGATCTCCAGGAGAAGCGCTACCCTCGCGGGCGCATGCTTTTCATTTAACCCCCTTCTCATCTTAGTTGCCTTTGATTTTCAGATGCAACCGCGAACGCACCTCGCCACTGCGTCGCGGCCGGAGGGTCTTATGAGACCGGGAATATGGTTTTTGTTGCTGGTTCTGACTTCAAGGCTTTGTGCGCAGTCCGAAGCGCCGCCTCATCCTTTTGTTCCTATTGACCAGTCTCGGTTGCCGAGGCTTGGCGAGACCATCTCCATGGGCGAATTGCGCATCCCGCCGAAAGCCGTTAAGGAAATCCAGCGCTCGCAGACCGCACTCCTGTCGGGTGACGCCCGCGCTTCCGCTCTGCACCTCGAAAAAGCTCTCCAGATCTATCCCCATTCTTTGGAGGCGCACAACAATCTCGGATCTCGCTACGTCGAACTGCGCCAATATGAAAAAGCCGCTGTCGAGTTTCAGAAAGCCATAGACATCGATCCCCGTGTCGCGCAGCCCTTTAACAATCTTAGCGTCGCCTTTTTCCTCCTCCAGCGTTATCCAGACGCGGAGGCTGCGGCGCGCCGCGCGCTCGATCTCGATCCACACAATTCCACCTCGCGCTATATGCTTGGCTGCATTCTAGCCGCGGAGAAACGCAACCCTCTCGAAGCCATGGAAATGTTACGTCAGACCGAGCTCGAGTTCCCGGATTCCAGGCTGCTCCTCGCCGAGATTCTGCTTAGGCGTGGTGCAGTAAGTGAGGCTCAAAACGAGTTGCGCGAATATTTGAAAGTGCCGGGCGTCGAAAAGAAACAAAAAGTCGAGCGCTGGCTCGCCCGGCTCGCACAGACATCGGCCACCCCAAACTGCGCGACGCGAGCCAACATTCCTTGACGTCCGGGCGCCTGCGTTCGAGCTCGTCGAATCCGAGTCGGGCGCGGCGGCCAGCTTGGAGCTTCTCTCCGATTGCCGTCGGTTGACAGGGAATTGGAAGTAATTCACCCTGATGTCTAGGCACGTCGTTCTATTTCTGCCCTAAGAGATTGAGGAATTCCTCCGTGCGCTCCACCGGCAGCGCCATTTACGACTCCTCCAGCCCTGCAAAGCGATTTTCAGGGAATCTGCATTATCGAAATCAATTCGTCCGCACAGGAGCGCTTCATTGGCGATGAAATGGTTTCTTAAGACGTCCCGTCTCGCCGTCCAAATTAGACCCGACGATGAACGCTGCTCGGCGGCACGTTATATAGCCGTCGCTTCATTCTCCCGTGGGAACGGCAAGGAACCCATGCGTGTGGCCGCTAGAATCGGCGTACTGGCCAACGATGACTCCGCCGGGGTTTATGCCCATCGCGATGGTACCGACGGCGTTGAATGGCGGCGTGCTAGGAACGTCAAGCGTTAGCGGCGCTGATCCGCCCGGAAGTTGCAGAAACCCGTGTTGCTTTCCGGCGTTATCCTTGTAAGTTCCTACCATTTCTTGCCCCGGATTAATGTCCCAAACGACCGTTTGAATACTGTTGGGCACATCGTAGGGCTGAAGGTCCCCGTTCTGCAGGATGTACCCGTGCTGGTGGTTAGTCATCATGTCAATGTAGAAGCCCACCGTAGTGTTGCCGTCGGGCGTCGCACCGCCGTGCATGGAGTTTGGAAAGGACTTGCTCGGATCTAACAACTCCCCACCATCGGCTGCTATGCTGGTATCGCCGAAACGCGTCCACGCGGCCGAGAACATGGAAGCCATCACATCGAAATCATGGTAGCAACCGTACATACTGCCGTCCGGCGTGATGCGTCCCGGTATCGCCCCTGGATGGCCTGGGAATAATACGGCTGAGAACTTACCGTGGCTGTACAGAAAGCCTTTGATGCATGCTGTTGATCCGGCCGCTGGGCAGTATTCCGGAGAGTCCACAGGAGCCGAGCTGTTCACCGGAGCAGTGAACTGCCCAACAATTTCTCCATTCGGGCCGATTCCTCTGGCAACGGTGGGCAGGGTACCGGTCGTTCCGACCAGGGCACCGGGAACATCAATCGAAGTAAATTGTCCGCCACTCAACAGGAATCCATGCTGCTTCCCGACAGTGTCCGTGTAAGTCCCAACGATATCGCCGCCAGGATTGATTCCGCCGATGGCGGTTCGCCGGGCGATGCCGCCGGGGCAGGCACTGCACGGGACATCGATAGGAGCAAAATTAAATGATTGTGCTTCGCACCGCGCGCCGAACAACGGCAGCGAGCAGCCGATCATGATAAGCGCGATCTTTAGGTGTCTTCTCATCTTTTTCTCTCCCTGGGGCGGCATGCCGAAATGGCTCCGAATTTTGGACGTAGCCTGTGCAGCCGCGCAAACCAGGGTGTACCCTAGCGACAGCAGACCGGCGCGTCAATGAACGCAGGCTGGCCTTTCCCTAAATTTCCTATGAACGGCCAACCTGCTCAGGTGCCGGTACTTAGCGAAAATATTGCTGGTCTTGTTTTCCGGATGGTATAATCCGCTTATTCCGCAGGAAGGATGTGTCCGTGCCCGCCCCGGTCGATAACCCGCTTCTTTTGCGGTTCGGACCGTTCCAACTTGACCCCCAGGCCTGTGAACTGCGCAAGGGCGATACCCTCCTTCACCTCGCTCCGCAACCCTGCAAAGTGCTTGGCCTGCTTGTCTCGCGCCCACAAAAAGTATTCACGCGGCGGGAGATCCAGCGGGAAATCTGGGGCGGTGACACGTTCGTCGATTTCGAACAAGGTCTAAATGTCGCCATCCGGCAAATTCGCGGTGCCCTGTGCGACGATGCAGAGACACCTCGCTACATTGAGACCCTTCCCCGGCGCGGCTACCGCTTTATCGGTCGGCTGGATGAACATCCTACTAGGGCGGAAGGCGCGAGGACCACAGTTCCGGCGGAATCCGCGACGCTTTCTGCTCCAGCCGTTCTTCGCCCCCTCTCCTATCGGCGACCCCTGACTGTCATAGTTGGGCTCGTCTTGACTGCAGCTGCTGGAATCTTGCTTTGGAGGATGGAGCGCATCCCGGGCAGAACGCTGCCCAGGCGTATCCAGTCTCTCGCGGTGCTCCCACTGGAAAATCTCTCACACGATGCGGAGCAGGAATACTTTGCGGACGGCATGACCGACGAGTTGATTACTGACCTGGCCGGAATTCATTCACTGAATGTGATTTCGCGGACCTCCGTGATGCAGTACAAGGACAGAAGCAAGCGCAAGACAACGGCGGAGATCGCTCGCGAGCTGAATGTCGACGCCGTGATCGAGGGCACAGTGATGCGCTCTGGAGACCGCGTGCGAATCACCGCGCAACTGATCGATGCGCACAACGATCGCCACCTCTGGGCCGAGGCGTATGAACGCGATTTGCGGAGTATTTTGGCGTTGCAGGACGAAGTGGCAAAAGCAATCGCCAGGGAAGTTAAGATCACGCTCACCCCGCAAGAGCAATCCCGGCTATCAAACGCACGGCCGGTCGATCCCGCGGCCAACGAGGCTTATCTCCGCGGTCTCTACGAGCTACACGGAATAACCGCTGAGCCGACAGCGACTCTAAAATCCCAATCCCTCGAAAAAGCCATTGGATATTTTCAGCAGACCCTCACCCGCGACCCAAACGATGCGCTGGCCTATTCCGGGTTGGCTGATGCCTACTCCAGTTTGAGCACGCATTATAGAGCTCCACTCGACGTGATGCCCAAGGCCAAGGCCGCCGCTACCAGAGCTGTTGAACTCGATGATACACTCGCAGAAGCGCATGCCTCTCTCGGCTATGTCGCGCTTATCTTTGACTGGGACTGGGCCCACGCGGAGCGGGAGTTCCGCAGGGCACTCGAACTCAGTCCCAGCTCGCCTCGGGCGCACGCTGGCTATGCAGAATATCTTCTCTTTGTAGGCCACCGAACTGATGAAGGGCTTCAGGAGCTTCAGCGCGCCTATGCCCTGGATCCACTTTTGCCTCTGTCACACGGTGACCTGGCATGGTTCTTGTTCCTCGCGAGACGCTACACGGAATCTATCGAGGCTGCCCGCAGGGTTGGGCAGGACGACAACATCCTAGCGCTCTCCTATGCGGAACTTGGCCAGTCTGAACAGGCACTTGCCGCTGCAGATCGCGCCTTGAAATCCACACAAAATCCCGTGATCCTGTCCCAAGTCGCGGCTGCCTATGCGCTTGCCGGCAGGAAGGATAAGGCTCACGCAATGATCAACGGCATCGAAGGCCAGGCCCGACAGCGCTATGTCTGCGGATTTAACGTGGCTTGCCTGTACTCCGTGCTGGGAGATAAGGAACAAGCCTTTGCTTGGCTTGCGAAAGCCTATCACGACCGTTCGGATTGACTGCCTTCTGTCGGGGTGGATCCCCGACTCGACTCCCTGCGAGCTGATCCGCGCTTCGCTAACCTGCTTCACCGGATGAACCTCCAGCCCTAAGTTTGCCTGCGTCTAAACGACCGTCGCCCCAACGTGCCGAAAAATGCGCCTTCGGATTGCCCTGTGCGGATTCCGCGTGATCAATGCTGTGCTCGTACAATTGCAGGGGGCCCGGCGGTCGGGCTGTGGGAATTTGAAGGTCCGTTGGCGCTCGCCGCTGGTTGCGGACAGTTGACGGGCAATCCGGAAGTAATTCACCCCGATGTCCATCCAGCTCATTTTATTTCTGCCCTAACAGATTGAGGAACTCCTCGGTCCTCTCCACCGGCAACGCCACCAGGTTCGCTTCATACGATTCCTGATCGCAGGAAATCGGCAGCAGCGCGCCTTTCGCCGCAATCGCAAACCACTGGTAATCCATGCGCAAAAGAAATTGGATGATTTCGCGGGCCGCGTAATCCCACGGACGGGTTCGCGTGTCCTGCACCTCCGCCAAAATTGCCGGCCGCGATTCTCTCTGCAGCAGCTTCATCGCGCCGTGCAGAACGGAGAGTTCCGCGCCTTCCACGTCGAGTTTAATGAAATCCACTTTGCACACTCCCAATTCGGCCAGCACGTCATCCAGCCGCCGGACCGATACCCGCACCGTTCGGACCGGCTCGTCGACCGCTGGCGGCCGCAAGCTGTTGCACCAATCCTGAAATCCGTCTACAAGGTAGAGGTCCGCTTCCCCTGGATATTCTCCCAGTGCGCAAGGCACCAGTTCTGTGTTTGAGCAGCGGTTCAGGCGCAGGTGTTTCTCCAGCCGTTCGCACTCCCGCGGTGAAGGCTCGATCGCGATCACGCGGCCGCCCCACCCGACTCGCTTCGACGCCAGCAGCGTGTACAATCCGTGATGCGCTCCGGCATCCACCACGGTCATATTCCGCCGCAGCAATCTCTCCACAAACCCTCTTTCCATTTTCTCGAACTCGTTGTAAATCAGCTCTTGATCCAGCGCGCTTTTTTCCGCCAGCCACCATGCGCCGAATGGCAGCCGCAGGGGAATCGGCATCCCCGGAAAAATGCGGCGCGCCCGATTCGCCAGCGTGATGTATTTCCTTCGCGCGGGGCTGCGCAGGAATCGCCCGATTCGCTGTGGAAGTGTGGCCGTTACCGCGGGCTTCTTTGCCCAGGGATCTTCCGCTTCATGCGGCTCGGGAATCAGCCGGAACCCCGCTACGTCGATTGCTGTCGAGGAGGCCAGCAATACCGTGCGGCGCCGCGCGTGTTCCGCTGTCTCGCGAAAATCCTCGTGATCCGGCAGGGGCATCACGCGATAGACCGCCCCGAATCCCGCGCGGTACAGCATCTTCACCAGGCTTCCCTCGCTCGGATAGCAAGCCACATCACTTAGGCTTTGATCGTCCTGGCGCGGCTCTTGACGCAGGAGCATCGACGTCTTTTCCTCTGGCAAGCACATGCTTTCCAGCAACAGGCATTTCTCCGTCAGCCCGTGGAGGTTGCGGATCGCCAGCAGCGGGTTTTCCAGGTGATAGAGCAGTCCGAAGCAAAGCACGAGATCGAATCGGCCCAGTTGCAGGATCGCTCGCTCCTCGATGTCGCCCTCTCCAAACGGGATGTGCGCGAACCGGCGTCGCGCTTCCGCCACGTTTTCTTTTCGCCCGTCGAAACCGCAAACATTCAACCCGCACTCCGAAAGCGTTTGCGAGAAAAAACCCACGCCGCACCCTGCATCCACCGCATTCGAAAGCTTCAGCGCGGGCTTTAGCCTTGTCACGGCACGCTGTATCGTTTCGCCGCGCGCTTCGATGAGTTGGCGATACTCCTTCTGGTCGAATGGCGTCAGGTGGATGGTAGTTTCTGTTGTCAGTCGGATGGGTTGAACTTTGTGAACTCCGGCAATTCCTTGTTGGCTTCGGCGCATGGGAGCCGGCCTCCTTCTTTTCCACCTCTGACGCAGCTGGTCTCGCGGCGGGCGCGTGCTGCCCGCTCGAGAGAGCGACCGTCACTGGAATACCACTGCCGATACCAGAGACAGAGATATTTGGGGACCTGGGGGACAAAATGTACTAACTACTTGCAGTCGTAGCATGGCTGGACTTATTTATGCAAGTAGTTTCTTTGTTAGTACCGCCACGGCGAGAGCCGCCGCGACTCCGGATTGTTTCGGGCGGCGTGGTCCTTTCACTTCGGCTTTGCGGCTGTGCCTGTTTCTTGCAAAGCAAATCCATGTTCCAGCTTCCCTGGCTGACGCAGGCGCAGCCCATCCTTGAAATAGGGGGAGCACGGCAGCGGCGCGTCCCAGCATTGATTGGTCTCTACCGGTACGTAGATCGTCAGTCCGGAAGTGGTTTGGTGCAACGCCAGTTTTGCCTGCGGCACGCGCAAAAACGTTCTAACGCCTGCGCTGGGGTGAAAGTACGAGCCCCAAAGCAGCCGGGGATGCGCCGCCCACGCTGTCATCAAGAGCAAGCCCAGTAGCCCGATTCGAATCTTCCCCGCCTGGTCGAGAAAATGAAGCGCCGCAAGAGTTCCGAGTGTCGCTCCGGCTGTCCAGATCGCCGGTTCTCCAAAACGCAGCGCCGGCGCTTTCAGAAACCAAAAAATCAAGCCCGCCAGCGAAGGTGCAAGAAGCCACAGCCATTGCGGAAACGCGCTTCGCTTCTCCCGCGCCGTTCGAATGATCCCCGCCACGCAGCCGGCCAGCGCAAAAAACATGGGAATCAAAAATCCTTCTCTTTCTCTCACCAGTTCCCGGAACCACGGCCGCAGCCAATTCCACCCGTATGTATATTCGTAAGTGGTCTCCGGAACTCGCGCGAACGATCGCGCGACGTCCGCTTGCCCTTGCGTTTCGAACGCTGGCACCTTCCAATCCACTGGAATCGACAGCTCTGTACTCGGGAAAAGCGGATACCCCGTCAAGACCAGCCCCCGCCCTATCCACGGAAGCACAATGACGGCAGATAGAATCACCGCCCACCCCAGTTGCCGCTTTCCCGACGGTGCGCTGCGGCTTACCGACCACAACTTCAGGCACGCTATGGTCCACCCCACGGAAGCAAACACCAGACTGGACACCTTGAATGTAACCGCCACTGAAAAGAGCGCCATGGCAATCACCAGGCTTATGCGCCGGGAATCGCTCGTGCTTGGCGGCGAAGATTCCTCATCGAGAGCTCGGAACAGCATGGCCGCGCCCGCCAGGCAGACCACGCTCGTTGGGAGATCGGTGTTGGTCCCCACGATCTTGCCAGTGGCCGCCCAAATCGCCGCCGGAACAAACAAGAGAGTGAAAAACCAATCGATGCGGGAACTGTTCCTGCCGCGAAAAACGCGCGCCGCTGCCGGAAGTATGGAAGCGAAGAGCGCAGCGATTAAGAAGCCTGAGAAAAGATGGTGCGCCAAACCATTCCAGGGCCCTTGTTCCAACGCCGCAATCCAGAGGAACACCGAGGAATTAAATCCGAGTTGCCCGAGAAGATTGCCGAGGCCGGGGACCAGGGGGTAGGTAGTGAACCAGCGCACAGCTTGCGCGCCATAGAGTCCGGTGTCGTAGTGGTAGCCCAGTGCGGCGGCGCGGAAGGCGATGATCATTGTGGCGGGAATATAGAGCAGTACCGCCGGCCACCGTGGCTCTCTTCCTTCGAGCACGCGTTGGAAGAGCGTCGCTCCATTCCAAATCCATCCCGCCAGTCCCAAGCCCACCAGGGTGTAAGCGACGAGGAGATCAATGGGCCTGAAGAAGTGGTAGATCTGGAGTATTGCGGCGATGAGCGCCACGCCGGTCCACAGCGCGTCCAGCGGACCAAATGCAAAGCCCAATCCGCGAAGCAGTAGTCCGCCAATGCCGATGCACACGGCGCCGCACACCAGCCAGGTGACCAGGATGCAAAGAATGATTACGGCTAGCATCGAGGCGAGATTCTAGCAGGCTCCAGCATGGCTTAGGTGGGACTTAAATTTTTTCGTCTTATTGTTTACTGAAAATAAATATAACAGTAGTTTTAATAGTTGCCCGTCCCCCCTAACTCGGAGAATTTTGGCGGGTCAAGAAGAGGACGGGGGGCGGGGGTGCAGCGCACGGCGCAGAGGGCGCGACACGTTTAGCAAAGCAAACCAGATGGGGTGCCAGACGTCGTAGAAAAGCACGCGCCCGGCTTGCCGCGCGTAGCGTTTTGCGGTGGACAAGTGCCTGAAAACATTGCGCTTGGGCGCTTTCGGGAGGAGGAGAAGGGTGGCGTCGGCGATGGTGCGGAGGTGGCGCCACCCCCCGGCTAGTTGACCGTTGAGCCCGGCCTCGGCGCCGGTCCAAACGCCGGCCTTGCCTTGCGAGTGGTAGTTGTAGTCGTGATTCTGGTGCACGGCGAGAACGGAGCGGGAAGCGTCAATGACGGGCTTGCCGGAATCGAGCGCTTTCCACACCAGCCAGTTGTCCCAGAAGACGCGCAGGACGAACGGGGGCATGTCCGCCCCGTACAGGCCGCGCGTGAAGACGAAGTAGTCGATCCATTCGGCGGTGCGCCGGCAGCCGCAACGCAGGGCAAGATCGCGTAGGCAGACTTGCAGAACTCTGGCCTGCCAATCTGGCGCTTGCCGTTTGGGAGCCTGAACAGGCGGACCGTCGAACGCCAGGGGCACGGTGACGTCGGCATCCCATCGGCGGCCAACCATAAGGAATTGCTTGTGCGCGGCGCGGACGCGTTCGACGGCGCGCCGGAAGTCCTGCATGAGGATAATGTCGCAATTGATGTAACACAGCAGCTCGTGCCGCGCGATGGCTTGCGCGCGCGCAAACATATAATCCAGCCGTTTTGTGCCCCGGTCGTTGCACTCGACGTGCGGTTCGTGGCGCACTCCAAATTTCTGCGTGGCTTCCGCGGCGCCTTCGTCATTCCCGAAGAGGATGATTTCGATCTCGGTGTCGAGGCGTGTCCAGGACTGAATCGCGTTACGCTGGATGATGCCAGTGTGGCCGCGGAAGGGTTTCGCGGTGGTGAAGAGGGTCAGCATAGAATCAGAAACCATCGCCGGTCAGTCAAAATCACCGGTCGGAAAAATCGCCGTTCTAAAGACCGGCCTCTACAGAAGATCAATGACGGCCCCCTCCCCCCCACCCCCCCTGTTTTTTGTAAGTGTTGCATCTAAAGGACTTAAGGTCATGGATAAATGGTTTAGAATCAACAGTGTGCGGGGATTTCCATAAGTGTTGATTCTAAAGGGGCTTACGTTGCACCGATAAAGAACGTTGGCGCGCTGAGACGATCGGCACGTTGGAACGCTTAAACGTTGGAACACATCCATGCCCACAACCTGAAGGCAGGATAGCATAGAAGTAAAGTCGTTGTCAATTACTATGTGCTAAAGGATGTTGGAAGGTTGGAAGGTTTGCAGGTTTAAAGGTTGGGAAAAAGCGACAAACGGAGCCGACGAGAGGGACGAAAGAACGTTGGAACGTTAGAACGTTTAGAACGTTGAAAGATGGAGAAGAACGTTGGAACGTTGGAACGTTGGAACGTTAGAATGTTAAGGCTGGGGAAGAACGGCGGAGCACAGTCTCGACTAATGGGCGTGCTTGGGGGTGGCGGAGTCCGAGTGGTGCTCGGGGTGGCGCAAGCGAAAGTAGCGCTCGTAGCAGGCCCGGCAGCGGTACGGGTCTATATGGAGCAGGTAGTGCAGCAGAAATTCGAGCGGTCCTTTTCTTCTGGACCGGCGGATAGACGCGCTTCCACAGCTGGGACAATCGGCGGATTTAGCGAGGAAAAACATGGCCCACTTCTCTCAGTCTGGCCTGGGAAAGAAGTATACACGGAACGTTGGAACGTTAAAACGTTAAAACGTTAAAGCCTTCGGGGACGTTAGAACGTTGAAGCCTTCGGGAACGTTGAAACGTTAGAACGTTGAAGCTTGGAGAAGAATCACTCGTAGGAGTTGGCGGCGTCGAGCAAGTGGCTGCCGTTTCTCAGGAAGGCCAGCTCGCAGAGCCAGAGGACGCCATGCCGGGGGCTGCGATTGAGGTCGGTGATGTCCATGAGGCGGTATCCGGCGGCGGCCATGAACTCCACGACGGCGGCGGCGGAATTCTCGTAAGCGCTACAAACGCAAGCCTCTACCAAAAAAATATCGGTTTTGCCGAGCAGGTCGGAGGCGCCCGCCAGGACGCGGAGGTCAAAGCCTTCGGCGTCAATTTTCACCATGTCCGGCGGAGGGGGGCCGCTGGCGGCGGCAATTTCGTTGAGCGTTTTGATGGCCACGGGCGTTTGCGGGAATCCCGCTTGGCGCGCCTGTTCCTCGGTGAGCACAAACGTGCTGCTGTCGTCGCGTCCAGCCAGGGTAAAGGGAAGACTCCCGGACACGTCCCCTGCTCCCGCGTTGATCCATTGAATCTTATAGCCGCGATCGAGCAGGTCCTTTATATAACTCTTCAGGTGGTCCTGCGGCTCGACGAGCGTGTAGCGGGCATCGGGAAAATGTTGGATGGCCGTGCGGGTCCACAGTCCCCGGTTGGCACCTATATCAAGGATATGTTTGGGAGCGAAGCCCAGGCGTTGCAGCAAAGCGAAAAAGGGATCGAGGCCTTCGCTGGGTTTGGGGCCGTCGTTGATACGCACGAC
>WNFD01007176.1_pt1 | contig 13471 bp, 10 predicted proteins | sample 5400491 | NCBI WGS metagenome assembly WNFD01 (sample SAMN13153343, study PRJNA577476) | soil metagenome | isolation source: 120 cm saprolite under Douglas fir tree site 2 hole 2 replicate 2 | place: USA:California | collected 2015-04-18 | reverse complement strand
TCGATCTCGGCCTCGGCGAGCGCGGTCTGCTCGACGACCGACCACATTACCGGCTTGTCGCCGCGATAAAGCCCGCCATTGACGAGAAACTTGCCGATCTCGCGGACTATCTGCGCCTCGGCCTTGAAATCCATCGTCGTATAGGGGTTGGCCCAGTCGCCGGCGACGCCGAGGCGCTGGAACTCCGCGGATTGCACGCCGATCCAGTGCTCGGCGAAGTCGCGGCATTCCTGGCGGAAGACGGCGATCGGCACGTCGTCCTTGGATTTGTTGCCGGCGCGGTATTTCTCCTCGATCTTCCATTCGATCGGCAGGCCGTGGCAGTCCCAGCCGGGCACGTAATTGGCGTCCTTGCCGAGCATCTGCTGGGCGCGGTTGACGACATCCTTGAGGACCTTATTGAGGGCGTGGCCGATATGGAGATCGCCATTGGCGTAAGGCGGCCCGTCATGGAGGATGAATTTCTCGCGGCCGCGCGAGGTCTCGCGCAACTGCTGCCACAGCGCCATCTTCTGCCAACGCTCGAGCAGCCCGGGCTCGCGCTTGGGCAGATCGCCGCGCATGGGAAAATCGGTCTGCGGCAGAAAGACGGTCTTGCGGTAGTCGGTGCTCATGATCGGTCGGAATCCCGAAGGGTTTTTGCCGGCGCGGCCGCCGCTTTGCCCTTACGAATTCGGGCGATGCGGACGCAAAGGGTCTCCCCGGTCCTAGTGCAGGACCGGGCGGCTAATTCGGGAAATGAGCCAACGAGCCGCTTCCATCGCGGCGCAACATAAGGAGGCGGCTGCGAATCGTCAACAATTGGACAGGAACCCCGGCTGATCGGCGGTGCTTCACCCGGGACCGGCGCGAAGCCGCGCCGGGTATCGCGCATCCATCGCGGTTATCGCGCGTTCCGCGGCACCGGTGACTTCGGCAACCAGCGGTTCGACGTCGGTCTCATGGTTCCGCAAGGCGCTGACGAGGCTGTGGACGCGCGTCATCAACTCGCTGCAGCCGAGATTGCCGGCGAGCGAGACAAGATTGTGCGCCTCGCGCGCGAGAAGCTCGCGGTCGGCAGTCGAAGCCATGGCACGAACGGCCTTGCCGATCTGGTCGCGGAACAGCTCGGCGAAGGCGAGAAGCTGCGGCTTGCCGAGCTGATCCTCGAGCTCGCGCAGGATGGTTTCGTCGAGCACCGGTTCGCTCAACCCCCGTCGCGCCGTTTCCGCCGCCAGGGTTGCCTGGCCCGACCACTTGGCGACGGTAGCCAGCAAGTTCTCGCGGTCGATCGGCTTGGCGATGTGGTCGTTCATCCCGGCGGCCCGGCAGCGAGCAATCTCCTCCGCCATCGCATTGGCGGTGAGCGCGACGATCGGGATGTCGCGCACGCGCTCACCGAGACGACGGATCGCCTGCGTTGCCGCGATGCCGTCCATCACCGGCATCTCCATGTCCATGAGAACGAGGTCGTAGTCGCGTGCTTGGACCGCCTCGACCGCCGCCGCGCCGTTGGCGACCAGCGTCACCTCATGGCCGGCTGTCTTGAGCAAGGCTTCGACGAGGATCTGGTTCATGTAGACATCGTCGGCGACGAGGATGCGCGCGCTTGCCTTCGCCATCGTCGCCGCGCCGTCCGCGGCGATCGTCGGGGCCGCGATCTCGGTCGAATTTATGGTGAACCAGAATTTGCTGCCGCGCCCCGGATCGCTTTCGACGCCGATGACGCCGCCCATGGCTTCGGCAAGGCGCTTGCAGATGGCAAGGCCAAGGCCGGTGCCACCGAAGCGCCGGGTGACCGACCGGTCGACCTGAGAGAAATGCTGGAAGAGAAGATGCTGGCGCTCCTTCGGTATGCCAGGCCCGGTATCGGTGACCTCGAAGCGCAGGCGCGATCCCGACATGTCGGGATCACGCAAGATTTTCACCGTGATCGTGCCGCGCTCGGTGAACTTGACGGCGTTGCTCAGGAGGTTGAGGAGGATCTGGCGCAGCCGTGTCGGGTCACCCTCGATCCAGGCTGGAAGATCGGAAGCGGCGTCGATCGCGAGCGCCAGCCCCTTGGCGGTCGCCTCGGTCCGGATGATGGACACGGCGCCATCGGCGACGCCGGTTGGACTCATCGGAATGCGCTCGAGCCCGAGCTTGCCGGCTTCGATCTTCGAGACGTCGAGAATGTCGTTGATGATGGCGAGGAGCGACTTGCCGGCGTCCTTGACCAGCTTGGCCTGCCGCCGCTGCTCCGCCGTCAGCTCGCCGTCGAGGAGGAGATCGGCAAAGCCGATGATGCCGTTCATCGGGGTGCGGATCTCGTGGCTCATGCTGGCAAGGAAATCCGACTTCGCCCGGTTCGCTTCCTCAGCTGCGTCCTTCGCCTCCTGCAACGCCCGTTCGGCCGCGCGGCGTGCTGTCACCGTCGGCACGCCGGCCGCTCAGGTTTCGCCCGAGCGCCATCGGGCGAGGCTCTTTGTCCATCGCGAAGGAGGAGCGCTTGGCGACGTGGCCGGGGCGATGGGCGTCGGGCACCAGAAGCTCGATCGACTGTCCGGTGAGAGCGCCCCGCGCGTAGCCGAAGATCCGCTCGACCGCCGAATTGGCCAGCTTGATCGTGCCCGTCTCGTCGAATATGAGCATGCCGTTGGGCGCTGCCTCGACGATGAGCTTGCGCTGCTCTTGCTCGATCGTGCGCTCGGTCAAGTCGCGGGTGACCTTGGCGAAGCCGAGCAATTCGGCGGCCGGATTGCGCAAGGCGGTGAGGAGCAGGCTCGCCCAGAACCGGCTGCCGTCCTTGCGCACGCGCCATCCCTCGGCGACGTACCTGCCGGCCTGCAACGCGGTGCCGAGTGCCCTGGCGGGTACGCCACGAGCGCGGTCTTCCTCGCTGAAAAAGATCGAGGAATCCTGCCCGATGATTTCGTCGGCGGTATAACCTTTGATGCGCTCGGCACCGCTATTCCAGCTCTTCACCCGGCCAGCGGCGTCGAGCGCGTAGATCGCATAGTCCTGGACGCCTTCGACAAGCAGGCGGAACCGCTCTTCGCTCGCGCGTACCGCCTCCTCGGCCTCCTTGCGCTCGGAAATATCGAGGTTAAGGCTGCCGACTCCGATGATAATGCCGTCGGCGCCGCGGATCGGGAATTTGATGATCGACTCCCAAGCCGGTGCCGTGCCGATATCCGGTTCGCGAACCTCGACCGTGTGTGCGGTGCCGGTGGCAAAAACGCGATCCTCGATACTCTCCATCAGGGCGGCGAAGTCAGCGTCGGTTCCGACGTCGCGCAAGGTGCGGCCGAGCTGCTGTTCCCGGGTGACGCCGTACCAGGCCTGGTATTGCTTGTTGAGGACGACGTAGCGGTGCTCGCGGTCCTTCAGGCTGATCGCGAAAGGCGCGCAGTCGAGAATCGATTGGAGGTGGGCCTGGCTCTCGCGCAGCGCTTCTTGAGCATCGACGCGTCTGGTGATGTCGCGCATCATGCCGACGATTTCGAACGGTGCTCCGGCAGGGTCCCGGACCAGCTTGAAACTGACTTCTACCCAGACCCAGCGGCCGTCGCGATGTCGGATCCGATTTGTCACGCTGGCTCGCTCGCGACCGGCGGCCATGGCGCGATAGATCTCGGCGACGCGTTCGGAATCCTCAGGGTGAATCATGTCGACGGGCGCCGTCCCCACAAGCTCCTCGGGTTCGTAACCCAGGATCTCCCGGCAGGCCGGCGACAAGTAACGGCGGGTGAAGGTCAGGTCCAGCCTGAAGATCATATCCGTCGAGTTGTCGGCGAGGAGCCGGTACTGCGCCGCGGCGTTCGCCGCCGCCGCGGTCGCGACCTCCGCCCCACGCTGGGCGGCAACGCGAAGCCCGATCTGGCGCGTCAGACGGTGCCCGAGCAGGCCAAGAACGAGCGCGAGGACAACGACTCCGATCGCGTGACGCCACGCATCTTTGCGCCAGTCGGCAAGCATTTCGCTGGTTGCAACCGCCGCCGAGACCACGAGCGGATAGGTTTGCACCCGGCGATAGCTGATCAACCGCTCAACGCCGTCTACGGCGGAACGTAGCGTCGTGCTGCCATCCGGCGCCCTGGAAAGATAATCGTGGAAAATCGGCCCCCGCAGCAGGCTCGTCCCGATCGTTGCTTCATCGAAGGGGCGGCGGACGAGCGAGATTCCGTCGGCCGAGGCAAGCCCGATCGAGCCTTCCTTGCCGATGTTGAAGGTGTCGTAAAAGCTTTGGAAATACATCATGTCGACGGTCGCCAGCATGATTCCGGCGAAGCTGCCATCCGGGTGGTCGATCCGGCGCGACACCGGAATGATCCAGTCGTTCGTCGCCTTGCTGCGGACCGGCGCACCGATATAGAGTCCCCGGTCCGGGTAGAGGCGGTGATATTGGAAGTAATCCCGGTCGGCGAAGTTGATCCTCTGCGTCACCGGCAGAGAAGTGACGATCGAGTCGCCGCTTTCGTCGAGAACCGAAAGGCCTTTGAGCTGCGGCAGCGCCGCGACTTGCGTCTGCAGGAGCCGATGCATGCGCTCCAGCGTTGCGGGCGCCGTCCCGTCGGTCTCCAGCCGCTCGACCAGCCCGATGAGGATGCCGTCGGCGGTTCGAATGGCGTCCTCGGCGTGCTGCGCGATCGCCCGCGCGAGATTCGTCGTATCCCTCGTGCCGTCGGCAAACGCGACCCGGTGAGCGTCCCAGACACGCAGGCCCTCGAGAGCGAAAAGAACCAGGCAGACGAGCATGACGAAGCTGAGCGCGCCTGCCTGCAGCGAGACGCGCCCCGTCATTCTCCGCCCGAGATGATTCGCCAAGCTTTGCAAATCGGTGCTACGCCCCTGTGATCCGTCAATGGGACCTCGCCAAGGGTGTACTCATCTTAGGGTTAAGAACCCCTCAACCCGCGAGAAAAAACGGGCGAAATGCTCGGAATCAGAGCATTTTCAGTGCCGAGCGAGATACTCCCGGCGGGCCAGGGCGTGCAGCCGGGCGAGGCGGTTGGCGACCGGCGGCGACGGCCCAAGCCGGCCGCCGGCGAGCAGGGTGTCGAAGCCTCGCCCGTCGAGTTCCCAGTTGCGTGGCGGGCCGGTGTCGATGTGGATGAAATGCGAGGTCGGGTACCAGCCGACGCCACCACGTTTCATGCCGCGCGCCGCGTTGCGGGCGTCGGCGAGCCGCTTGTCGAAGGAAATGTCGAGCGCCCGCCCGTAGATATGTTGGCTCTGCTCGGCGACGCCGAAGTTCGTCTTCGCCAGCCTGGCGTTGGTCTCCGGCGTACGATAGGCGGAGAGCACCAGAGCGCTGCTCTGCCCGCTCGCCGCCATGACATCGGCGAGAAAATCAAGCGTCGCGACGTCGAGCGGCCCGCGCTTGTCCGCGTGATGGTCGCGCAGGAGCTGGGCGAGATCCTCCATCGCCGCCGCGATCGGCCCCGCCGCATCGCGATAGGGACCGTCGAAGGTCTCGCCGGTATGGACGTTCTTGAGCCTGAAGCGCCGCGCCGCCGCGATCGGGGCCGCCGCGGCACCGCGAAAGATGACGCACAGCCCGGCGGCAAGCAGTAGCTCGCGGCGGCGTAGCGCCAGAAGCGTTCTGCCAATCATGCGGGAACGGCGAGGATCGCACGCGCCTTTGCCGCGTCCGCCGCGATCTGCGCCTTGAGGGCGTCGAGTCCGGCGAATTTCTGCTCCGGGCGGAGGTAGTCGACGAGGGCGACGCGGAGGTGTCTGCCGTAGAGATCGCCGGCGAAATCGAAGAGATGGACTTCGAGGCGCAGATCGCTGCCGCCGAAGGTCGGCCGCAGGCCGAGATTGGCGACACCGTCATGCCAGGTACCGTCGCGGCCGATCGCGGCGCGCACGGCGTAGACGCCGGCAGCCGGACGCAGATAGTCGGCAAGCTCGATATTGGCCGTGGGAAAACCGATGGTGCGGCCCCGCCGATCGCCCTGCTCGACGCGGCCGTCGATCTCCCAGGAGCGGCCGAGCAGGACGGCGGCGTGGCGCGGCTTGCCCTCGACGAGAAGATTGCGGATGCGGGTCGAGGAATAGATCTCACTGCCCTGCTGCACCGGCTCGACGACGGTAACGCCGAAGCCGAGCGCCTTGCCCATCGCCGTGAGCAGCGGCGCATTGCCCCGGCGAGCATGTCCGAAGACGAAATCATAGCCGACCACCGCCTCGGCAATGCCGAGCCCGTCGACGAGGACCCGGCGGACGAAATCCTCGGCGCTCAGCGCAGCGAATTCGAGGTCGAAATGCAGATTGTAGAGATGGGCGACGCCGAGCTCGCGCAACAGCTCGGCCTTGACGCGGAACGGCGTCAGGCGAAAAGGCGGTGCCATCGGCTGGAAGACGCTGCGCGGATGCGGCTCGAAGGTGAGAACGCCGGACGGGATGCCGGAAGCCCGCGCCAGTTCGCCGGCCTTGGCGATGACGAATTGATGGCCAAGATGGATGCCGTCGAAATTGCCGACGGCGACGGCGCCGCCGCGCGCCGTCGCCGGCAGGCCCGTATAGTGGCGAAAAATCTCCATTGCTCGCTAGACTATCGGCCGGCCCGGCGGTGCGGCGAGGAAAATATGGGCACAAGGCTAAGGAGAACGGGTGCGGCAGTACTACCTTGCGCCGGTACGGCGCGAACCGCTCTAGCTGCGGGCCGGCACCAGAACCAGGGCCTCGCCGTCGATCACCACCTTGTCGCCGACGCTGCACACGGTTTTGAGCGCTACCCGGTTCTTTTCGGTCATCACGTCGGTGACGGTGACGCGCGCCTCGACCGTATCGCCGGCACGCACCGGCGCCTTGAAGCGCAAATTCTGGCTGAGATAGATCGAACCGGGACCCGGCAGCTTGCTGCCGATTACGGCCGAAACGAAGCTCGCGGACAACAGGCCGTGAACGATGCGGCCCTTGAAGATCGTCGATTGGGCATAAATCTCGTTCATGTGGACGGCATTGTTATCGCCCGACACGCCGGCGAAGAGAATTATGTCGGTCTCGGTAACCGTGCGAGCATAGGCGGCGCTCATGCCGACCGCGAGATCCTCGATACATAGGCCGACCGAGTCGTCGCGAAAGGTGCGTACATCGTCCATGCGGGCGCCCTCGAGTCAGTTAATGTCGCGCGACACGCCCGAATTGGCGTTTTATTGCAGCGCGGGACCTCGGCCCAAACCCAATATCCCACGAATCCTCTACCTTTTCTATTAAGATAACCCTAGGGATGTCAAATTGTTCGCAACTGCGTCTCGCATCCGCGGAAGCCTTTTTGTGATCCGCGTGGCTGCCAAACCGCTGCGTCATCTCGACATGTGTGTCGCAATCATCGGTTACCCGGGCCGAGTTCCGAGCTGCGCGGGATCGGCGCAATGACCGCGATTTATCGGGCCCTACCGCCGCGGCTTCTTGATTGGCTGCTCTTCGAGGTCGGCAATAAGAGCGATCTGGCGGCGTTTCTCGACGACCTCGGCGAACAGCTCCGCCGCACCGAACTCGGAGTCTGGCGCATCACCCTATTGATCCCGACCTTGCACCCGGAGCAACGCGCCTACGGCTTCACCTGGACCGAGGGCGCGGCGACGGCGGTCACCCCGCGCGCCCATGGCATCGAGCAGAGCGAGATGTTCCTCGCCAGCCCGTTGCGTCTCGCCAGCGAGAGCGGCAAGACGCTGCGCCGCCGTCTCGACTCGCCGCAACCCGATCTGCCGGTGCTCGAAGAGCTGCGCGCGCAAGGCGCCACCGACTACGTCATCGTGCCGCTACACCTGCTCCTGCGTACTGCCGGGATGAGCTTTGCGACACGAGAGCAGGGCGGCTTCAGCGATACCACGATTGCCGTGCTGGAAACCGTCGCCGCCGCCGCGACACCGCATATCAGCTTGCGCTCGATCCGGCTAAGCGCCGTCAACGTCATCAACACCTATGTCGGGCGCGGCGCCGGCGAGCACATCGTCAGTGGCCAGATCCGGCGCGGCGACGGCGAGACCATCCATGCCGCGATCTGGTACTGCGATCTGCGCGGCTTCACCCGGATGTCCGACGCGCTGCCGCTCGCCGCGCTCATCGAGGTCCTGAACCAGTGGTTCGAGCGCATGGTCAGGGCGGTCGAGAGCACCGGCGGCGAGATTCTCAAATTCATCGGCGACGGCATGCTGGCGATTTTCCCGTCGCAAGCCGACGATCTCGGCGCATGTTGCCGGGCGGCGTTGCAGGCCGCACGAAACGCCCTTGCGGCGATGGCCGAGTTGAACGAGGAGCGCCGTGCCGACGGCAAGGAGGCGCTGCGCTTCGGGCTGGCGCTTCATCTCGGCGATGTCAGCTACGGCAATATCGGCGCGCCGCATCGGCTCGACTTCACGGTCATCGGCCCGGCCGTCAATTTCGCCAGTCGGCTCGAAGAGCAGACCAAGCTGACCGGGTATCCGCTGTTGATCTCGCGGGATCTCGCGGCAGCGTCGGGTGAGACCCTGCGATCGATCGGTCTTCTCCAGCTGCGCGACATTGCCGAGAAGCAGGAGGTCTTCACCATCGATTGACGGCCATGTCCCCCGGCCCCGGGCTTTCGCGCCGCGCGGGCCGCGGCTAATCTCGCGCCTGCACAAGGAAAGGAATTTCATCGTGGGGGAAGACGGCGCAGCGCCGCTGCGCGAAGCCTGGTACTACGCGCTGCCGGGCCACCGGCTGAAGAACGGGGCAATGCTGGCGAAGACGCTGCTCGGCGAGCCGCTGCTGCTCGGCCGCGATGCTGCGGGCGCACCCTTCGCGCTGCGCGACCTCTGTCCCCATCGCGGCGTCCCGCTGTCATGCGGCAGCTTCGACGGCAAGGAGGTCGAATGCTGCTACCATGGTTGGCGTTTTGCGACCGACGGGCGCTGCACCGCCATCCCGTCGCTGGCCGAAGGGCAGACGCTCGATATCGCCAGGATTCGCGTCGCGCGCTATGCGGCGCGCGAGTTGCAGGGCAATATCTGGGTCTATTTCGGCACCGACCCGAGCAGGGCGCCGGAGATCCCGATCGTCCCCGATATCGGCGAGCGGCGCTACGCCATGGTCGAGACGGTACGCTTTCCCGGCTCGATCGACCATGCCGTGGTCGGCCTGATGGACCCGGCGCATGGGCCCTTCGTTCACCAATCGTGGTGGTGGCGCTCGCGTCGCTCGATCCACGAAAAGGCCAAGGCCTTCGCACCGTCACCCTGGGGCTTCACGATGACGCGTCATGCGCCGTCGTCGAATTCGCGCGCCTACCGGCTGCTCGGCGGCGCACCCGAGACCGAGATCGCCTTCCGCCTGCCCGGCATCCGCATCGAGCATATCCGCGCCGGTCGCCACGTGCTTTGTAATCTCACCGCGGTGACGCCGATCGACGAGGGCGCCACCGAGGTCAACCATGTCATCTATTGGACGATGCCATGGCTCGACTTCCTGCGCCCGCTGCTGCGGCCGTTCGTGCGCAAGTTCCTCCACCAGGACCGCGCCATCGTCGCCCTGCAGCAGCGCGGGTTGCGCCATGCCCCGCCCCTTCTCCTGATCAACGATGCCGACACCCAGGCGAAATGGTACTACCGGCTGAAGCAGGAATACGCCCGGGCGCGCAGCGAAGGCCGCGACTTCGTCAATCCGGTGAAACCGCGCGTGCTGCGCTGGCGAAGCTGAGGCGCGTTCGCCGCCCCGCGCACATCGAAGGAAGGATCGCCATGCGCATCGAGGACGTCGCGTTCTGCACGACCGACTGGGACAAGGTGCCGATCAGCGAGCACGCCGGCGAGACCGGCTCGGCGTTCTGGCGCACGCTGGAGATCGGCAATATCCGCGTCCGCATGGTCGAATACACGCCGGGCTATCGCGCCGATCATTGGTGCAGCCGCGGCCATGTCCTCCTGGTGCTGGGGGGCGAGCTGGTGACGGAGCTCGCCGACGGACGCCGCATCGTACTCACGCCGGGGACGAGCTACCAGGTCGCGGAGAACGCCGAGCCGCACCGCTCGGAGACGGCGATCGGTGCCAAGCTGTTCATCGTCGATTGACGAGCCGCCAAGCGCCGGCAGCGGCGCGGGCGACTTCGCCGGAGACTGGCGATAAGCCGAGCCGCGATCGCTAGTAAGTCTTGCCTATGCTGCTCTCGGCGTCGGTGATACTGAAGAGCGGGACAGATTTAGGGGCGACGGCCGGCCGTCCAGCAGCCATAGCACCGGAACACCCATCGGGGTTCACACGCAGTGACCGTGCTTGCTTGTTGGTACGGGTGGACGCCGTTTCCGGCATCGCAGAAACGAGAACGAGGAACGCGATCCCCGCGACGGCTCCGGAAGTCAGAAACGCGATCCCGTAACCGAAATGATCGACGATAAGACCGGCGGCCAAGCCGCTGAGCGATGCGCCGATCCCCTGCACGGTCGCGACGGCGCCCAGCGCCAGATTGTAGCGGCCAGTGCCGCGCATCAAGTCCGCGACAACAAGCGGCGTCAAGGCGCCAAAGATCCCCGCGCCAACGCCATCGAGCAGTTGAACTGCGATCAGCCAGGCGCTGTCGTCGGACAAGATGTAAAGGACGGCCCTCACCGGAAGGATCGCAAAACCCACAAGCAGGATGGGCTTGCGCCCCCATTTATCGGCCCGTCGCCCGACGAGCAATGCGATGGGCAGCATCACGAGCTGGGCCGAGATGATGCAGGACGACATCATCGCGGTCGCAAGTTCCCTATTGGCGAGGGCGAGTTTCTGTCCGACCAACGGCAGCAGCGGAGCGTTGGCGAAATGAAACAGCATGGCGCACACGGCGAAGACGACCAGGGGGCGGCACGCGATGAGCGTCCGCCAGCTCGATCCTTCTTGCGTTGCGCCATCCGGGTCGGCCCCACGCGCACGTTTGTGGTCGATGGCGGCAGCCGGGATCGACAGCACAGCGCCGCTGGCGAGCACGGCAAAGAGCGGAACGAGGAGGAACACGGCGCGCTGGCCGAAGAGCCAACCGATCCCCCCGGCAATGACCGCGATGGCCACATTGCCCGCATGATCGAACGCAGCATTGCGCCCCATCCTATTTGCCAGTTGGTGCTGCGCGAATAACCCAAGGGTCAACGCCGCGACCGCTGGCCCGAAGATATCGCCGACGACGGCTAAGACCGTGTTCGCTGCCAGCACGGGCCAAAAGCTCGGCGCCGCGAAGATGACGATCGCGCCAAACGCCAGCACCGCGAGCGCCAGCACGATCGCACTACGCTTCGCCCGCGTGGCGTCGATCGCCGCCCCCGCCGGCGTCTGCGCGGCGAGCCCGATCAGGCCGCCGATCGTGGTCATCAGCCCGACGGAGGATTGGCTCCAGTCCTGCTGGGTGACCAGAAAGACATTGAGATAGGGCCCGAGCGCGCCACGCACATCGGCGAGAAGGAAGTTGATGGCGTCGAGCGAGACCGGCCGGAACCGAACGGCGCTCGATCGCGATGGCGCCTCGACGGTCATCACAGATGCACCATCACGAAGCCGGTCAGGGCAAGGAGGAGCGCAGGGCCGGTGACAACCGCTCCCAGACGGAGAAACCGCCACGTGCTGACCTCCTGACCATCCCGCCGCAGGGCGACAAGCCAGAGGATCGTTGCGAGCGATCCGGTGACGGACAGGTTCGGTCCAAGGTCGACGCCGATGAGAAGTGCGCCGGCAGCTTGCGGCGGCATGGACGCAGCGGCGACGGCCGACCCGGCGATCAGTCCGACCGGCAGGTTGTTCATGAGATTGCAAGCGACCGCCGCGAGCGCACCGGTGACCCAACTTGTAGCGACCGTCGAGCTCTGCGCGTCTGCCCGTAGTATTTGGGCGAGTCGTTCGATCACCCCCGTGCGGGCCAGTCCCTCGACCATCACGAAGAGCCCGGCAACCAGCGGCAACACGCTCCAAGAGACGTGCTTCAGGAGATCCCAGGGCGCTCGCCGCTGATCGATCAGCACGACGCAGGCCGTCAGTGTGCCGGCGAGAAACGTCGGCAGTCCCAGGCGAATGTCCAGCGCCGACGCCGACAGCAAAATTGCGGCCGCAGCACCGATCCCATAGGCGGTCAGGCGCCCGGCTCGCGACAGGTCCGGCATATCCACTTGTTCGGCAATCCGCTCACGCAGCGATGCCCGCTGTGTCAGCCGAAGCACAATGTAGGTCGCTCCGATGGACAGGACCGATGGCACGGCGAACTGCGCCAGCCAGGACAGCAGCGGCGGCATGTGGCTGCCGAAGACGACCAGATTCGCGGGATTGGAAATGGGCAGCACGAAGCTTGCGGCGTTGGCGATGAAGGCGCAGACGAAGAGGTAGGGCAGCGGCTCTGCCTTGGCAGCCTTTGCGGCGGCATAGACCGCAGGCGTCAGGACGACGGCGGTTGCATCATTTGAGAGAAAAACGGTTACCACCGTCCCGACTCCGAAAACCAGCGTGAAGAGCCGATCGGCCGATCCTCTCGCTTGCTTCGCGGCCAGAGCGGCGAGCCAATCGAACACGCCCTGCTGCCGCGCCAATTCGGCAAGCAACATCATTCCGGCCAGGAATAGGTAAACGTCGGTGCCCCGGCCCACGGCGCTTAGCGCGTCGCGCCATGGCACCAAGGCGAGAACGACCAGGCTCGCAGCGCCAAGCACTGCCCAAATGGCCTCGGGCAGTCTCCATGGCCGGGCGATGACGCCGCCCGTGGCAACGGCGGCGATTGTCCAGGTAGCGCCTTCGGTCATCGTAATCACGGCCATCGTCACATGTCCGGTGTTCGTGGCAGGGCGCGCGCCGGCGAACCTTGCGATCCAGAGCGCCGCCGATATTGCTGGCTCAGACTGGAGGGGCCGCGACGTTCTCCCGGCCGCGGCCCTTCCCTCGATCAGGCCATATGAGATTCGGCATCGTGATCGCGATGCTTCTCGTGCTTCGGCTTCTTGGGCTTGAACGGGTGGAGGTCATCCATGGATGGGCCGATCTCCCGCGCCTCGATCACCGTCCCGAGCGCTAACCCCAACCCTTCGCCGCGAACGGCGAGCGTCTGCCCCGGAGAGAGGAGATGTGCGATGCGTTCGACTTCATGAGCCGGGACCCGGATGATCCGCCCGTCCTCGAGCAACGCGCCGCGCGCTTCGCCTTTCGGGCCGTGCAGCAGGCGCCGCACAACCCCTTCGGCGTCCATCGGTTCACGCTTGGGTTTTGCCGCGTGCTCGTGCGGCTTCTCTTCGTCGTGACCTTTCGGCGGACCATTGTCGACGATGCGTTTCCCATCCGCCGTCTCGATCGCGACGGCCGCGATCAAATCGCCGCCGCGTGGCCATACACCACGAACTTTGACCTTCGTTTTCTCGCCGGGCCGGATTGCGGCGCACAGTTCAGCCGACATGTGCGGCGGGACATGAACCTCGGTACCGTCGGTCAGAATCATCCCGTCGGCATCGCCATGCGGGTTGATCAGGAACCGCTCGAAAATGCCGGAGACTTCGGGGAGGTAATCGGGATCGAGCCAATGCATGTCGTCTCTCCT
>WNFD01011867.1_pt1 | contig 13472 bp, 9 predicted proteins | sample 5400491 | NCBI WGS metagenome assembly WNFD01 (sample SAMN13153343, study PRJNA577476) | soil metagenome | isolation source: 120 cm saprolite under Douglas fir tree site 2 hole 2 replicate 2 | place: USA:California | collected 2015-04-18 | reverse complement strand
ACCGAAAAATGGCAACTCAAGCCCCGCAACGCAGTGCGGGAAGGTGATATGATTCGTCAAGCGCAGCCTGGGCCCACGTATCTAGGTGAGTGACGCTCTAGACTGAGCCACCACTCGCTCGGGCACTGGGATTGACCGACGATCATTTGAGTCTGTATGAGATTCTTGTTTGTCAGGGGCAGAACAGGGAGGTTACAAAATATCAGGACTGGCAAGGGACCAACTTGAAGCAGCGAGAGGAAGGGGCATTAGAAGGAGGATAGGAAAGAAAGACGTAGACACACTGGTATGTTCCTCTTCACTTGGAGTTTCTGCAGAGGCACTAGTAGCCATGCGACACATACCAAACGAGAACGGAGTTGGCTTTGAAAGTGGAAAAGTCGTCGAGGGGGAACCATCTTGCAATAACGTGTCAATGCCATCGGCAAAATTGTCCGCCGCACACATTGACCGGTAGGCCTCGCATTGGGCACGTGACCTGTAGATACTCACACGTGAAATTCATTGCTGAAGTAATCAACACGCCGTTTGACGGTGTGGCGTCAGTGAGTTCGGATATGTGTTATTTTGGTTTTGCATGCGGTCACACTTGGGCGGTATGACGAACGGTGGCCCCTAAGTTCGTCGGAAGGCCACCACTGCGCAGTCGTGAATGTTCAAGGCGTCGGCGGTGATCGGTAACGCATTCGTTGTCGTTCGTGTGGCGCGGCCGCGTTCCGCTTTGTTTCCCCAGATCTCATCGTTCTTTAGCAGTCAGCGCTAGTCAGCTTCTTACTGGACAGCACTAGCACTTCCGTCGATACGTACACTCTCGTTATACACTGTGAACTCTAATTAGCAACCGCTCTCTGTTTTACAATTAAGTACCGTACGTTCGTTACCTTGTACCTCAGTCTTCGTGCCAGCGCACGGAATACTGAGGTGAGCCTTTTTACCTACCCACACTCGTTATCATTCGTATTTACCATGCCCCTGGCACTTGTGTCTTTGCTAGACACCGTGCGCCGCGCTTACTCATCACAACACCTATCGTTTTCTACATTCGTGACATTTTCGTTCGTGCGGCAAAGACGAAATTAGAGTGCGTGGTCCAGCATCCACGGCAGCTGTGGTTCCCGGGATCGACTGGCGAGGTCTCCTCAACCAACGTCACTGTGTGATTTTCTCCGGGATTGCACAGTGGGTGCAATCACTACACACGAAGTACGTTTAGCAACGGCGGCAGTTGGGTGACGGAGGCGGCGGATGGATTAAAGCATAAGAGGTGAGAGAATTAACCATGTACGATAGATGGCACACACGATAGTGTCTGGCATGTGACAGCATGGAAACCCGACACCGTGAATGCGAAAGAAAGGAAGTATTGTGTAGCGAAGTACAAACATTTGCCTGCCTGAAGACGACCGAATTGTGAAACGTTTGTCTGTCCATCGAGAAAGGAGAAATGGTTGTGCGCACGGACGAATCGGGAGAGGGAGCGGGAAAAGCCCAGGAGACCGCCAATTGACAACACGTTTACAGTGAACCGACTCCCGAGGAGAGGGGGGGTACGATAGGAGGCAGCGCGTTTAGGAGGTGGTGCGTCAATATATATGCAATTGTGTGTCCGAAAACGGCCAGATGTCGAAAGATTTGTCTAACCAATCAGAGTGCACATTTTATGAATTGTTCCCTGCGTGAATGTTGGCCGATTCAAACGACTGTTTGCACATGAAGACGGAGGTCGAAGGGCCTTGACGGTGCCACCGTGGCGTTCTGTCGCCGAGCCGGGGAAATCAATGAATCGATACCTGTGGTATGTGCCAACGGCCGCATTTGAAAACGTTTGTTCGACCAATGACTAGCAATGAGAGGGAGATTTGTCCAACCAATCAGATGGAGAGTTAACGACGAATTTCAAACGCTCAACTTTATATTATCTGCTGCTATCCGAGCGTGTTTCAACTTTCACTAGTCGTTCCTTAAAGTATTTCATATTCAGATATTTAGACACTCTTTAAATACAGTAGGTAGTCTACATTGTGTCCTCAGTTCCCGTGCTAACGCGCACACCGTGACGCTGAGGGTTACCCCGCATGCCCCTGGAGCTCACACCCATTGGTTCACCCATTTCTACACACACTTCTCTACCTACACCACTGTCTGCCGAGTACCTGGACGTGTTGGTGCATACTTCAATGTCGAACATAACCAGTATTGAGGGCTCGTTAGCCTTGACGAATGACTTGGTTCAAGCCCTATTGGATGGGCAGCGCATCTCGGTGTGTACTACCATACAGGAAATCACTGGCACGCAGATCACCACTGTTAATACGTATACATTCTATTACCCTTCCAGTATACAGCAGGTATGACTATTGAGCTTTTTGTGTTGTAAGCTGTCTCTTACGAGATGCTGACTGAGCACTTCTTGGACGATCAGTAGCAGGCACAGCATTAATCGTAAGTGGCATATTCGCATGACATGTACCCCAGAGATGGCTAATAGCTCTCCTCTCTGGTCGTCACACGTAGTGTTACGACTGGTTCCTGACGAGCCGCGAGGAGGTGAAGGTTTTTGTGTCTCGTCTACCTACCCTCTGCTTACCAAAAACGGCCAACGTTCTCCTCGAGACAGTTCACTTTTGCGTGGCGGCGGGACAGAAGTCTTTATTGCCTGATATTATTCGTGGGTGCACGATACACAGCACTTGCGGAAGCGATTTTCTACTGGTTTCCGGTACGCCGAGTCCGAGGGACCGAGACCACTTGGCCAGGGCCGTCTTCCGACTCAAAAACTGGGGCTCATTGTTCGGGATAGGTGATAGCTAAGCAGGACAACTTTATGATGTGGCTGAGAACCATCACTATCGCATGTTCAGAAGGTCAGAATGTCTTTTCTGAGTCTTTTATCGTTCTGGCGATTTTGCTCAACCTGCTTGTAGTCATCTTTGCTACGAGGACATGGGCAATATATGAAAGGAGTCGAACGATACTTGTATTCCTCATTGGCTTGACTTTCGTATGTACAGTAGTGATTCTTCACATGAGTTATGTCTTACTGATGCGGGCGGTTGGAGGTCTGCGTATCTTTAGGGATGACAATGACCGAGCTGTCCAATTCCGGGGCTATTGGTCCGTAGCATCACTTCATCTTTTGGGCGCAAAGTAGCAATTTGACATATCAATTTGTTCACAGGGACATCGCCTACTATTACTTTGATCGTTGAAGGTGTAGGCCAATATCAAATCCCGATAATGGCCGTTAAGTATGCATGGTTTAAATCTACACCATGGCTTCTTATACTGGTTTTTCAATCTGGTTTGTATTGTCAGATTGTCTGATACTCAGGCTCTCGTTTTCACTGACATCACGTAGTCGTGCTGGCCTTGACTCTGTACAGACTACTACGATTCCGTAGACTCCTCTCAAAGGGGTTGAGATCGACATTGGTGGATGCTCTTTGGAACGATGGTCGGCGTTCAGTTGGGCCCTTCTCGAAATCTCGCTGTGCTGGCTGACATTCGCTGTTAATCAGGGATTATGTATTTCATTTTCATGTTCCGTGAATATTTCTCTTTATTTTTATTTGCATCTCTTTAACAGATCGCATATAGTTGCTGGTGTTTTGAACGTTGTACTGAGGCTGAAAGTCTCGGTAAGTCTGTGTTCGACTATTACAAGTTGGGGAGTCTCTCTGACGAATTCACGCACAAAGCACCCACACTTCCTGTTCACACTTGGACAGTAAGCGTCAACGCAAGTACCTTGCAGCTTGGCTAAGATACATGTGTCGACAGGCTCCAGACAGTCCTACATAGTGTCCTTTCGACGCGAGTTGTGCTACATACTGCCACAGTGTTGAACCAAAATATCATCGATTCACGGGCCTCTGTAGCACAGAATCTGCCGTCAAATGGCATTCGGTTCGCAGAAGTTACGGTGGAACTTGTACCGGAGGATGTAGAGTTACAGGAGAATCAGAGATAAATAATTATGGCATAGGTTGTATGTGGCCGTCCTATGTCAACATCTGTGATTTGATACCTAGTCAGGGCAGGTAGGAATTACCTTGTTTACAAGGTCACTGGTATCTGGTAATTGTCAGCAGATTTGTACGTCGCGGTAAGATCTCGCCATTTCCATCGATGGCACTTTTGCTGTACATACCATTTCCGTTAATTGTCAGCTAGCTGTAAACAAGGTTCCTGCCGAGGGCTCGGCCATTCCTCTAGTTGAGAACACGTTACTGCATTACCATGTTCATCGCAAGAAAAGGGAAACTGTCGAACGATTTCCGTTCTATCGTGCCAAATGGTCCACCCACTTCAGCACTCTCCGGCAGGCAGACCAATAGGATCGCAATATTGTATCTGCCGGGCATGAGGATACTGTAGCACTGTTTTAAAGTAACGACATTGGATCCTGCATCTGCTTTGGGAATACAACATGGCCCATGCCATTCCAGATTGCGGAAGACGCAGAAGAACTTGAAGCTTGAAGCTCGATGACTCGATGACTAATGATCGATAATGCGATGGATAGTCTGGCGGTGGAGTAATGTTTCAGCATCAAAAAGACCTGGATGATCCGACCGCAGTTAATTCGCTCAATCAGCCTGATCCAGCCCAAAGGGAGAGACCCGCCGCATCTTCAAATCATAGAGTTCATAAAATGATGAAAATCAAGTCACCTGACATACTATACGGCAAAGTTCCGAACAACATATGTCGCTCCCCAAACTTGAGCAAATCGAAATGAAATCAAACAGGGGAAGCTGTTGTCTGTCTTCTGTGTTTGCGAGCATGAGAAAGTTTAGAATTTATGTCTACATCTCCAGGAGTTAGCGGAAGGTGGACCTAATGAAGCTAGGTCGCATCCCAGTCATACAGGTATCTGCTCGCGCGAATGATATCAGCAGTACAATCTGCGGCTAAGAAGAATAGGAACTCAAGCCCCACAATGTGGGACGGTGATACGGATCAGTTCAGCACAGGCCATGTATCGCGTTGGTATTGCTCTCGGCGGACCTAGCACGGGCACCGTGACCGCTGCCACTGGCTTGGGCATCATACTACTGCCCTTCGAGTCCGTATGAGATACTCTTCTTTGTTTGGGGCGAAACAATGCGTTTACGAAATCTGTACGCGGGCAAGGGAGAAAGCAATGAGAACGGAGAATTAACAGGACAAGACAGAAAGACACGGGCATACTGGTATCTTCCTCTTCACTTGAGAGTTCAGCAGGGGCAGGGGAGAGGCACCAATAGTCTTGCCAAGCACCACTGTGAGTTGTCTTTGAAAGCAGATAAATTGTCCACTGGGGAGATCCCTCTGCAGCAGGGTATCAAAGCTGCGCACAGGCGCCACCTGTGCCTGAGCAGGTGCAACAGGGTTTGCGAGCGTCAGGAGATTATATGAACAAAGTTCAATACTGGTGAAACCAGTCTCGTTCAAGTTGACGCCGTTGCTTCCAGTTCGTCTTAGCAATGCCTACCTTGAGAACTCACTTTGGGAGTAGTTGACGAGTCCTAGACTCCCTAGTCTGCGTGAGCCTCAGGCTGAGAATGATAGCCTTGAGGCTTCCGTGAGTCGGACCGTGATTCTGTCTTGAGGTGTACTTAACGTGGGATGATCAGAGCCAACTTGAGCCACAAAGATGGCGGCGATTGCAAGCATGTAAGAGTTGGAAGCACATCAGAAACTAGGAACGCTACCCAGGCGCCACTGGCATGACCACGCGGTCCACGCCTGGCTCGCGAGAAGTACCATAAGAAGTGACCCGTGACCGTGTGACCAATCGGCGGCGTGCGGCAGGTCGGGTCCGAAACAATCCATTCTACGGTTTCCACCCAAGTTTCCAAATGACCGCGTCAATATCACGATGGGTTGATCATTCAACTCATTTCTAGTACCCTTCACATTGTCCGACAACGCTGCTTCTGATTCGGAAGTCCTCGCCGCCTGAGCGCATCAAAAATCAAGCGTTGCAGGTACAACGGCGTGTTGGAGGGCTACTGGATCGAGGTCTTTGGATCACCTCCCATCAGATTATCATTACAGGAAAATGCTTCTGTGTTGGCCGTGTGAGCCCCATGGAGCCAGGCCGAGGGCGGCGTTCTCGATCCTTGCATTCGCTGGCCCTGCCTCCCATATTTATTGAGGACCGTTTAGGACAGGTCGTAGTATTGACTGGATTTCCTCTGAGGTGCCGCCGGGTGCGCATACTCCAATTCTCCGCAATACCGTGACACATCTACTATCAACACACTCCTTCGACGGACAAACAAATATTGCAGTGGGGTATCCCATACTTACGCTTTCTTCTTACCCCAAGGTCTATCGCTTCCTGTTGGGTCTCTAATCTGGTACTAGGTAATAGGCTCTCGGCACCCTTCATCGTTTTCGTTCCAAGGCCTTTCGCAAGTTTTTCTTATCCCAGGACATCAATTTCTTAAGGTGACTTCCGTACTGCTCTACACGTGCCACTGTCTGCAGAGCACCTGAACATGTCATAGCGTACTTAAATGTCGAACATAACCGGTAGCGAGGGCTCTGGGTCGCCAGCCTTAACGAACGACTTGGTTCAAGACCTAATGATTTTACAGTGCCTCTCGGTGTGTACTATCATACAGGAAATCGTACCGGAATCAAGAATTGCTCACCGCTATCAATACATATATATCCTATTACCATTACTTCCAGTATACAGCAGGTATGATCGTTTAGCTTTTGTGTTATGACTAAGCTGCCTCTTACGAGATGCTCGTTGGGCATATTAGCAGCCAGCACGGCACTAATCGTAAGTGACACGTTTTTATGATATGCGCCGGCGAGATAACTAACAGCCCCCCTCTCTGGTCATCATATGCAGTTTCACGAATGGTTCCTGACGATCCACAAGGAGGTGGAGATTTTTGCGCCTTCTCCACTACCATCTACTTACTCAGAATGGCCAACGTTCCCCTCGAGATAGTTGACGTTTGTCTGGCGCCAGGGCACAAGCCTTTATGCCCGGGTGCTATTTGTGGGTGTACGATACACAGCACTTGCATGTGCCATTTTGTATTGTCTTCCGGTGCGCCCAACTTGAACCTGAGCCCCCACTTGTCCAGGGCTGCCCCTAGGCTCACATGTTCAGGATAGGTGACAGCTAGGCTGGAAATTGTCCTGCTGTGGCTGAGAATCATCGCTATCATATGTTCTGAAGGTCAGAATCTGTTACATCATTGCTGACCGTTTACTCAACCTGTTTATAGTCATCTTTCTGTTGAGGACGTGGGCCATATGCGAAAGAAGCCGGCCGATACTTGTATTCCTCATTGGGTTGATTATTGTATGTACAGAGCAGTTCTTCACATGAGTTACGTCTTACTGATCTGGTTGATTGGAGGCCTGTATAGCATTGGGGATTGCAACGGCAGAGCTTTCCGTTTCCAAGGCTGGGGCTCTTGGTACGCGGCTTCACTTCGACCTTCTGATGGCAAACGGGCAATTTGACATATCAGTTTGCTCACAGGAGCATCGTATATTACTTTGGTAATTGAAGGTATAGGCAAATATCAAATCCCAATGATCAGTGTCAAGTATGCATGGGTTATGACTGCACCATATCTTCTCATACTGGTCTTTCAATCTGGTTTGTCTGCCTGTCTGGTGTCCGGGCTGTCATCCATGTCGTCATTGCTGACACCATGTAGTCGTGTTGGTCCTGACTCGGTATAGACTACTACGATACCGCAGTAATGTCCCAAAACAGTTGAGGTCAACATTGGTAGATGTTCTTTGGGTCGACGGTCAGTGTTGGGCCCTTGAACTCTCGTTGCGTAACTTGCGTTGGCTGACATTTGCATTTGGCTAGGGATTATGTATTTCGTTTTCATGTTCAGTGAATATTTTTTCCTATTTCTCTGTATGTCTCTTAAACAAATCGCATCTAGTTGTTGGTCTTCTGAACGTTGTGCTGAGGTTGAAAGTCTCGGTGAGTCTATTTGACCACGGTAATTTGAGGAGTCTGATTAAATTCATACACAAAGCACCTACACGTACCGCTTACACTTGGACAGTAAGCGCCGATGACAGTACCTTGTAGCTTGGCTAAGATGCATGTGTTCACAGGCTCCACACTGCCCTACATAGCGTCTTTGCGGCGCGGGTTGTACTGCATACTGCCACGGTGTTGAGACAAGACATCATTGATTCACATAACTTGACATTCGATCATTGTTGATGAGAATTAAGGCGTTCCACCACCTCCTTTTACAACAAAGTTGTTTTCATGGACTGTTTGCACATATGAACTTGAAAGTCGATTGCCCACCGATAAACTTATGCGCGGTGGCAGTGCGGTGGCAGGATTACTAATCCCAGGGTCAGCCTCGTGCCTACGGGCCGTACGGCCCTTTGGTCCCTGGAATCCAACGAGTCAATCTTTTTGTTCAAAGGAGACGCGGCTTTCAAAGCTGGAATTGCTGGCCGGGAAACGTCATCTAATCGTGACCTTGACTAACTACCCAGGTATTATACTTAACGTACCACTCGAGCGTGTCCAGGACACATCGCAAATTATGCCGAGCTGCCGTTATTGCAGGTGGGCGCTGAGCGCTGAGCGCTGAAGAGCTTGTCACCTGTTTTATTATCCGTCGAATCGAGAAAAGCGCCGCGGCCGTCCCTGTCGCACGCACAAGCAACGCTGTCAGGGCCCTGGCCTGGGCCAATCACAACCGCCCTCCCTCCCCCATTCGGTCACACCATGCCAATTTCATTTTTGGCTTCGGGGCTCTGTTGAGCCACGCCTTCCGACTTCCTTGCCGTCAGTGTCCATCATCACCAGGAAGCCTTCCTTTCCTTCCCACGGATCCCGGTCGACTCGGATAAGTACCAGGAGTTTGCCCACTTCTCCTGCTCACATTAAAGGTAACTAGATTTGAACTCGGTTGTTCTTTCGGCCTCTCTGATTCCGTTCCCAAGGCCCTCCCCATTCACTGCAGGGTATCAAGCGCTGGGACTTCGAGGTCGCGTTGGAGAGTAGTTCGATGTCAAACCCAATTGCTGACGAGGGAGAGCCCGCCACGCTAGTACACCTGGTTCAATGCCTAACGAACTCGCGCCTCGCCTTGGTGCGTATTACAATAGGGCATCGTGTACCCGGATCACCGAAAACTGATTACTATATATTCTTCTTTTTCGTCGCCTCCAGGGTGTATCAGGTAAGGCTGTTGTGTTGTGCCTTAGCCGTCTCGCTGAGAGATGTTGACCATCAAACTCCGGGACGATTAGTTGCAAGCGCGGCGCTGATCGTAAGTTACGCATTTTCGCGGTGTGTGCCTGCGAGATAGCTAAAACGTGGCCCCTCTGGTTATTGGGTATAGTTCTACGACTGGCTCCTAACAAGCGGCGACGAAGTGCGCATTTCTGTGTCTCTCCTCCTTGCTCAGTGGCTGACGTCCTCCTCGTAGTTTGATTTCCTCTGGAAACGGGGCAGAACCACCTGTGCTCGTATGCTATTCATAGTTGCGCGGTACTCCGCACTCGCATGTGCCGTTGCGGGTTTGCTTCCGGTGCGCTACCCAAACATGACGCGGTTCAGGTCCAAAACCACGGCTGATGACCCGGGTAGCCGACTATTAAGAACAACAATATTACGACGTGTCTGAGTGTCATCATTATCGTGTCTGCAGAGCGTGAGTGTACTTTATTACATCGTTGCCGACAGCACCCCTCAGCCACCTTTTAGTCATCCTTGCATTGAGAACGTGGGCCATATGGGAAAGGAGCAGACCGATACTTGTATTCCTAGTTTGTTGGTTTCTCGTACGGTCGAGACTCTTCACATCCCACATATATCGACTGACTCATGGCTTAAGGTCTGTGCCGCACCAGCGATGGCGATAATTGAGCGTGACCTAGACACGAGTGTTGGTGCGTGGTTCGGTTCCCCTCTTGAACTGCAGTTTAACGCTCTAGTCGGCGTAAAGTGATACCGTCCGCTATCTGGAACGGCCTGCCACCATGTCGTGTGGTGACGAGTAGCGTCAAGCGTGCGTGGGTTGTACCTTATATCGGCATCATGATGTTTGAATTTGGTTCGTCTTGATCTGTGTCGTCCTTGTCCGTGTGGGCTAACACCAAGCAGCTATAGTATCTTTGACTCTGTACAGAGTCCTGCAGTACTATAGGGTTACCCGGACAAAGAGATCAGAGCTGTTGGATGTACTTTGGATCGACGGTCCCGTGTTTTCCACCCTTATTACTCCTGGTTTGCTTGGCTGACGCTATGCTTGATCAGGGGTCATATATTTCTTTTTCATGCTTCGTGAGCATCCCCCTCTATCTTCCTAGCTTGAGTACTAAAAATGATTTGTACGCAGTTCTTGGTATCTTTAACATCGTCTTGGTGCTGAATGTCACCGTCAGTTTTCTCCTATTACAATCACGGCATTTCGCTGATGGGTATATACTCGAAGGATCCACAAGTGCGGGACTCATGTACACAGTAAGTCTTGATGCGAATCCATTGAGGCTGTGCAAACCCAGATATTTCCATTCTCTTAGGTTGCAGACCGTCGCACACAGCGTACTTTCGACGCGAATTATGCTACATACTGGCAGGGTGTTGAGAGAAGGACCTGCTAATCCACGACCCCCGTTTGTACGGCATCGGCTGTCCACTAAGGAGTCAGCTGGTGCAACTGACGGTTCGACCGGACGGAGGGCAGTCAACGAACATGGGATGGACTCGACGAATGAAGTAGAATTAGAGCGGTTAATAAATAATGTCATGTGACACACATGTGACCTGTACGCGTCCCTAACACGACCACGTGATGTTCCGTAAAGTCGAACTTGAACTCGCTCGGATCTCTTCTCATTCACAAGAACCACGACGACCCTACTCAGGTCCATCCTTTTATTTACACTACTCATGTGGGCAAAACTCAGCAATGTGCTCAAGCATCGTCCCGCCGTGGACGAGACCGCATTCTCATCTCCAGATGTCGTTTCACCTGTCCAGGAGAAGCACCCCAACATATATTTACCTCGCAACAATGATGACGGCGAGAACAGGCCCGCAGAAGTCCCTTTTCCTGTACCCAGCCCCCCTGGTTCACCATCAAGACACCGGAACGGCGTCTTCAGACGGATATCAAGAAGCGCCAAACACGACAGTAGTGAACCTTCGAAAGCTTCCTCTGCACTCAAGCTCCTGCCAAAGAAGGTGAAATCCCAACTTAGCCTGCATACGAATGGTAGGTGCATTTCTACAGGGTTTTCGTTCAGTTGTTCACCAAGCAAATACTATGACCAGTGTCTCAAGTTTCCGTCAACACTGTTGCAGATTCTTTAATACTGTCGCCGGCGGATAGCACGAGACCATCGACCGCATGCTCGATGCGACCCGAGACGCCTATGGATGGCAGATACGGCTCTCTCCGTTCCATCCTCCGCGATCGTAACACCCCCGCCACCGGCCAAAGCGTCCGCTTCTTCTCTCGTGATGCCTTCAGAGTTATGACGCCTGAAGGTTCTGCGGCGAGCGAACAAGATGACTCATCACTTCCGGAGAACCTGAATTTCAACGACGCAAATCCTCAAGCGGAACTCTCACCTTCGGGTTCCCGCATCCGCCACCGCATTCGTGCGCCTGTCCAAAACTTGTTCCTGCCTTCGCAGGGCACGTCATCTCCACCAACATCCCCAAGTGTTGTCCCGCAGTCCCTAGGCTCGATGATCTCAATACCCCCACCTGAAATCACCAATATCTTTGATATGTCACAACGGGACTTACCACCTATTTCTGTCAATGCCGCGGCACCTCTGCTAGATGATGCGGTAGAGATTTTCGAAACCGACCAGTCCATGGATGACGAAACACAACACATTCCTCCGCGGTCCTCTCCGACAGTTGCCTTGTCGCCTAAGGAAGTGAACCAAACAGTCTATCATTCCCCCGAGACTTCAAAAGCACCATCGCACGATCGGAGTCACTCATTCAGCTTCGGCCAGACCGTTTTCCATGCCATGACCAAAGCTAAGCCTGGGGCCCTTGATAATGCCCACCCGCTTGAGCCTTCGCCCGGTCGTAACCGCGCTGTGAGCGAATCCATGTTCCACACTCTGTCACGGAACAACAAGAATTCGGAACTGGATATCAATGATCCCAATCCCGCGGCAATGGTGCTGCACGCGACGCTATCCGCGGACCGCGCGTCTAACATTTCCCCTCCACCCCCAGAACCGGACCCGTTCCGGGCGAATGCAACAACGTTCTACACGCCAGGCACATTACTCCCACCGTCACCGCCGACTGTCGTAGTCGGTCACGTGCGAAGGCCGTCCAAAGAAGATGACCTTATCTGGTCTCTGAGGACGCAGCTCGCACTTCAACAAGAACTATGCGCGCAATATGAAGTTGACCTTGGCGCGCGGGACGCGCTGGCCTCCGCCCTCACACAACGAGTCAATATCGCCGAGCAGGAGAATGAGAAGCGGCGGGGGGTAGTCCGCGGGTGGAAGAAGAAGGTCCAGGAGCTCGAGCGTCTGTGCCGGAATCTCGAGGAGGAAGTGGACCGCAGTCGTGAAGAGAGCCTGGAGCGTAGCGTCATGGACGAAGCAAGCGGCGAAGCCTTGATGCAACTACATGGCCAGATCGCGGGCCTCGAGCGTGAGAAGGGCGAGTTGGTCAGGAACAGTCTGATTATCTTGGACCCCTCGGCAAGAGCCAAGGAGATGGAAACCGAAGTCGCCAAGTTGCGGGTGGAGCTTCGCCAGCGCGATGAGGTCGAGCGCGAGTTACAAGAAGATCTCCGCACTGCACAAGAGCAGATAGAGTTACTGAATACCGTAGGAGCGATGGACGACGAGTCTCGCATCGTGGGCATTACAGCTGCCAGCGATGAGCAAGAGCGGCACCGGCAGGCGGAGCAAGAGTGGGAGGAAGAACGCAAGGCATTACGCCATGAAGCGGAAGAGGCGACAGAAGCCCTCGCGAAGAAAGAGGAAGAGATGACCGTCTTACGCGAAGAACTCGAGGCACAGTGGAAAAATACCGAGCGGACGGGGGAGAGCATGGCCCAGCTTAAGGAGGAACGCAACGTGCTCCAAAGTGAGGTTGTCGCGCTCGAAGCGAAGATCGAGAGTATGGAATTGGAGTGGAACGATGCGGATAACCGCCGCTCGGAGGCGGAGAACGCCTTGCAGGAAGTATTTGCTGAGAAGGAGGCCATAGAGCGAGAAAAGGCACAGGTAAAAAAAACATTTGTCGTCGCTCGATTTCTTTGTTCGCGTGATTAACATCGCGTTTTTCAGGTCAACGCCGAACTAGCCGAGCTGCGTCAGCACGCTGACGATATCACCTCGATTCAGCAAGAGCTAAAAATTGCCCACGACAGGGTCGCACGCCTTGAGCAGGACATCCGGCAGCGCGATACGGAGCTCGAGGAACTCGCCCATCGCATCGTCGACCGTGAGGACGAAGCAGAAGATGCGCGCAC
>WNFD01004857.1_pt1 | contig 13473 bp, 9 predicted proteins | sample 5400491 | NCBI WGS metagenome assembly WNFD01 (sample SAMN13153343, study PRJNA577476) | soil metagenome | isolation source: 120 cm saprolite under Douglas fir tree site 2 hole 2 replicate 2 | place: USA:California | collected 2015-04-18 | reverse complement strand
CGCCGAGGAAATCGTTGACGTTGGCCGGCGTGATTTCGGCCTTAACCTTGGCGTCAACTCCTTCGGTGACGACCTTGCGGGCCATCTTGCGCGAAATGTTCTGGATTTCACGCTCAAGGCTGCGCACACCGGCTTCGTGAGTGTAATGACGAATGATGTGGAGCAGGCCTTCGTCGGTGAGCGTGAGATTCTTGTCGGTCAAGCCAGTCGCTTCGCGGGCGCGACGGACGAGGAAGCGCTTGGCGATTTCGAGTTTTTCCTGCTCGGTGTAGCCGGGGAGGCGCAGGATTTCCATGCGATCCTGCAACGGCTGCGGGATGGTGTGCAGGACGTTGGCGGTGCAGACGAACATCACTTTGGAAAGATCGTACTCGACGTCGAGATAGTGATCGGTGAAGGAATGATTCAGCTCGGGGTCGAGGACTTCCATCAGTGCGGCGGACGGATCGCCACGGAAATCGGTGGACATTTTGTCGACTTCGTCGAGAACAAAAATCGGGTTGACGGTGCCGGCTTTCTTCATCATCTGGATGATCTGGCCTGGCAGCGCGCCGATGTAAGTGCGGCGATGGCCGCGGATTTCGGCTTCATCGCGCACGCCGCCGAGCGAGACACGAACGAATTTGCGGCCGGTGGCGTGGCCGATGGACATGGCGAGCGAGGTCTTGCCCACGCCCGGAGGTCCGACGAAGCAAAGGATGGAGCCTTTGGGATTTTTTACGAGCTGGCGTACGGCAAGGAATTCGAGGATGCGCTCTTTGACTTTATCGAGGCCGTAATGCTCGTCGTTGAGAATTTTTTCGGCGGCTTTGATGTCACGGATTTCTTTGGAACGCTTCTTCCAGGGTACGGCGAGCAACCAATCGAGATAGTTGCGGCTCACGGTGGATTCGGCGGACATCGGGGGCATCAGCTCGAGACGCTTGAGTTCCTGGATGGCCTTTTCGTGGACTTCCTTGCTCATGCCGGCAGTGTCGATTTTCTTTTTTAGCTCGTCGATTTCGCTTTTTTCGCCGCGGCCGAGCTCTTTCTGAATGGCTTTGAGCTTTTCGTTGAGGTAGTACTCTTTTTGCGCGCGCTCCATCTGGCGCTTGACGCGGGTGTTGATGTTGCGGTCGACGTTGAGCTTTTCCAGCTCGATTTCGAGGATGTCGCCAATGCGGTTGAGGCGCTCAAGAGGATCGACGGTTTCGAGCAGGTCCTGCTTTTCGTCGACCGGAAGTTGCAGGTTGGCGGCGATGGTGTCGGAAAGGCGGGCGGGATCATCGACACGCGCAGCGGCGATCATGGTGTCGTAATTCAAGCTTTGCGAGAGCTTGATGAACTGTTCGTAGAGGCCGGTAATCTTCTGGACGGTCTGCTCGACTTGCGGAGAAGGCTCGACGCGCGCGCCGAGGAGGCGAACGGTGGCGCGGAAAAAGCCTTCTTCGGTGGCTATGGAGATGGCGCGGGCGCGCTCGACGCCTTCGACCAAAACTTTGATATTGCCGTCGGGGAGCTTGACGCTCTGAACGATGTTGGCGAGGGTGCCGACCGCGTAGATTTCCTCGGGCTTGGGGTCGTCGACCGAAGCATCGTGCTGGGTGGACAGGAAAATCTTCTTGTCGCCGGCCAGGGCTTCTTCGAGGGCGCGGACGCTGGCTTCGCGGCCGACGATGAAGGGAGTCATTTGCTGCGGGAAGATAACCATGTCGCGCACCGGCATCATGGGTACGCGCTTCATTTCCTGTTTTTCTCGGTTGAACATTCGGGCCCCTGAAATTCGATTCCGCGGCCACCCCAAACGGCCGCAAGTGGAACAGACCGGCTCAGCCAGCCTTTTCCAGCAAACTCCAGTTGATCTCGCGAGTGCGCACCATATCCGCACTGACCACAAAGTCGCGCACTTTGCGCTGCATAGGCAAGTGGTACATCAACTCCAGCATGAGGTCTTCGAGAATCATGCGCAAGCCGCGCGCACCGACTTTGCGCTGAAGCGCCAACTCGGCGACGGTCTCGAGGGCGTCGTCGGTAAAGCGGAGGCGGACGTTTTCGAATTCGAAGAGGCGCTGGTATTGCTTGAGAAGCGCGTTTTTCGGCTCGGTGAGGATGCGCACCAGCGCGTTCTTGTCGAGGTCGTTCATGACGCCGGCGACGGGCAAGCGGCCGACAAATTCGGGAATCAAGCCATAGCGGATGAGATCGCCGGGCTGCACCTGCTCGAGCAATTCGGTGTTGCGCTTCTGCGGAGTGGTGGGAGCAGCATCGGTGTGGAAGCCGAGCGAGCGGCGGCCGGCGCGCTTCTCAATAATTTTTTCCAGGCCGACAAAGGCGCCACCGCAGACAAACAAAATGTTGGTGGTGTCGACGGGAGTAAATTCCTGGTGCGGATGCTTTCGGCCACCCTGGGGAGGCACGTTGGCGACGGTGCCTTCCAAAATCTTGAGCAACGCTTGTTGCACGCCTTCGCCGGAGACATCGCGGGTGATGGAGGGGTTCTCGTCTTTCTTGGCGATTTTGTCGATCTCGTCGATATAGATGATGCCTTGCTGGGCTTTTTGGACGTCGCCATCGGCGGCTTGCAGCAACTTCAGGATAATGTTTTCGACGTCTTCACCGACGTAGCCGGCTTCGGTGAGCGTGGTGGCGTCGACAATGGCGAAGGGCACATCGAGCATGCGCGAGAGTGTTTGCGCGAGGAGCGTCTTGCCCGTTCCGGTAGGCCCAATCAGGAGAATATTGGATTTGCTGAGTTCGCAATCGCCGGGCTGCTTGTTAAGGAAGATTCTTTTGTAGTGGTTGTAGACGGCAACGGCGAGTTTTTTCTTGGTGCGGTCCTGGCCGATGACGTAGCCATCGAGAAATTGCTTGATCTCCGGGGGGCGGGGAAGGCGGCGGGCGGGGGCGGCGGCCTGCTCGCGCTTTTCATCCTCGAGAATGGTCTGACAGACACTGACACATTCGTTGCAGATGTAGGCGCGGGGATAGTCGGAAGGCGAACTAATCAGCTTCTCGACCTGCTCCTGGGTCTTGTGGCAGAAGGAGCAGCGCAATGGCTCGTCTGGATTAAATTTTTTCACAGGTGTGAAGGCCCCTGGCCCCGCCGGGCTGCGGGCGGAGTCACTATCGGTATTCTAGGCTGAAAAATCTCCAGAGTGAAAGAAAAACCTGAACGGCTACTAACTTTTTGGAACCGAGCACTCGCTTCGGTAAAACGCCCTTGCAACGGGCACGTTACCGGTGCTTGTAAATAATTTCGTCGATCATGCCATATTCCTTGGCTTGTTCGGGATTCATGATGAAATCGCGCTCGACGTCTTTCTCGATGCGCTCCATGGATTGGCCGCTGTGCTGCGAGAGCAGCTTGTTGATCATGGTACGCATGCGCAGGATTTCCTTGGCATGCAGATCGATGTCCGTGGCCTGGCCGCCAAGACCGGAGAGCCAGGGTTGATGAATAAGGATGCGCGCGTTGGGCAGGGCGAAGCGCTTCTTGGGAGTACCGCCGGCGAGCAGCACGGCGGCGATGGAGGCAGCTTGTCCGACGCAGGTGGTGACGACGTCGGGCTTTACAAACTGCATGGTGTCATAGATAGCGAAACCGGCGGTGATGGAGCCGCCCGGGGAATTGATGTAGAGCTGGATATCGCGTTCGGGATCTTCGGCCTGGAGGAAGAGCATCTGCGCAGTGGCGAGATTAGCGACGTGGTCATCAATCGGAGTGCCAATAAAGATGATGTGCTCTTTTAGGAGCCGCGAGTAGATGTCGTAGGCGCGTTCGCCGCGGCTGGTCTGTTCGACCACCATGGGTACAAGCGTTGTGGCTTGGTAGGTTGGATCGTCGAAATTTCTCATGAGATTTTTTCGCGCTTAGGCCCGAAGCGCTGTTTCACTTTGAAGCTGCCGAGGCCACGGTGCGAATTCGGGAATTCTGCGCGAGCCAGTCGAGAGTTTTATCACTCCGCAGCTTAGCTTTCATCCTATCGAGGGTGCCTTGCTTTGTCAAACGAGCGCGAATCGCTTCGGCGGATTCGCCACTATGGGACGCAGCGTGCTCGAGCTCATGACTGAGCTCTTCGTCGGTTACGTCGATGTTTTCGGTGGAAGCGATGCGGTCGACAATTAGTTCCGCCTTCACATCATCGGTAGCGCGCTCTTGCTGGCGGCGACGCAGGGTGACCCAATCGACGTTTACAGCCCGGGGGTCGACACCTTGCGCGGCCAGAGAACGAACCACGCGCTCGAGACGCACATCCATTTGATGCTCTACGAGGGATTCAGGTACAGGGAAGTCGTGGAGCTTGACGATGGCGGCGAGAACTTTCTCGCGCAGGAGGTCTTTGTGGCGCTGATCGCGGGCGGCTTCGAGGCTTTGGCGAAGGTTGGCCTTCAGTTCGTCGAGGGAGCCGGCATCGCTGACGTCTTTGGCGAATTCGTCGTTCAATTCGGGTAGTTTCTTGGTTTTGAGGCCGAGGACCTCGACGGCGTAATGATAAGTTTTGCCGGCGAGTTTGGCGTCGGGGTAATCAGCGGGATATTGGACGTCGAAATTCTTATGCTCGCCGATGCTGGCGCCGCGGAGATTTTCGTTGAACGGCTCCATGGTTTCTTCGGCGCCGATGTGGCAGAGGACGCTGTCAGCGCGCAGAGGTTCGCCGCCGCCCTCGGGTGTGCCGACGAGCTTTAGCTGCACGAAGTCACCGTTTTCGACGGCGCGGCCCTCGATCGGGGCGAAGGCCGCGGCGCGTTCGGTCATTTCCTGCAGGGCTTTGTTGACGTCGTCGTCGGTGATGTCCAGCACGGGCATTTCGAGATCGAGATCTTTGTAATTAGCGAGCTCGAATTCGGGAAGAACTTCGAAGACGGCACGGAACTTGAGGGGCTGGCCTTCCGCGAAATCGAGCTTATCGACTTGGGGCTGGGAAACGGGGGTAAGTTTTTGCTCGGAGACAGCCTTTTCGACGCGCTCGGGCACCAGGGACTGCACGACTTCGCCTTTGATGTCGTCGGCAAAGCGTCGGCGAATGAGGGAGACAGGGGCTTTGCCCGGGCGAAAGCCGGGAACGCGGGCGACGCGGGCAAATTCCTTGGCCACGCGCTCCATCGCTTTGGTGACTTCGTCGGCGGGAATCTCCAGGTCTAGTTCGCGGCGGCAAGTGGCTTCGGCCATACTGAATCCTTTCCTCGGGGAACTGCGTAAAGTGAGAGTTCGCGGGTCTCAACAGCGTCCGCCGGTCGGCAATACCCAAGCAAACCTTTTAGAAGAGGCGAGACAGGTGAGATTCACCCTGCTAGTCAAAAAACAAGTATAGGCGAGGTGTTTGACAGCGTCAATGAGCGACGGTTTCGCTGAGATTTGAGTAAAATGGCCGACCGGTAGGCGAGGCCAAGGTGAAAAACAGCGCCATCCTGCTTTTGAAGTGTCCGGACCGCAAAGGACTTGATGCGGCGATCGCGGCGTCAGCGCCCCCGTCGTCTCGCTGATGCCGTACGCCCGAAACGTTCCCAGGGAACGATGCTGCCACAGCCATCTCCGCAGTTCGCGAACATAGGCGAAGCGCGCAGTCTGGCCCCACAGAGCTGTCCCTGCTCCCGCCCAGGCTACTACCCGTTCGCTTGGGAGTACTGAGTGCTGACTGCCGCTTACATCGCCTTCATAATGGCTGGAAAGCCGGATGGAAGTCCCGAGACCGTTCCAACAACGTTGTCAGTCAACGTATAGATCACGAAAACCGTCGGCGTTCCGTCCTGATTTGTAGCTTCGACGTATGCGTAGCCTTGAGAGGAAACTGTGATTCCGTAGGTATTTATCGGGTTGCCGGGCAAGCTTATCGTGTCCACGACAGTTCTGGTTCCCGTGTCAACCACCCGAACTACGCCGAAGAAGCCCCCGAAGTTGTAATAGGTGATGTATGCGGCGGCCCCGTCTGGTCTGAAGGCAATGTCGTTGGCACAACGCGTTCCGGGCACCTCAGCTACGATCTGGTTGGTAAGCGTGTCGATGATCTGGACGTTTGGCGCGCTGGATCCACAATCGTTGGACTTGGTTTTGACATATGCGTAGGCGCCATCGGGCGTGAATGAAACTCCGGTTGAGACCCGAGGAACCGGTATGACCGCCACAACCTCTCTTGTATCCGCACTGATCACTAAAATCCGCGCGACACTACTGAGCCAGTCAACCAGCACGTACACCACACCGCCATCAGGCCTAACCGCGACAGATGCCGGGACTGGCGCTGGAGACCCATCTAGTGGAATCGTCGCCACGATGCTGCGGTCTAACGTGTTAATCACGACGACGCGAGGATTGCCGGCGCCGTAACCAGCCACGTAGCCGGTGCCATCCGGACCAACGTCCATGAAAGTAGCTTCCGGTGGGCCAAATCCGGCATCAATGAAGCCGTCCACAGAGTTAAAGAGTAGATTCACCGCCTCTACGCCGGGCACGTCACCTGTGAGGTATGCGTACGCCCCGTCCGGGCTGAACGCCATCGTACTGGTAGAATGCAGCTCGTTATTGTCAACGGTAGAAGTGACGGTATTGAACGTTGGAGAGGCTGGATTGGAATCGACGATGGAGATCGGGTTAGGAGGCACGGAAGGGCTGACATTACTCGTCACCAACACTTGTGCGTACGCCGGAATGAATCCAAGAGCAATTACCAAGGCCAGCGACGGCAGCGCACAAACCAACCGGAACATCACTCGACCGAAATCCAGCATACTCCTTAACACGATGCAGCAAACCAGATTCGCGCACTTGCTAGGAAGTTTCATAAGGTTCTCTCCTCTTCAATTCAAGTCGCAGTTGCCATCCAGATCGAATCGCGTCACTTGTTATCTTCTACGCGAAAACATCGGTCACAGTTCTATTTTCTCGCGGCTGTGGCTGGCGGCAGGGGCGGCCCGGCGGTAGTCGTCACCGAGACAGGAATCGATCCCGCCGGGAAGGGCGAGCCGTCCACCGGCGTCAGCACCCCCGTAAGCCCGTCAATGGTGAACGCCGAAACGTTGTTGGAGTCGACATTCGCCACATAGGCGAATCGGCCCGTGGGGTCCACCGTCACCGAGAAAGGACCCTGTCCAGCCGAGAAGGGCGAGCCAACAACCGGCACGAGCGCCCCCGTCGTCCCGTTGATGGTGTACGCCGAAACGTTGTTGGAATTCCGATTCGCCACGTAGGCGAATTGGCCCGTGGGGTCCACCGTCACCGAGGTAGGAACCGATCCCGCCGGGAAGGGCGAGCCGTCCACCGGCGTCAGCGCCCCGGTGGTCCCGTCGATGGCGTACGCCGAAACGTTGTTGGTAGCCTGATTCGCCACGTAAGCGAATTGGCCGGTGGGGTGCACCGTCACCGAGAAAGGAGCCTGTCCAGCCGCGAAGGGCGAGCCGGTAACCGGCACGAGCGCCCCCGTGGTCCCGTCGATGCTGTACCCCGAAACATTGCTGGGACCACCGAGGCCGCCACAGAAGGCCCCGCAGTTCGTGACATAGGCGAAGCCCCCAGCCTGCCCCCACAGAGCTGTCCCTGCTCCTGTCAACGCCATTAACACCATGCAGTAAACCAGAGCGGCAAACTTACTAGGAAGTTTCACAAGCTCTCCTTGTCTGACGCGATGTGTAAAATCTGAGTCTGTGCGAAGATTGCCGGGGACGTTGGTCCGCTACTCATACATCAGTTTTACTAAGCAGTGAAGAAACAACGTGCGTTGCTGCGCACCCAAACTCAAATACACACGCCGCGAAATGATTTCTTTTTTCCCGTAAAACGATCCTGCAACAGTCCACTTACCTCGCGCTCCTCAGTTTCCCTATGCGCAATTCATCCTTCGTGAAAAAGAAATGAAAATGCGGCTGGTAAGAAGAAAAGGTAACGCAAACGCGTGCGCGCCCGCCAAGCGCAAAATGAAAGAATGTCCGCGAAAGGGGGGACGCGCGATTGCACCAAAAATGAGGCAAAAAGGGTGGGGGGGGTGCAACTTTGAATCGTGCTATCTCCTATCCCGTCAATGAGCGACGGTTTCGGGGAGATTTGAGTAAAATGGCCGACCGGTAGGGGAGGCCAAGGTGAAAAACAGCGCCATCCTGCTTTTGAAGTGTCCGGACCGCAAGGGACTTGATGCGGCGATCGCAGATTTCATTTACTGGCACGGCGGCGACATCCTTCACTTCGAGCAGCACCAGGCGGGACAGGAGCGATTTTATCTAGCGCGCGTGGAATGGGACCTGACGGGCTTTGAGTTCGATCTGAAGGATTTTCCGACTTGGTTTAAGCCCATCGCGGACCAATTTTCGATTGAGTGGCGCATTACGACTTCGCATTACCGGCCGCGCGTGGCGATTTTCGTTTCGAAGTACGATCATTGCCTGGTCGATCTGCTTTATCGGCAACGGATCGGTGAGCTTGCTTGCGAGCTTCCGCTGATGATCAGCAATCATCCGGACGCCAAGCGCCACGCGGATTTCTACGGTATCCCCTACCACATGATTCCGGTGACGAAAGAGAACAAGCCGGAGGCCGAGGGGCAGGAGATTGAACTGCTTAGAAAGAATAACGTCGATTTGATCGTGCTGGCGCGCTATATGCAGGTGCTCTCGGCGGATTTCATCAAGCAATATCGGCAGCAAATCATCAATATCCATCATTCGTTCCTGCCTGCGTTCGTGGGGGCGAAACCGCACCACCAAGCTTTTGAGCGCGGAGTAAAGCTCATTGGAGCGACGGCGCACTATGTCACGGAAGTACTCGATGACGGGCCGATCATCGAGCAAAGCGTGACGCGCATAACGCACCGCGACGGGCTGGAGGATCTGGTCGAGAAGGGGCGGGACCTGGAGAAAATGGTGCTCTCGCGCGCGGTGCGCTGGCATATAGAGAACCGCATCCTGTTGTATGAGAACAAGACAGTGATATTTGAATGAGGCGGACTGGGGCGCCTGCGCGCCCTACAGCGCTTTGGTTGCGGCGCGGTGGCCGGGCTGAAGCCCGGCCTCTACATTATTTATGGCGGCGGTGAGGTCGGCGTGGAGGAGGCGGTGGAAGAGGTGCTCGCCGGCTTCGCGGCGGACGGATAGGCGTCCGGCGATATAGGCGCGGGAGCTGAGGCCGCGCTGCACGGAATCGCAGATGGCCATATCTTCTTCCTGAACTTTCTCGCTGACCGCGATGCTCTGTCGATGGTGCGCGTCGGCGGCATGGGTAATGTCGGCGAAGTAGTAGTCGAAAATTACAGCGCACTTGTCGACGGCGAGTGGGACGACGAGATTGGTATCCATGACGCCTTCGTAAGCGTTGATCATGAAGTTGGGATAGAGCCAGAGATAGAAGGCGCGGCCCTGGCGCGTGGCGGCGGCGCCGGCGGCGGAATTGGAGTCGGAGGAAAGCGGGCTGGATTGCAGGCAAGCGCGCTCGAAATTTTCGATGGTGTATTGGGTGTACTCGATGACGCTGCTGAGGCCTTTGTGGGCGTGGGGAACGTGATAGCCGCCGTCGAGATAGTTGTCGACGTAGACCTTCCAGTTGCAATTGAGGGTATAGATGCGGCGATCGAAGTATTGCAGCTTTTGCGTGAGTTGCAGCGGTGCGACGAGTTCCGGAACGGAGCCGAGGAATTTGCGAAGCGGGGCGGCTTGGGGATCGAGATTGACGAAAACGAAATTTTCCCAGGCGTCGACGCGGATGGGGACGAGGCCATTTTGCGCGCGATCGAAATTGCAGACTCCATCGAACTCGACCAGGCCTTTGAGGGCGCCGTCGATGCCGTAGGTCCAGCCGTGATACGGGCAGCGAAATTGCTTGGCGGAGCCGTGGGAGTCGGGGACGACGGCGGCGGCGTGATGGCGGCAGACATTGTAGAAGGCGCGGAGTTGCGCGTCGTCGCCGCGAACGACGACGATGGGTTCGCCGGCGAGGTCGGTGGTGAAGAAATCACCATTTCTGGAGACCTGATCGAGGCGGCCGGCGACTTGCCAGCTTTTTGCAAAAACGGCCGCGAGCTCCAATTCGTGAATGCGTGGATCACGATACCAGGGCGCGGGAATCGTGGAGGCTTTCTCCAGCGCATCGGCGGGGTTGTAGAGATTCAGGATTTCGCGGACGCTTTGGTTCATGTGGCTCCTCGATGCGGGTGAGGAACACTTCATACCGCGAAAGTGGCTAGGGGAGAAGCGGAAAGTGAAGAGGGCTGCTCTTGGTGAAGCATAGGCAATAATTGTCGTTCTCGCGAGGAAGTCAGTATCCTAACTTTTTGTCGACCACGTTCAACAGCGGTTCTCCTCGACGGAATCTTTCGAATTGAGCGATGAAAAAACGCATGGCGTTGTCCAGCCAGTCTGGTGTGTGGTCGGCGCAATGCGGAGAGAGGAGGACGTTTTCCAGCTTGTAAAAAGGATGCCCTTTGGGCAATGGTTCTTCATCGAAGACGTCTAGGGCAGCTCCCTTGATCTTTTGTTCCGAAAGCGCCTTGATCATTGCGCGTTCGTCGATCACCGGGCCGCGGCCGACGTTGATGATCACGGCGCTCGCGTGCATGGCCGCGAATTCCGCTTCGCCAATCAGTCCGTTCGTCTCGGCATTGAGGGGCGCCGCCACGACGATGTAATCACAGCGCGACAGCATGTCGATGCGGTGATCCGGGCCGTAGATTTGATTTGCGAGCGGATCCGAATTGTTTTGCGCGGAGACATGCCGCTTGACCGCGAGCACGTTCATTCCCATTGCCCCGACCCTTACAGCAACTGCGCGACCGATGTCGCCGTATCCGACGATACCGACGGTTTGACCCGCAATGGGGAGAACATCAAAGGGCTCCCAGACGCCGGCCATTTGGTTGCGAATCATGCGGCGAAAATCCTTGGCGAAATAGAGGATGGCGCCGAGAGCAAACTCTCCGAGCGAGGGGCTGAACACGCCGCTCCCATTGGTCATGATGACGTCGCTTGCGATGAGTTCGGGGAAAAGGGTCCGCTCCAGGCCGGCCGAGCGAGAATGAACCCAGCGCACAGCGTGCGACATCAGGAACACTTCGCGGATCAGAGAAAGAGAACCGGACCAATTGAAAATGACCTCGGCGCTGGCGGCGGCTTTCTTGAAAGCGTCCCGCGAGTTTCCAATCAGCACAGTGGCCGTTTCGTGCAACTCGTCGAGCATCGAGAGCTGCGGCTCGTTAGGGTCGGACAATACGAGGACTTTGACCTTTTTTGTGGTCATGAGAGGCAGGGGCTAGCCCTGGACCTGAGATTCAGCGAGCTGGCTTGACGATATGTTCTCATTCTGCTGCGCACGCTGCCGGCGTCCTGCGCCGACCGCGAGCATTAGCATCCCCGAGACAAGAAAGCTGCCCACCAGATACCAAAGACCTACATTAAAAGAGTGCGTGCGCGAAACGAGGTAGCCCATACTCAGTGGTCCAAAAAACCCGCCGAGGTTGCCCACGGAATTGATCAGGCCGATGGACGCAGCTGCCGCAGACTCGCTCAGAAACTCGGTGGGCACAGCCCAGAAAGCCGGATGGAACGCATAGTACGCACCACCCACCATGGTAAAGAAAATGATCGAGAGCGCTACGTGTGATCCGGAGGTGATGGCAAAAAGAAGCCCGAGTCCGCTGAGCAAGACAGGAACGGCGGCATGCCCGCGGCGTTCCCGCGTGCGGTCGGAATGCCATCCGTTCAGTTGCTGGGTCAGGAAGCCCGCCAAGTAAGGCAAGGAGGCCAGAAGCGTGACTTTCATGTCGCTTTGACCGGACAAGCGCTTCAGCATGGTGGGCAGCCAAAACGCGATTCCGTAGTTTCCAGACGTCGCAAAGAAATAGCAGAGCGCGAGCAGGATGACGTCACGATGACGAAATGCTTGCCAAATGCTGTAGGAGCGAACGTCGTGCTTGGCTTTTTTCTCCCGGTCGAGTTGCGCAATAATCCACTTGCGTTCCTCGGCGGGAAGCCAATTCGCTTGCCGTGGCCAGTCCGTCAGATAAACCAGAGTGATCAAACCCAATAGCACCGCTGGGATTCCTTCGAGGATGAAGAGCCACCGCCAGCCTCGCAGACCGAGCCAGGAGAGGCCCAGAAGCAAGCCCGCGAGAGGCGAGCCAATCACATAGGAAAGCGGCATGGCCGCATAAAAGGCAGCTACGGCCTTCGCGCGGTCCGCAGCGCGAAACCAATGCGTCAAATAAACGACTACCGCCGGGAAGAAGCCGGCTTCAGCTGCGCCCACGACAAAGCGCACTATGTAAAATTCGCGGACCGTGTGGATGAAAGCCATCAGCACGGTCAGTATTCCCCAGGAGATCATGATGCCAGCAATCCAGCGGCGAGCGCTGCGGCGTTCGGCAATCAGCGCGCCGGGAATTTGCAATAGGAAGTAACCGAGGAAGAAGATACCGGCGCCAAGGCCGATGGCGCGGTCGCTGAAACCCAGGTCCCCCGGCATCTGGAGTGCGGCGGCACCCACGTTCATGCGGTCAAGAAACGCGATGATGTACAGCACGAAGAGAAACGGAAGCAGGCGGCGGGCTATGCGGCGCCGCGCGACGCGCGCAATGTCAACCAGGCCGGTTTTGGAAGGGACCGGAATCGTTTCATCGGGCTTCAGCGGTTGCGTTGTATTTTCAGGGAGCATTTTCTTGCGATTCCCCAAGTCTCGCGCGTAGTATAGCCAAAAAGAACAGCGGCGCATCGCAGACAGTATGCCGACTTCCTTTAAATTTTCTGGAATGCGGCTTGAATTTTCCTGACTTCGCCCGTCCTCACGCTTGTGCCATCATACCGTCCGGTCATTAACAAGGGACGTTCATCTCTCATGTCGTCGGAGGAGGCCAGGGCCCCGCATGCGCGCTCTTGGTAGTGGGACAGCCGCGGCAGTTGTTCTCTTCGCTTTCGTGGTGTGCTGTGTCGCTGCAAGGCAGAATTCGTCCGCGGAAAGAATCAGAATAGTCCCTAACGAAGCCGAGCGCCGAGTCGACGTTGTCATCGACGGACAGCCCTTTACTGCCTACATTTGGCCCGAAAAGCTCGCCAAGCCGGTCCTCTATCCTCTCCGCACGGCGAGAGGCATGGTCGTAACCCGCGGCTTCCCACTCGAGCCGCGACCGGGCGAGCGCGTGGATCATCCGCATCACGCCGGCCTGTGGTTCAACTATGGCAATGTCAATGGTTTCGATTTCTGGAACAACTCGGGAGCCATCAAGCCGGAGGACGCTCCCAAAATGGGCAGCATTAGCCACCGCGCCATTACGCTGGCAAAGAGCGGAAACGATCAAGCTGAACTGGAAATAGACGCGGACTGGATCACCGGAAAGCAGCAGCTCATTCTGAAGGAGCACACGCGTTTCGTGTTCCGCGGCGGCCCGAATTTCCGCAGCATCGACCGGATCACGACCCTGCAAGCTCTCGGCGAAAAAGTCGTCTTCAATGACGATAAGGAAGGTGTTCTCGGCATGCGCGTCGCGCGCGCCTTGGAAGCTCCCTCCGACAAGCCCGAAGTCTTCA
>WNFD01004853.1_pt1 | contig 13476 bp, 12 predicted proteins | sample 5400491 | NCBI WGS metagenome assembly WNFD01 (sample SAMN13153343, study PRJNA577476) | soil metagenome | isolation source: 120 cm saprolite under Douglas fir tree site 2 hole 2 replicate 2 | place: USA:California | collected 2015-04-18 | reverse complement strand
CCAGTTCCACGACAAAGTTGCTGGCGTCAATACCAAATCGCTCGACCATCTGGGCTGTGTACTTTTTTGCGTGTTCAAGCCAAGAGTCCGAATACGATGAGAAATATGCGTAGTCGGTGAAAATGTGCTCCCGCGTAACGTAGGCTTCGAGCTGGACGAGAAAACAGTTCTCGCAAACATACACGTGCAGGGGGTAAAACGGCTCCATTTGATTTAAGTGGCACGCGCTGAGGTAGCTCTCGCACAAGGGGGACATTCCCAGGTCCACGAAGGTGTATTCGAGCTTCGTTCCACAGAAGCGGCAGCCGGGTTGATTCGTCAGAGTCATCAATGATCCTAGTAAGATCTAAACAAAGGCCGCATGCTAATCTCCGTGACCTCGCAAGTGCGCGGCATCTGCAATGCGTGAACAACCATGGCCGCAACATCTTCGGGCTGCATCAACAACTCCGGCCGATAGGCTTTGCGCTCTTCCTGGAAGAGCTGTTCGGTTCGAGGTGTCGCTGTGCGTCCGGGGAAAACACTCAGAACGCGGATGCCATCGGCATTTACTTCTTCCCGCAGGCTATCGGCGATTGCCTTCATGGCATGTTGTGTCGCTGCAAACTGTCCCGAACGGGCCCGCGCCCTCAAGCCACTGCTGGAATTAATAAAAACCACTTGACCCGATGCGGCCCGCAGCAGGGGCAACAAACACTGTGTCAACAGGTAAGGTCCGCGAACATTGGCTCGATATTGAGCATCAAAATCCGTTAACGGAGCTCGCGCGTGTTCCGCATGACGGATTTCTCCCGCACAGTGAACCAAGACGTCGACGCGTCCGTCATTGCCCTCCAAGTCCGCCACGAGAGCGTGAATGTCTTCGTCACGGGTGAGATCGACACGGCACGCGCTCGCCCTCAAAGAATGCTCCCGCGCGGTCTTGACCAGATATTCGAGGGTGTCGAGCTTCCGACTGACCAGACGCACTTGAGCGCCTTTTCCCGCGAGAGCCAACGCAATCGCCCTTCCTATGCCGGAGCTGGCACCCGTTACGACTGCGACTCTGTCGCACAAATTCTGCGAAGAAGAGCTTCGTTTCTGTTCAGCTGGGCTTTCGGTCGTCATTTCCTTGGTCACCTAGCTCTCCTAAGCAGAAGTGGCGGCCTCGAATTCCTCCGGCTTAGCGAAGGCTGGCTGGGTTTCGTAGACGGCGTAATATTCCTCCGGGACATGCGCGAGGTCCGTGCCGCGCAGATAATCTCCCATGGTCGTTCCAGTGCAGGCAGAATCTATGTTCGGAGCGCCGCGACGCGCGGCAATATCGTCAATGTTAACGGTGCGAAAATCGATGCTGAACCGAGTGCGGCCGGAATTATTCGGCACGCTGGAGTGCATCTGAGCCCCGGAGAACAGCAAGATACCGCCTGGCGGGGCGATCACGCGAATCTGCGGGTCAAGCTCCATGGGTTCTTCCGGTTTGGGCTGTTTGCGTGTGTCTTCCTTTACGAACTGCGCGGCATTTTGACGGCTCGTGCGGTTCCATTCCGCGTAGTTGTACCCCGAGGATCCATTGCGTACCGGCTGGCTCCAATAGCGCGGGTGGAAGGCCATGGCGTTTTCCGGAACGATGGGATAAATGGGCATCCACCAATTGATCTGGCACATGGGCGCCGAGTACCAGGTATCGCGATGGGGATGAAAGGCGTAGGCGATCCCGGTCTTCAGATAATCATCGCTCGTGGACGTGCGCATTCGGGGGACGTCGAAAAAGGTTTTGTGTGAATCGACGCCGAGTTCGCGGAAGATGCCCTGGATGCATTCCTTGGATATTGGGTGGTGGATGAATTTTGGTTTCAGTTCAGCGAGGATGCCGGCGTATCGTTCTACTGGAAGGTGGTACTGAGCAGTCTCGGGCTCGTACGGTTGCAGGGCCTCTTCGGCCATCTTGCGTGCGAAATTCACTAGTTTGAGTGAGCTCGGCGTAGGGGAATAGACCAACAACTGGCCGCGATAGAGAAGTTCCCGGCGTTTATTGTCGTCAATTGGGGCATCCAGGAAGATTGTATTCATAACGCTATCCTTTCCGCCGGCTAGTGTGCGGCCGTCGGTACACATTCGAATTTCTCTTGCAAGAGGTCGTGTTCCCGCAATGCCTGTGCGGCCCTCTGGATGGACTCAAATCGAATTCCGGATCGCTCCGCTATATCCAACAGAGAGTGCCTTCCATCGGAAAGATTTAGCACCCACAGCATCGCCATCTCGTTCAGACCGGCGTCGGACTTTCCGCCAATCATGTGGTACAAGCCGCGCTTTCCCAGTTGTGGCTCGCACTTTGGACTCAGGTTCGCAAAAGTTCCGTTGTTCTCCAGAACCGAAAGAATCTCCATGCACACCGAGAACGATTCGCCTAGTTTGTCCGCGTGTACGAACTCCAGGTTGTCCGCAGAAGTGTGGTATTCCGGGAAAGTACCGTGAGGAGTGCGCGAGAGCCTGCCCACCGCAAGATTGATTCCCGGCGAGCAGTATTGGCGCTCATCGTAACCATACGGTGAGAATTCGAGGAGTTCGTAGGAAGTTCCCGAATGCCGGAGAACGTGGGAAGCCGCCCGGTCAATTTCAGCATCGCCTTGACGGCTCTTCTTGTAGTGAAGTTTGCCAGAATCCCCGACTCCGCTGAGGACTAACCCATGCTTGACGCGCGAAAGCTTGTCTTCATTCAGGGCAAGCCAGGTAATGGCGCCGATGGTACCCGGGATAAACAAAAAGCGATAGGAATAGTGCCGCGGCGAGGCTTGAAGGCTCTTGGCCATCGAAACCCCCAACGCTATGCCGGATAGATTGTCATTGCACAAAGACGGATGGCACGCGTGGCAGGAGATCAATACTTCGTTCTGCGTCTCCCCAGGGAGAAGGTACTCGCCGTAGGTCAGGTGGCCGTCATTTAGCGTCGAGTCGATGCTGATCTCGTATTCGTCTTCGGTGAGTGCTTCGAGCTGATGTTGTGAAAGGCAAAATCCCCAGCTTTCCTTGTAGTAGGAAGTCCGGTATGGAATCCAATCCGGGTGCTCCGGGATCGTGAATAGGTGCTCTTTCAATTCGGAAAGAGACAGGCGGCGCCGAACGGGAACGCTGTAATTGACGACGTGCAGATTTGATTTCGCAAAATCAACAACTCGTTCACCCTTTGAGTTCTTCACGAAGGCGTCTCGGATATTCCATTCCTTCGGCACCGTCCAGTCGAACACCTGCGTGCCTGTGGGAACTTCGCGCAATTCAAGAGGAATATGTTTCCGCAGAATGCGGAGAGTCTGGCGAAGACCGTCCCCTGTAATACTGCGGCAAATGGGGAACATCTCCGCGATCAGACGGTGCATAGCGCGGCCTGTCGCTGCCGCATCGACCTCGTGGTGAAAAGTATCCAAGTTCAATTCTTCCCAATTGCTTCTAGGAGTGGAAGTCCGGATATGTTCTGTCGCGCTCGATAATGATTCGCTCGCCGGGAGGCCACGATATGCCGAAGGCCGGATCGTCCCAGCGGACGCCCCGGGAATGTTCCGGGGAGTAATACTGGGACATTTGGTAGAAGACCTCGGTGTCGTCCTCCAGGGTTTGAAATCCGTGGGCAAACTCTTCCGGTATGTACAGCATCTTCCTGTTTCGCGCGGAAAGCTCAATGCCGAAATGCTTCCTGAACGCCGATGAAGAAGGTCGCAGATCGATGATGACGTCATAGATAGATCCTGCAGTACAGCGCACCAGCTTCGCTTCCGAATAGGGGGAAGCCTGGAAATGCATGCCGCGCAAACTGCCCTTGCGCTTGTTGAACGAAACGTTGCACTGGACCACCTGCGGGTTCAGCCCGCGGGCCTCGAATTCCCGCCGGCAAAAGGTACGTGCAAAAAATCCACGGTCGTCTTCGTGCATTTCCGGTTCAATCACGAAAGTGCCTGGCAGTTTGGTTTCCGTAAAAGTCAAATCTCACCAGCAGTACACGGATCTGCCTCAGGAGCTCTTCGCTTGCAGCACCCCGACAGCGTCGGACGTCTGCCAGCGAAGATTGGAATCCAGACGACCGGAAGACAGTAGGCGTTGGATGTGGTCGATCCGCTTGTAACGTTCGCCTTCGAAATCTTCGACACACAAGCCCACTTTCTTGTAGGCGTCATAGAGTTCCCGGGCTCCACGACGAGCGTCCCACTGCGGTTGGAAGGCTGGGAGAACTCTTGTGATAAGGCTGAAATCTGCCCGGTAACAGCGTTTGTCGGGACCGGCATCCGCGGCGAATTCGATGGTGCATCCAGGAACGGTTTCCTTCACGATTTCCGCCAAGTCGCGAATTTGATAATTCTCTTCCGTGCGTCCTACGTTGAAGGCCTGATTGTGAATCACGCCCACGGGCGCGTTTAGTACCGCAAGGAACGCCCGCGAAATATCTTCTATGTGCACGATCGGTCGCCACGGAGTGCCATCGCTCTTGATGAAAACCCGGCCCGTGGTCAGAGCCCAGGCGGTCAGATTGTTGAGTACCAGGTCAAATCGGAGTCGTGGCGAAACACCATAAGCCGTGGCGTTGCGGAGAAATGTCGGGCTAAAGTTTGACCCTGCCAGCTTTGCTACTTCCTGCTCGACAAGAACCTTGGAGCGGCCATAGGGCGTAACGGGATTGAAGTCTGCAGTTTCATCCAAGATCTTGTCGCCTGCTGCGCCATACGTGCTGCAAGAGGAGGAAAACAGCAATCGTTTGACTCCCACTTCTTTGGCCAGACGTGCGAGACGGACAGAAGCATGGTAATTGATGTCGTAGGTCAAGTCAGGATTCAGGTTGCCGAGAGGATCGTTGGATAGACCGGCAAGATGAATCACAGCATCAAACCCTTCCAGGTCCGAGGGCTCAATGTCGCGAATATCCTTTCGAATGGAGGGGAATTCACGCGGTGGCCGGCCGAAGGTACACTGCTCGAAAAGATCACTGTCCAGTCCGACGACCTCGTGGCCCGCATCGGCGATCAGTGGCGCCATAACCGTGCCGATGTAGCCTTTGTGACCCGTGATCAAAACTCGCATCAATTTGCTCCAGACCGAATGCCGACGATTTACGGCACCTTCTATGATCGATGAGCATCTTTCGATCTCAATTCTGTCTATCCTACAGGCAAAAAGGGACTTGCCAGAAAGCTACGCTCCTCTGTAAACATGCTAGAGTTTAGCAAGCAATTTGCCATGTTCAATATCGTATCCGAACCATAAGTTGTTTAAAATGAAGGAATTATAAAAACCGGGGGCATCCACGGAGCAAAGCGCAGAGTGAAAATGGCGCACAACTTACCCAATAGTGGCATAGCTTTTCACAGCGCCACCGGCGACCAGAGCTCACAACGGAGTTTAATCCAAGGAATATCTTGGTTTAGCTGCTGTTGGACCCCCTCGCATGTGCCTACACCTTCCCAAAAGACCATTTGGCAACGTTGGATGAATCCTTGAGAAACATTCTATGCCGTTTTCTGGATGCCTCTGCGTCCCTACCCTTGGCAGCACTCCGCGCAAAATTTCAGGCTCGCCAAGGTCATAACCGGGCGAGCCTGATAAACTCGATCATTCTGGGGGGGAGATTACAATGCCTATGCTCCAGCGACTGGCCGATTGCGCATGGTAAAGCCAATCACCATTAATCCAATCAGGAGCATTAGCAGCGCAGCTGGCTCGGGCACCCTGACCAAAAACTCCTGCCCCAAGCTACCGGTTGGGGTCAAGATTTCCCATCCCTGTCCAGTAAAACCTGCTTTGACGGCTGCCAAAGCCGCCGCCACAATCGCGCTATTCGTTCCGTAAGGGTTCGGGCCCCCGGTGAGACTCCAAATGGAGTACTGATCCTGGGCTATTTGGAGTTGGTTCGTTGTCCCCATCATTTGCGTGATCAACCAAGCCATGGCTAGGTATGTGGTTTGATTGCCCAGATATGTCGAGGAAAAGTTCGACCCTGTTAGGCTCGTAATCGTCACGTTCCAAGTGTCGCCAGCCTGGATAGGGTGGCTAAAATCCACGCAATAGAAGGATTGACTCTGGCCGTTCAGCGTTCCACCGTAGGGAGGAATTCCATATCCGTTGTTCGCAAAGTAGTAGGTGCCATCGATGCTCACCGTATCAGCCTTTGCCGGACCTGCAACGAAAAAGACTAGACCAGCCAGGAGCAACCCATACCGCAATCGTCGCATGTATTCCCCTTGCGCTTACCGCGCAGCCTACAACCGTTCCTGGGTATGTTCAGCAATATTGACGCCGATTCTCATTGAGATGTAATTATTTTATTTTCAATAATATACGATTCGCTCTCCCTAGCTTCCTGCCTCATTCTGGTATCTCGGCTTGACCATTTGAGAATTCCTTTGCGCAGCCGACCTAAATGAGGTCAATGACCACTTTGCTTGATTTTCGTATTTTCTTCGATACACCACACTTCATTTGGTTGGTTTCGTCCCTGATCCTCCATGTCTTAATCACGGAGTTCTCAAACCATTCCCACCCATTCTTGACTTAGAAAAACGATATTGCATGAATCGGCTAACTCCTTGAAATCAAATAATTTGATGCAAGCCCAAGATGGTCTTGTGCCTAGCAGGAGCAATATTGGAAACGCATTGGAAAATGTTGGTAACGGTTTTCATCTATTAGCTCTAGATTCCCCTCGCGGAGAGTGCGGAACGGGGGCTCCCTTTCACCTAGGGAGATAAGTTGTCATTTTTCAATAGATTAACGGATCTGAACGCAGGGTCAGGTTTTACCTTCCTGCAACACGATATGGCAGGGTGATTGCCCTAACCACTGCGTCCATTCGTGAGGGTCTATCGCGACAGCCTAGCTCGATCATCAGCTCAAGAGCTATCTGGCGAAACGTAATAAAGGGAGATCCTAAACCAGGATGAATATCGACCCCAGTCGTGAGCAGTGGTATGCCCTTCAACTGAGAACTCGTTGGGAGAATTCCACAGCGGCTTTGCTCGTTGGCAAAGGGTATCAAACCTTTCTTCCAACTTTTAAGACATTGAAGCGCGTGCGTGGCAAATCTTGCGAAATAGCCTCGCCGTTGTTCCCTGGATATGTGTTCTGTCGCTTTGACGCACACCGACGTTTGCCTGTCCTATTGACACCAGGCGTGATCAGCGTCGTCGGAAGAGCCCGCATCCCAATTCCTGTCGAGGATTCGGAGATTCAAGCAATTCAGAAACTGGTTTCCACCGGACTGCAGGCAGAACCCTGGCCTTATCTGGAAGTCGGTCAGATGGTCCGGATAGATGATGGAGCGTTGTGCGGCGTCCAAGGAATCCTCATCGGTTTCAAGGGAGCTCGCCGGATTGTGGTTTCCGTTTCATTGCTTCGTCGCTCCGTGGCGTTGGAGATTGACAGGTCTGTGGTCTGTGCGATTCAGCCGACGCAAACTGTCCCGTCTGAACCGCTCGCGTTTTCTCCTTTGCTTGAGCCGGCAGTCGCTTAGTTTGTCGGATTGTGGGGTTAAGCTCGCTGCTAACTATGGGGAGTTTGACTTTCAGCAACAAATTTTGAAGTCGCCCAGAATACTTACACGGACAATCTTCTAAATGGGCGACACGAGGCCAGAACAAAGATGGGAAACAGCCCCTTGAGGATTCCGACCACACGCGAGCAGACTGCGCGCCGTCCCACCGGCCACAAGGTTAAGTCGGATTTCGATTCCCTCCTTGCAAGACGTGCGGAAATCTTGCAAGAAGAGACGTTCCACAACATGTTGACTTTGGAGCGTCGGAGGGCGGAGCGTTCCCTCAAACCATTTGTATTAATGCTGCTCGATGCGAGTGCATTCGTTGACTCCGGAGCAGCGAACCGCTTGATGTCGCAGGTATCGTCAATTCTGATGAAATGTACGCGTGAGACTGATCTTGTTGGCTGGCACAAAAACGGAGTCGTCCTTGGCGTTATTTTCACCGAAATCAGTCTGGAATCCGAAAATCCGATCTCTGAAATCCTGCATTCGAAGGTAGTGAACGCTCTTCACGATGAACTGAATCGTGAAGTCAGTTCGAATCTTGTTGTCACGGCTCATCTCTTCCCCGAGAGTCCGGATCGCGGTGCGACCGAACCGATTGCAGATGCCAGACTATACCCGGATCTCTCCCTTGGTGGATCGAAGAAGCGCCTTTCTCGAGTCGTGAAGCGTGTCATTGATATGGCGGGGAGCGCTTTTTTGCTCCTGATTGCAAGCCCCGTTCTCGCGGCCATCGCGTTGGCAATCAAGCTAACCTCCAAGGGTCCGGTGATTTTCCAGCAAGAGAGGTTTGGACGGTTTGGAGCTCGCTTTAGGTGTCTGAAGTTCCGAACGATGTACACGAACAACGACCCAAAGGTCCATCAGGAGTACGTCCAGCGATTTATTGCCGGTCAATCCGGTAGCGAAAAAGGCGACCCTGGGAAGCCCGTGATCTACAAGATCACGAACGATTCCAGAGTGACGCCCGTAGGCAGATTCCTTCGTAAAACGAGTTTGGACGAACTTCCGCAGTTCTGGAACGTTCTTAGCGGCGAGATGTCTCTCGTTGGTCCTCGTCCGCCGATGCCCTACGAATTTGAAGTCTATGATCTCTGGCATCGCCGACGGGTTCTTGAGCTCAAACCTGGCGTAACTGGGCTCTGGCAAGCTAGTGGTCGAAGCCGGATCTGCTTCGATGATATGGTTCGATTGGACCTCCGATATTCTCAGTCTTGGTCCATCTGGCTCGACCTAAGAATCCTTCTTGCGACTCCGCGCGCAGTTATTAGTGGTGAGGGCGCTTACTAGAGCTGTGCAGGGATCGTCCTACTTTCTTTTGCGCCTATCATTGCGCGAACTCAACTCATCCTGTCCCACACATTGCAATCAGCTACTGTTCGATATGATGGGTGCGAAGCAACCACTAGCCGCCTTTATTCGGTCGACGGAGTTCGATTCTGCACGAACCTAAATAGGCGAGTTGCCCATGGCATAGTCCCTGTCACGCGTTTCCAAGGTTCTCGTCGATCCACATGGAATCGGTTGACCAGGCAATTTCGCTCTCGCGTTGGAACCGGAAGAACGCCGAGCCGCGCAGCTAGGCGCAAACATCGGACCATGACAAGCAACGCGAATTAAGGCCCGGCAGCGGGACCTTGTGAAGTTTGCTCCCTTATGGGCGACACAGATGCATAATGTGAGAGTCAGATGCATGGCTAGAACGTCTTGCAACTCGCCCGCAATGCCTCCGCTGAGAGAACGGAGGCAAGCATCTTGAGTGGCTTGAATGCAGTCCTTACGAAGCGTTTTTTATTGTTTGCCGGTTGGATTGGCCTCTCGTCCTTCCTGTTTGCCATTCCCCTGCTCGCTTTTATCCGGATGTCTCTTTCGAACGATGATGCCTCTTACCTTCTGCTCATTCCATTCATCTGTGCATGGCTTCTCTTCGCGGAATCTCACCGGATTTTTCAGGATTTCTCTTACGATGTCGTGCTCGGTGCCAGCATCCTCTTTCTCGCTGGCTGCGTAGCTATCGGTGCGCGTTTTGCCGGTGGCATGTCCCCCCTCGACGCGCAACTCTCTGGCTATATTTTGTCGCTCGTGTTGGTTTGGGTGGCAGGCTTTGCGCTCCTATTTGGAAAGACCCCTACAAAAAAGGGCTACTTCTCGCTGCTCTTCCTCTTCCTGATGATCCCTCCGCCCAATTTCCTTCTCGACCAGGTGATCCGCCTCCTTCAGGCAGGCTCCGCTGGGATAGCAGGAGCCTTCTTTGACTTCTTCGGCGTCCCCGCCTTGCGCGAAGGTTTAGTCTTTCACCTTCCACGGGTCAATATTGAAGTGGCCAAGGAGTGCAGCGGCATCCGCTCAAGCATGGCGCTGCTAATCCTGGCGTTGCTAGTGGCCCATTTTCGACTCAAGCGTTTTGGAAATAAAGTTCTATTCGTCGTTTTCGGGCTGTTCATGATGATTCTGAAAAACGGAATCCGCATCGCTACACTTACACTCCTTGCGGTATACGCCGATCCGAGCTTTCTATATGGAAGATTGCATCACGAAGGGGGGATCGTCTTTTTTGTGCTGGCCTTGCTATTACTCTTGCCTGTTTTGTTTTTGCTTCAGAGATGGGAATCCAGGATCCCAGTGGCTACGGAACCGTCGAATCCCTGACAATCCATAATCCTTATTGGAAAGTGAACGTCTCTAAGATAGCTTTTGTATCCCAGAGCTGGAGTGCCCCACTAGCAACTCCATCAATCTCGTTTAGCCTGATAGTCATAATAGTAGCCGCCGTAGGATTCACTTTTTTCAACCTGATTCAGCACCACTCCGAGCAGATTGTTGCCATGAAATTCTGCCGCGGTCTTCTCCGCAATGGCAACATGCGTCGAACCTGCCTTGACCACGAGCAAGATTCCATCCACCAACCCAGCAAGTATACTGGCATCGGGGACCGGCATGGCTGGCGGCGAGTCGATTATTACCCAATCGAAGATCGGCGCGGCGAACTCCAGCAGGTGCTTCATGCGGTCGCTCAACAGTAGTTCACTGGGGTTGGATACTTGGCTTCCCCCCGGTATCAGGCAGAGATTTCCCTCCATGCCTTTTTGAATTACCTCAAATTCATCCGCCTCGCCTCTCAAGTAGTCCGACAATCCCGGACCACTGGGGGCGCCCAGTGTCGCGTGCAATCGAGACGCTCGTATATCGGCATCCACAAGCAGGACTCGCATGTCGGGTTGCTGGACAATCGATTGGGCCAGATTTGTTGATACAAAGGTTTTCCCTTCACTCGCCACACTACTCGTCACAAGGAGCCGCCGCAACGTCCGGACACCGGCAATCTGATATAGACGCGAACGCAAGGCGCGAAATCGTTCCGATACCCCCTGTCCGATTTTCGGATTTTGAAACACACTTTTGAGCGGATCTAACCGCCACTCGGGGTGGCAACAGCGCACGATAAGTTCTTCATAACCCGGGGCAACAACCTTACTGGTAGCAGCGACGACACGAGATGGCGTCGCGGGTCCGGCGACGGATGCCACGGTGTTAGGACGCCGGCTTTCACCAGCAACCTCCGTAACCTGGGCTTCCAATCCAGCAGCAAGCTGGGTAGATCTCTCTTGCGCGGCTCTCTTCAAGGCTTCATGAATGCGACTCATCGTTTCCTCGGATGCCTTTTTGTCCGGCTCAGTTGATTTGAACCGCGGACGGTCTCACAACGTCACCATTTTTCTTGATTATTTCGGCGGCCTCAAGCACCGGGACGCTCGTAAGCACGGGGAGTTTCAGAAACATCTCGACGTCTCTCTCCGTGTATAGGCTCTGGTCCATAGCCATCAGAACATACAGGATGGCCAAGCCCAACGCAGCTCCCGCGCCAAACCCGCCCCCCGCGAACTTTAGGATCTTGGGAGATGACGGCTGTGTGGGAAGACTCGGTGCGTCCAATACGTTAAATTGCTCACCTTGCTGCTGATGAGCCAAATCCGTGGCCATTGCTGAATTTTGCTGCTTCTTCAGAAGCTCGTTATAAAAATCAAGCGCGCTCTGATAATTGCGCATCAATTCCTTCAATTGTTGCTCCACCATCGGACTGGACTGTATGCGTCCTTCAAGAGTCCGAATTTGATCCTGGATTTGCCCTTGCCGCTTCGTGAGCTCTCCAATATTGAAGTCATCCTGCCGCACTGTCGCGCGCAGTTTTTGGATCTGAGGCGGCTCAACTGCGGTGCGTGTTCCGACTGAAAGACTGTCCGTACCTGGCGTTTCCGCCAGTTTCTTCTTGAGCTCTGCAATCTGGTTCTTCATCTTGACTACATCAGGATGCTCTGCCGTATATCGAGACTCGAGAGTAGTTAATTGTCCCTGCAGATTCCGCAGTTGCTCCTCAATCGTTTCGGGATTCTGCTCACTTCGCCTGGATGCCTTCCAATTCGTTTCTTCCTGGCTCAGTAGGGATTCATGTAACGCCTTATCCTGCTGTGTCCGACTGAGCGATTGGGTGTTGGACTCCAATTGTGCGTTCATACTGCTCAGCAAGCTGAAGTTGGCCTGCTCCACTTCCGGCAGTACATCTAGGTTTCGACGCTTGAATTCAGCTTGCTTGGCGTCCTGTTCATCGAGCTTCGCTTTTGCTTGGTCCAGTTGCTGGCCAAGAAATGAGGTCGTGCGGACGGCCTGCTGCTCCAAGACTCTCCCATTTTGTTCCATAAACATGGAGGTAATCTCGGTGCAAATCTGCTGCGCGGTTTGCGGATTATCGAAGGTTACTCCCACGTAAAAGCCAGCCAAACTTCGGTCTTGCGTGCCGGGCATCGGCTCAAGGGGAGATATCTCAATCGCCGATTGCAAACGCTCGATCAAGTCCTCCCCGTGCCCCTTTTTTCGGTCCTCGCGATACAAGTCAAACTTTTCAAGAACCGGCTGCAGGCGCGAACGGCTCAGTATCTGTTGTTTCATGGAGACCAACCTCTGATTCAAGTCTTCCGTCGCCACAGGCCTAACATATTCCACCGGCACACTAGGCCTGGCCACCAGCACGAGTGTTTGGGAGGTGTATTTCTTCGGGAGCTGCATCGCGACAAGCAGAGCTAGGCCTCCACAGGTAACCGCGCAAACGGGAACAATCCACCAGCGTTTTCGAACCACTCTTTTTATGTCTTCACTACCGATTTCGCCGTTACGTACCATGCAATGCTCCCCGAGACGAAAATACTAGACCATCCCACCCTGAGAGGAAGCACGCACATTGCCACCACCTCAAGTTCAAAGAAAAAGCGAATACATAGCAATACGCTTGTTTAGAATAACTTACGCGACCCATGGTCCTCGCCCCGAACCCAATACTTGGATTCTTTACCACGACATCCTAGAAGTGTGGAAGTTTTGTATCCATAATATCCCGGAAATTGTCCATGCCACGCCCGCCTACTGTGCATCCAAAGGTGGAAATAGCTAGTTTTTCGATGAATTTTTCAGCAGCGCGACCCTATGATCTTTATTTTCATATACTTGGAATCTCTTCTCAAGGGTCTCCTTCGATGGGCTTCCCGGACGCAAAATTGCAATTGATGGGCCCCAGACATGAAATTTACTGGTACTCAAATGATTCCCCGCTACTCTCTAAAACTGCAAAGAACCACTCTTCTAGTTGGGATTATGGCGCAGATCTGTCTCCTCTTGACCGGGTGCGTCCGCGACCCTAACGTCCGAAAACAGAAGTTTGTAGAACAAGGGGACCTCTATTTCGCGCAGGAAAAGTTCCCTGAAGCAATGTTGACCTACGGCCGTGCCCTTCAAATTGACCCACGATTTGCCGCTGCGCACTACAAGGTCGCACAGTGCCAGCTTAAGCTGGCAAATTGGGCCTCTGCCTTTCAAGAGTTGCAGCGTACCACGGACCTTGATCCCCAAAACTTACCTGCACATCTCGATCTTGGCCGCCTCTACTTGGCCGGAGGAAGAACGCCCGATGCAAAAGATCAAGCACAACT
>WNFD01004851.1_pt1 | contig 13477 bp, 15 predicted proteins | sample 5400491 | NCBI WGS metagenome assembly WNFD01 (sample SAMN13153343, study PRJNA577476) | soil metagenome | isolation source: 120 cm saprolite under Douglas fir tree site 2 hole 2 replicate 2 | place: USA:California | collected 2015-04-18 | reverse complement strand
CCACAAGGAAAGCCATGCCCGGTTTGCACGTTCATCAGGACTTGGCGGTGCTCGACGGCACGCTGAAGCAGTCCTGCCTTCGTACGCCTCGCGGACAAGCGTGGTCGATGGCATACCCCCGTGATTTAGGGATTGGCCGGTTCCGGGTTAGGAACATTCCGTGTCAGCTTGCGGATGACAAATTCTTGAAGGACATTGACGGCGGCCGATTCGCCAATCCCGATGAGTGTGTTTTCGAAGGTTAACTCCGCTCCGCGACTGTCGGCTGGATAGTAGAGATTGGAGATGCCGCCCGCGGCGAGGCTTCCGAGCATACTCGAGTAATTTGCCTGCCAGTGTCCGTCGTCGCCTTTGCAAATCACGGAATTGGCAATCGCATACAGAATCCGCGATCGCTTACTGCCGCTTCCCTTGTAGAAATAACGTGGATCTTGCTTCAGCAGCGATGGCAGCATGGCGCCTCCGATGTACGTGCTTACAACAAAGTCGGCGTAGGAGGCGCCGAAGCGCTTTCCATAGCCCTGTGCGCCTTGTCCATATCCGCTGAAATCGTTTTGCGCCTGCTGAATTCCCGCAATGGCCCCGGTCACTCCGAAGGAGACCGGATCCACCGTGGTCTTCCAGGCAAGCTCGAACTTTTGCTTCGAGGTCAGAGCAACTGCATTGTGGTCGTAACTCACATAGAAATTGGGAACGACGCCGAGCACCCGCTGCTTCTCTTCAGCCTTGATCTGATCTTCCGCCACTTCGATCCGTGAGGGGACGACACGCACTTCAGTGACCGCGGTAGCAAGAGCCATCGCGATCTGCGGGACACTGTAGCTCTCCCCCGATCGAAGTATTCCAGACGATGTTTGCGTCGCGAAGCCCTCCAACGTAATTGTGAGCTGGAAGGGCCCAGGAGCGACGTTGGCAAAGGAGAACTGCCCATCGTCGTCAGATAGCACCTCTTGGTCTGGGGATTGATCTTCCCGTGAGAGCTTCACCTGGGCTCCGGCGACGGCGGCTCGGGTCGGATCGACAATGGTTCCGGTAATGCTTCCAGCCAATCGCGGATCGGGCAGGGGCTCGCCGGCTGACGCCCCTGTTCCTTGTGCGTCAGGCGGGCCACTCTTCGCCCCCGGGACGACAGGGGGCTGCTGAGACTGAGCCGCAGCTGGCAAGCCGCAAGACAGGAGACCCAGGCTTAGCCACAATACCCACGCCGTGTGTCTAGGCATAATCATCACCGTCTATTCTATGATGCTCTGCCAAGGGCTTTTGGTTTCCGATAAGGTTGGCGTCTTTATGAGTTACCGGTAGGCAGCTCGTCAGTTAAATACGTTATCAGACATGGCTCGTTCGCTTGGAAATCCTGTTCTCGACAGGTATCTGGCTCGGCCACTTCAGCGCCTACTCACAGTGAATGGTTGGGGTCGCGTTGGCCATGGTGTCCGTGTTAGCCATGTAAGCCGTCGAACTGCTGAACGGGAATGTGCTTCCAGTGCAGGTGATGGGTTGCAGGCGAACAAAGTTGAAACTCAAGGTTGGCGCTAGCTTGGAGCCCTTCGGTTCATTCATAGCCGTATTCACGGTAACAACCAGATCGTTCACTGCCTTGTTGTATGCGTTGACGTTTTCGATCAGCTTGTTGTAGCGGTCCACGTCTTTTCTGCGCGCTGCTTCACTTTCCAAAAGAGCTTTTATCACCACATTCTGGCCTTCCAAAGCAACATCCGCCAACAGCCCCTCCGCCTGCGCAACCGTCATGGCGTCTTGTAACTGCCGGAGTGCGTAAATTCCCGCGTATCTTTCCTCTCTTTCCCCTAATTCCGTGGAGCACTGGGTATTGGCTGCGTCCATTTGCCCGCGTCCTCCCTCCACGGCGTACCAGCGAATGAACTCAGCGAGCTTGTCTCGCTGTAGAGAAATTCTTTGGTATTTGTCCTTCCCGTCGATGAAATAATCCACACCCTCTTCCTGTGTGCCATCCATGTACTTTTTCATGCCCTGCTCGTAGTCGGTCTTGCTGATTTCTTCGGTTTTATAAACTGCATCCAATCGAGCCGCCATCCGGTTAAATGCGATGCACGGCAGCGGCTCGTTAGGAACAAAGGTCCTTTGCACGATAGCAGGCTGTTTCCTTTGTTGGGCCGGCATCGGGCCGCACATAAACAGGATCGCCACAGAGATTAGAACCGCTCTCATGCTCCGTCTCCTTCGGCCATGGAATTGCTCCCTTGGTCCGCCCCGTTGTTCAAACAGTCCCACAAGCGGCCAGGTTAACCAGGGCGAGTGGCCCGGAGGCAAGACGTTAACACGCATTCCCTTGCCCCATCCTCGGTTTTTGAGGGTGGGCGTTTTTCTTCGGACTTCTTGATCGAGCCAAGTCCACCGCATTCTCATACCTTGCTTCAGAGGCGATTTTTGCATCTGCAAATCGGCAACCCGCATTGTTTCAATACCTTCTGCATCATTCGAGTTACACAGAAACTAAACATTGACATCCAGTACCTCTTGTGCCATACAAAAATCACAACTTCTTTATTTTCAAGCGATTCCGCACTCTTTGCGAAAAACCACCCGGGGTGGGGGGAGGGGGCATCGTGCTAATTAGTCTTCCCTTCTTGGAGAAAGCGGCGTCAGAGGGAATTCGGGGCGAACCAGATTTCGTATTGGCGCTGGCGGATCTCGACCTGGCCGAGAATCAAGGTAGGCTTGGACGCGACGTTTTTCACGCCGGAAGCAGTCAGTTGGTCAAGAATCTTCTGGGCTTCGGCCTGATCCGTTGGGTGGAAGTAACGGACCTGGGTTTCGTCGGGGCCCGATTCCACCAGGATCTGAATCCCCGGGACCAGGTAGCCCTGCTGGCGCAGAGTGTCCGCCACCTGCCGGGCCGCGGGGCGCTGCGCAGCTGAGCGGATGTGGAGAAAGATGCGCGGGTGAACGCCCGCGTCGGGAACGGAGTTGAGTGATTCCTCGAGAGTCTTCTGAGCCTGTTTGGGATTCGAGGCGTAGTAAGCGGAGGCCACCTCGCTGCCTAATTTGTCCGCCTCGGCCTTTTGCTTTTCGAGGACCGTAGTTTGCTCCTCGAGCTGTTTCTTTTGCGTTTTCAATTGCGCAATCTCAGAGTCCAACTGTGATTTCCTCTGAACCAGAGTAGGAATGTAGGAAGCCAAGGCAATCGTCACAAGCGTGGCGAGGACCGCGAGCAAAACCTGAATCTTGACGATCGGCGGAAGGGAGTTTTTTTCAGGGGAGTTCATGGATTCACGAGTCTCCGGCAGGCGCTGGATCTTTTGCGTCGGTCTTGAGGGCCACTCGGATGACCATGTACAAGACCATAGCAAGACCCACAAGGCCGCCTCCAACGCCGATTCCCTTGACGCTGCCGAGGAGATCGGACGAAATCCTGCCCGTGACGACACCAATCGAGATGCTGCCAACTAGTATCACCAGGCAAGAGCAGGCGGAACTAACCGCCATCACTTTCTGGATGTCCGCGGGAGACCATTTCTTTGCCATGGCGAGATCTCAAAAACTTTCCTGGGGCTGTTACAGCATTGTCAACGACGGCCAACGAAAGGAATATATCAGTTTTGTAGATGCCGCGGGAGTGAAGAAGTGGGGCTAGCGTGACGTTCCGAGGTGAATGGAAAATGGGAGAGGCATACAGCGCCGCAGCCCGAGAAAGGAATCACGGGCGTTTTCTGCGAACCAACCCCGAGGTCATGTGAAGGATCAGCTTCCTGTCGGCCTCCGAGAGACGGCCGAGAAGCTTGCAGATGCGTTGGAAGAATTTCGCGGATTCGCCGGAGCTGCCCCACTCATCGCTATCGGCAGACACGCCTTCGGGGAGGCGAGGGATCTCGGGCGGCGCTTCCCCGTCGTAAAACAATCGGTACATCGGGACTTGAAGGGCGCGGGCCATTTTTTCGAGTGTTTCGATGCTCGGGACGGTGTGGCCGTTCTCCACACGCGAGATGTAACAGCGCAGTAGGCCGGTGCGCTTCTCGATGTCGCCTTGAGAAAGGTCTTTCTGTTCGCGGATAGCGCGTAAGCGATCGGAGATAACCATGGTATTCTTAGTTATATCACGATACGAATCGGTTGATAAGTAGATTTAAGCAATGTGCTGATGGAGAATCCCGCGCGCAGATTGCCCTTCATGGCGCAGCACTCTAGTCGCAAGGACGATCGGAAGCAATGGTCTGGATCACACGGCTCTATGACGGCGGTCACTCAAATTCGCGGCGAGGGGCGGGTTGCTCAGGGCCGACGCGGCCGGCGGCGATGTCGGCCTTGAAGTAGTTTTCGCCGAGGATAGGAGAACCATCGAGGCGGCGAAGCATGGCGATCTGCCCGATGTGATTGAGAGCGTCGGCGACGGGGCCCTGAAAAAGTCCTTCTGCTGATCCGTGAAGCGGCTCGCCGGAGGCCAGATAGTCGTCAAACTTTTTCACGGCCGCAAAAAATCGCTCGATTTCGGAGTTCCATGGCAGGGGCGTGGAATCATGCCAGGCCTGCTGGCCTTGGGCGATGGTTAGCGCCCAATCGAACAAATCGCCCATGTGCGCGAGGATTTGCGCGGGCGTGCGGGTCTTGTCGCCGATGTGGAAACTGCCGAAGTGGTCGGGAGAGCCTCGCAGGGCCTTGCCGCCACGGTACGCGACGGTCGCCAGAGAGTGGCGGAGAAGCTCGCGGGCGGGATCGGATGTTGAGGCCATGGGCCATTCCCTCCTCTTGCAAAGACTGATGAGAAGAGTTTAAACGCAGAAGACACAGAGCGCGCAGAGGAAAGAAAGAAGTCGAGGACTGAAGATTTGAGGGCAAGAAATTGCGGCGTTCGGCGCCGGCTACTGCTTGGCGTAAACGCGAACGTAGTCCACGAGCATTTGCTGGGGGAAAACCGTGGTGCTGTCGGGGGAGCCGGGCCAATTGCCGCCGACGGCAACATTCAGGAGGATGAAAAAAGGGTGATCGAAAACCCAAGTGCCACCGGCAGGCCACTGGGATTGAGTGAAGGTGGCGTAGAGATTCGAATCGACATAAAAGCGGACGGTGCCGGGTTCCCACTCGACGGCGTAGAGATGAAAGGCGTCAGCAAAATTCTGGCCGGCTGGAAGACTGAAGGGCGCGCTCGCGTCGCTCGTTCGAGCGACGGTGCTGGGGCCGTGGAGCGAACCGTGGATGGTGCCCGGCTCCTTGCCGATGTTCTCCATGATGTCGATTTCGCCGCACGTGGGCCAGCCGACGGACCCGATGTTGTTGCCAAGCATCCAGAAGGCGGGCCACATTCCCTGCCCCGCGGGGATTTTGATGCGCGCTTCGAAGCGGCCATAAGCCTGGTTAAAGAGACCCTGTGTTTTCAGGCGCGCGGAAGTGTAATCGCGGATAGTGCCGTCGCTGCAAGCATAGGCGGGTTGGTGCATCGCGGTTATGACTAAGTTGCCACTCTTCAATTGGGCGTTCTGCGTAAGATTGGTATAGCACTCGAGTTCGTTGTTACCCCATCCGTTGCCGCCAGTGTCGTACGTCCATTTGGAGAAATCGGGCGCAGAACCGTCCGCGCCGGTGAATTCATCGCTCCAGGCGAGGGTGAAGCCAGTCGCGGGAGGAGGCTGAAGCGCCGCGCCTCCGCCGCAACTTAGTGATAAGACTGCTACCGCAAGAAGAATCGGAATGAATGCAAAAGCGCGGGCTGCATGGCTCGTTTTCATGTAAAAGATTTTAACTCGAACGGGGCAGCCGGCACAGCGATCATCCGAGATTCAAGGCGCGCTTGAAGGAGCCCTTCTCGCTGTCGATTTTCTTCTGGAGCTGGAGGATGGCGTAGAGAAGGGCTTCGGGGCGCGGCGGGCAGCCGGGAACGTAAACATCAATAGGGATCACCTGATTGCAGCCCTGCACGATGGCGTAATTGTTGAAGACGCCGCCGGAAGTGGCGCAAGCGCCCATGGAGATGACCCACTTGGGCTCGGGCATTTGATCGTAAAGCTGGCGGATCACCGGAGCCATTTTGTGGGAAAGGCGGCCGGCGACGATCATCAGGTCGGCCTGGCGGGGCGACGGGCGAAAAACTTCCGAGCCGAAGCGCGCAACATCGAAGCGCGCCGCAGACATGGACATCATCTCGATGGCGCAGCAGGCTAGGCCGAAACTAAGCGGCCAAATGGAACTCTTGCGGGCCCAATTCACGGCTTTGTCGAGCGTGGTGAAAATGATGCCTTGGTCTTCGAGAAGCTCGCCGAAATCGTCGGGCTTGGTCAGTGTGACGTGTTTGCCGAGTGATGTGCTCATGGTGTCCCGTCTACGCTATTTTCGCATAGGGGGCGGATAGAGACAAATTTGAATCGGAACGCCAGTCGTAAAGTATTGGGCAATAAACTGCCGTGCGTCAGGATGATAATTGGTAGTCGGAGGGCGAGACGGAACGCATGCGGCGGAGATACGAGACGACGGAGCCGGGCCAGAGCGTGGTGATTTCGCCGGTTTGCTGGTCTTGATACCAACTGTGGCAGCCGCCGGATTGCCAGACGGTGTTGCCCATGCGGCGGTAGATTTCTTCGACGAAGCGCTGCTGGATTTCCGGGCGGACTTCCAGGACGCGCTGCTTTCTGCGCTTCATGAGTTTCAGGCAATTCATGGTGTAGCGAACTTGCGCTTCGATCATCAGAACGACGGAATTGTGGCCCAGGCCGGTGTTGGGGCCGAGAAGCATGAAGAAATTGGGAAAACCATTAACGGCGACGCCGAGATAGGCGGTCATGCGCTTTCCCCAGGCGTCGTGAATTTCCATGCCGCCCTTCCCCACGACGCGGCAGCCAATGAGGGGCTCCGTTGCGCGGAAGCCGGTGCCGTAGATCAAGACGTCGATGGGGCGCTCGACGCCGTCGCGCGTGACGATGCCGTGCTCGCAGACTTCGGCAATCCCATCGGTGACAAGTTCGACGTTCGAACGATTGAGAGTGGGATAGTAGTCGTCGGAAACAAGAACGCGCTTGCAGCCCAACTGATAGTTCGGAGTGAGCGCCGCGCGGAGCTCCGGATCTTTGATCCTCCGAGCCATGTGCCGGAGAGCAATCGCTTCCGCCTTTTTGCGAACGGATTCATTGCCAAGAAATCCGAGAACGCGAAACTCCTGCCGCCAGAAAATGTATTGCCGGAAGGCCCAGCGAGTCAGCGGCACACGCCGAAAACGCTGCTTCCACTTCTCGGAGATGGCAAAGTCCAGGCGCGGAACGATCCAGGGAGGCGTGCGCTGGAAAAGATAGAGTTTTCCAACGCGGGGCGCGATTTGCGGAACGAATTGGATGGCGCTTGCGCCGGTGCCGACGACGGCGACGTTTTTGCCGTCCAGGTCTACACCGTAATCCCACGTCGACGAATGAAACGCGGGACCGGAAAAGCGCACCAGGCCGGGCAGTTCCGGATAGCGAGGAACGTGCAGCGCGCCCATGCCGGAGACAAGGACGCGCGCGCGAATGCGCATTCCGTCTCCAGCCGTCGCACTCCATGCGCTTTCAGATTCATCCCAAACAGCTTCTTGAAAACGCGTGTTGAGGTGGAAATATGGCGCAAGCCCGTAATGCTCCACACAGCGTTTGAGGTAGTCGTGAATTTCCTGCTGGCCCGGATACATGCGAGTCCATTCCGTAGACGGCGCGAAGGAAAACGAGTAGAGATGGGATGGAATATCGCAGGCGCAGCCGGGGTAACGATTGTCCCACCAAGTGCCGCCGATGTCGCTGCTCTTTTCGATGATGAGAAACGATTTCATACCGGCTTCGAGAAGCTTGATGCCCATGCAGAGGCCGGAGAAACCGGCGCCAACGATGAGGACGTCGACAGTGGTGACGGAAGAGTTGGAAGAAGCGGCGGATTCCGTCATGCGCGGGCCACCACTTCCCTGTTGGACTCCGCGGGCGCAACGCGTGCGCGGAGAAACGCGATGCTTTCCAGGAGCGACTGGCGCGCTTCGGGAATCAGATGTGGGGCAAGCTGCCAGGCATGCGGGACAACCGGCCAGATTTCCAGTTCGACGAAAACACCCGCGGCGCGGGCGCGCTCGGCGAGGCGCGTGGAATCGTCGCGCAGGACTTCGTCCGCGCCTACGTGAATGAGAAGTGGAGGGAGGCCGGCGAGGTCCGCGTAAAGAGGGGACGCGAGAGGATTGCGTGGATCGGTGTCGCCGAGATAATAGCGCGCGGATGCCGCGACATCGGAGCCGATGAACATGGCGCAGCGGCCGGTGTTGGTTCGAATGGAGTCACCAGTGGCGGCAAGATCCGTCCAGGGAGAAAAGAGCGCTGCGGCAGCCGGGAGAGGATCGCTGGCGGCGCGAAGAGCGAGCATGAGCGAGAGTGTAAGACCACCGCCAGCGGACTCACCGGCAACCACAATGCGTTCCGCCGGGTAACCCGCGCCAAGAAGCGCACGGTAAAAGGCCACGGCGTCATCCACAGCGGCGGGAAACCGATTCTCGGGCGCGAGGCGATAATCCGGAGCGAAAACGCGGAACCCATGAAGCGCATAGTAAACGGTGATGGGACGATGCGACTCCGCTGAGCAACCGAAGTATCCGCCGCCGTGAAGATAGAGGAGCACGATATCGCCGGGCGTTGGGCCTTCGACGCGTTCGCCGGGAACGCCACCAAGGTGTACAGGAGAGATTTGAACTGTTGCTGGAACTTTGTAGGGATCGGGACGAAGAATGCGGCGCGCGACGCGATAATCGCGCACGCCCTTCAAACGGCGTTTGACGCGCCATTTGACGATCCAAACTGAAAGCCGCGCTTGAAGGCTGACCGCCATTCCCCGCCAGGACATTGGGAGTTTAGGACGGAGAGAGGATATCACTCCTGATTCACACAAGCGATGAAAGACGAGGCGCCTTCGGTTAGGTCGTGGAATTTTGCCTTTGACGGGTCCGTGCTGCAACTGTTTGTGCGGCGGAGATGCTCTGTGCCTTGCGTGCGCGCCAAATCAGAAAAGCACAGTTTGCAAGAAGAACGGAAGTCACTGCGCCTAAGACGAGAGATTGCGAAGATAGCGGATCTGCTTCAAGGGCGATGTGAGTCGCGCCCCCGAACAGTCAAACAGAGCGCCCGGTCGGCGGGAGTTGGTAATTACTGCTGACGCCCAGATGAATGACCCGCACCTGGTAATGATTTTTTCGACGGGGCCGAACTTTGGCGCTTATTAATGGCGGGCGCACTCTCTTTCAGCAAACCGTCAAGCAGATTGCGCAAATAGATTTCGTCCTCCAAGGAGGATTCCCGGACCGGACGACTCTGCGCACGGATGATGCCCTTGCGATCGATCACCACAATCTGGGGCACCATGAAACGTTCGGCTGCTTTTCGACCTAAGTAAGCATCCACAGCCATTGAGGAGGTGTAACCGACCGGATAGGTTATTCCGAGCCGGCGTACAAATTCCGTTACCTTTCCCCCGCCAGCGTCGTTGTCAAAGGCTATGCCAAGGGGTTGGAAACCGCGTGGGCCTAATTCTTTGTGGAGTTTGGCGATCATCTGTGCCACGCGGGTGCAGTGCGGGCAGTTGATAAGCAAGAATTCTACGACCACCACTTTGCCTTGGAAACTTGAGAGCGCTGTCTGCTTACCCGAGGGCTCGACGAAGGTGAATTCGAGCGATTTGCGGGGAACCGGCGCCGTGGCGACCAGCACAGACGCAGTAAGCAACATGAATGTAGCTAGTGGTCCAACTTTTTTCGTTAGCGCAGTCATCAGTTCAGACCTGTTTCCATTTCTCAGCTATTTTGTTTACTTCCGCTTCTGCCGCCCTGGCGGCATCTTCTGGGCTAAGTTCGCCTTTGACGACGCTGATAAACATCCTGGGAATGACGAAGGTATTGAACACCTCCATCCACAGCGGATTTGCAAATCCAGGGGCCCCGAGATTCGGCGTCCAGTGCAACGCATCCTTGAGTTCCTTGTATTTGTAAGGAGGGTCGGCGTATGGGTCATTTTCCAGCCGCACGATTAGATCCGGGACGGTCTTTTGGTATATCGGAAAGTTGCAGCCTTTGGAGTTCTCATAGATAGCTTTGGACTTATCAATCAAATTAGCCAGGAATTGTTTAGCTCCGTCCTGGTTTTGAGCAAAGTTCCATACCACGGAGCAGTTCGTGACATGCGGAAACGCCGTTACGCCGGCAGAGCCGAGCAGCGGTGGCTGGAGCCTAATCTTTTTTGCGAGTCCGGGGTTCTCCTTTTCCGCTGCGCGCAGGAGACTGATGGCGTTGCTTGTGCAAGAGACCTTGCCCGATAGCATGGCCCGAACATTTCCCGAGGGCCCCCACGTAAGCTGCTCTGGAGTTCCCGCATCCTGGCTCAGGGCTTTCACGTACTTCAAGGCATTGATGGTGAAAGCGTTTTTGTTGATGGCAACGTTTCCTCCCTGGTCCAGGATTTGTCCGCGGAACGCGTACAAGAGAGTGTGCAAAGCGATGTTGCCCTCCAGCGTGGGGGTGATCGCCAAACCGCACGGGATACCACGCTTGGCGCGGATTCTTTGCCCGCCGCTGCGCAGACTGCCGTAATGCACGGGACCGAGTGGCATGTTGACCTCGCTCCAGTGGTCCTCAAAGTAGTGCAGTGGAGAGGGGATCCAGGAATCCGCAAAAGCGAAGTATTTTTTGTTCTTGAGATCGAATGTTGATTTGTATCCGAGTTGCGGAACATCGCCATAGCGGAAGCTCACAGTCTGATAGACCTCGGCATGGTCAATCGCATGCTCCCGGTACTCGGCCGGCGGCCAGGGAAACATGAACACGTCGTGTCCTTTGCCGGCCTTAACCTCCGACCCGGCGCGCGCGCTAATTTGTTCCACGGGGATAAGATCGACTATTACTCTTGTGTCGCGATGCTCGCCCCACTCCCGGGCAAGTACACCTTCGAACCACAAGTCATACTCCGGCAGAAAATGCGCCCATTTTGCAATCTTCAGCGTCCTTTGACTGGCAAGTGCGCGATCGGGGAAAGTAAAGAAGGGTCCGACAGCCACTGCGGAGGCTGCGAATCTAAGGAAATGCCGCCGAGAGAGTTTTCTTCCCCTGGACTTTGGCATAGTCATGCCCTAGAGACACCGCGACCCCGCCAGACCGAAGCCTGCCGGGGTCGAGACTTTAGAATCTGTTCAGGCACCCTAGTTGCAGAATTGCCCGGTCGTCTGGAGACACCTGAAATTGTTGATGATCGGCGGGTCCAACGGAGTGCCATCTGGCTTAAACACCACATCCGGGAATGCGTCCGCTGCGATGCCCCCTTGCCTGGGATCGGGGATGGCGGGACAGACGAGCCATACCGCTCCTCCGTCGGCACCACCCATGTCCTCTTGGCCCTCGGCCCCGCAGTGGTTAGCCTCAAGTTGGGTGTTGAGTTCATCGGCGGTCTTGATGATGGGGGTTCCGTCCAGATTAAAGCCGTTCTTCTGGCCGAGGGCAGCCAGTATGGACCCACACTGTTGCATTGGGTTAGGGTTTGGGTTAGCCGGGTCCACCGTGAACCAGAAGTAGGTGATGATCCACATGCCCAATAGGTCGTCGCAGAAGTAACCAAACGGGCTGTTATTGACAATGGTGGCGTTGCTGCCCGTGCCGCTGACGCGGTTCGCATCGCTGCCGTCAATGGCATTGCGATTTGTGGCGAACCGCCAATCCTGCCTGAGGTTAGGTGTGGCGACGCTGGTCACCGGGAAGCAGGGTGTTGTGGGCGCATCGGGACTTGCCATGGTGCCGCAGGGATTTCGCGCAAACGTACCGTTTGGCAGCCGCTGTTTCAACGCGGCGTAAGCCTCGAAGTTGGTGACAATGTCCACCATCTGAATGTTGCGCGCGTTGGCGACGCCAGTGAAGTCATTCTGGTTGGTCAAAAAGGCGAGGATCGAAATAAAGTCGGTAGGGGAGCCGGTGCCATCATCCACGTATCCCCCGGTGGTCGCGAGGATGCGGAAATTCCTGCGCGTGGGGTCGGTAGCGCTGCAGGTGCTGTCGGCCACCCAGTTGTTCGTTCCTCCATTAAACGAACTCGCTGGAGGACCGGTTTGCCGGAAGGTTCCGAAGCGACCGGCGACCTGGAGATCCAGATTACTCACGTTGATTCCGTTCGCGTTGTAGAAATTATCGTTGAAATCGCATGGCGGAGGGTTAACGACAGGCGAAGTTTGCGGTAGGGCCGGCGGTGCGCTACCCGTTAATTGGAGCAGCGCGCCCAACATGAAAATCGATACAAAGGTGACAATCGGCGGGTTCTTCATACTGCTTTTCACGGTTCCATCCTCCCCCGGGACCCGCGGTAACTCCTGCCTTAGATCCCGGAACGAAAAATCGCTATCAGCAAATCTTCCTAAGCCCGGCCACAGGCGCCTGCCCCATGCTAAATGCTCGGCAATTTTATCGCCTCGCGATCGCCACTTTCGTCTCCGGGCGGATCATCCAGGAGATGGATTCTGCGATAAACGGAGCGTGGGCCATCCCGGGACAGGCTCCCCACAACATCAGAGGTTCATTGCCGTACCGGACGTTCCCGATGTGCTGGGTTTTGTCCTTGTCGATGGCTGGTTCTGGGTACGTAAACCCAAGACTTTTGCGGAGAAATTCGATGTCATTGGATTTACCGGTCAGAAAAGTCCACCCCTCTGGCTTGGCATTGAATGTCCCCATGTACTTCTTTATCGTCGCGGGGTCATCTTCCTCGGGCTTCAGTGTGATCGAATTCATGAAGATGTCTCGGCCCACGCGGTCACCCAGCAACTTCTGCACTTTCACCAGATTGGCGGTTACGAGAGGGCAGACTTCGTCGCAGTGTGAGAAGAAGAAGTTGATGGTCACGATCTTGTCTTTAACCAGATCGTCGTAGAAGCGCACATTCTTGCCGTCCTGAGTTTGCAGCACGACGTTTGGGAAATAGCGCTTGCGGATGTTCTCTCGGGCCTCTGACTGCGGGTCAACGCTGGAAGGGCGCACACCCGCGGCGGCACGGGTGCTCAAAATAGCGCTGGCTAACGGAGCCATCGCTGCCCGACCCAATAGTTCTCTTCTGGACATATCCTGCATGACTGAGAATCTCCTTTCTGCATTCTTTGCTGCAGTTGCATCCGTTAAGGCACCAGAATATTGTCTCCCTGCGGCTGGATGTGCCAGAGTGCCATCATCGCGTGGTCTTCATGCACCACGTTATGGCAATGGATCGGGTACTTGCCCAGCCAGTCGCGGAAGCGGAAGAAGAGTTCCACGCGCTCGTTCTGACGCAATTGTGTCACGTCCTTGCGGGACCTCTCAATTGCCAACGTCGGTGGAACTCGGTTGCGCGTTAGGATCTGGTGTTCTTCCAAGTGGATGTGGATGGGGTGGGTCCAATCACCCGTCAGGTTGGTCAGAAGCCAGTGCTCGACGCTGTTCTGTTGCACCGTGAACCGGAAGTTTTGAGAAAACCCCCCGGGAGGTGGGCCGGCGGGGCCAAAACCACAGTCCATG
>WNFD01018431.1_pt1 | contig 13480 bp, 13 predicted proteins | sample 5400491 | NCBI WGS metagenome assembly WNFD01 (sample SAMN13153343, study PRJNA577476) | soil metagenome | isolation source: 120 cm saprolite under Douglas fir tree site 2 hole 2 replicate 2 | place: USA:California | collected 2015-04-18 | reverse complement strand
GGTCATCGCCGCGCGCGTGGCTGCGGCCGGCGCAGGGATCCAGGTCCGCTTCGGCCGGGTCCAGGCCGACGAGTTGGGCACGGCGCTCCGAGCGGTCCTGCAGGGGCCGCGCTACCGGGAGGCAGCCCGCCGGATCGGCGACGCCTTCGCAGCGGCCGGCGGTGCCGCTGCGGCAGCCGACCACTTCGAAAAGTTGGCACGATGAACGTTCCGGCTCCGGTGCCGCCCCAGATCCCCGAGGACGACGCCCTCGACCTGACGCTGCGCCTGGTGCTCCACCTGTTCGGCCGCACGTTCGAGACCCAGGCCACGGCCACCTGGGCCGCTCCCGGGGCCGTGGTCCTGCTCGGTGGGCGGCCGGGCGGCCCGACGCTCGCGGTGCCGACGCGCTGGGGTGCGAGGGTCGCCGGGCGACCCCGTGACGACGGAATGCTCGAGGTGGCTGCCGTTCACCGCCTGCGGGACCGGCTCCGCCTCGACCTGGCGACGTCGCGCTGTGACGAGATGCCGGGATGGGCGGCCCGGATCCCCCGCCTCGCCGCGGCCCTCCTCCCCCACGGCGCCGGTGGCGCCTCGCTGCTCGCGGGGATCCTCGCCGAGGGTGCCCTGCACGGGGCCCTGGCGCTGGCCCTGTCGGAGATCGCCTCGGGTATCACGGGGTTGGACAAAGTCGCTGGTGAGGGTGCGGGTTCGCGTACCGGTGCCATGGCGCTCATTGCGGCGCTCAACGGCGGCGGCGACGGTGACGTGACGGCCCTGGCATCGTCGCTGCTGGGCCGCTACGGCTACGCCATGATGATGGCGGCCCGGTTGCCCTCCTCCCCGCTGTATGCCCGGTTCGACCCCGGTGCGGCGGGGCTGCGCCTCGTCGTGATCTCCGCCCGGCCCATCGAGGCGGGGGTGGCGCCACAGCGCTGGACCCCGGATCCCTCCGACGACGACCGGGTGGCCCCCGGGTTCGAGGCGACCGCCGGCCGGCAGTGGGCCACCCTGGGTTCGCTGCTGACGGCCTCGCACCAAGCGTCCCGCAACGCTCGGGGCGTCTCGGATGCCGGGGCGCGGGTTGAATCCGATCTCGCCGTCGAGTCCGCCATGGCCACCGGAGCCCTCGGGGGCCGGGCGACCTCCCCCGCAACGGCACTGGTGCTGATGCCGACCCGCTCCCTGGGCGACCTCCGGGCCGGCGTGGCCGGCGCATTCGCGGAGCGGGCCCTCCCCGCTCCGAGGTTCCTCACGACGGGGGCCCTCCCGCCCGCCGTGACCCGCCCAGAGAGCCTCCTGCTTTCAGAGGTTCATTAGCCCTTTTCCGGCGTTCCAAGCCCGCTTTGTGCCTACGTGGCTGTCCACGCTGAGGCAGCTCCGCCTCGAAGCCTGGCCGTCGCTCACTCTGCGTGGGCAGCTCACGGTCGCCGGAGGAGACGAGAGACTGCTTCGTCCGATTTCCGTGTCCGGCCCGAAGTTCTTTGAGTACCATCCGTTGTAGAGCAGCGGTTTGTACTCAAAGAACTTCGGGGGAACCCTTTGTCGCGGTAAGGTCCGTCACTGAGTGTGGCGACTGCACGTTTCGTGGATAGCCCCTTTTCCTTTCTTTTCGGGCCAAAAAACGACCGGTCTTCCCCCCATCGACCGGGCACGGAATCTATGCTGCCTGTCGGGCCGTGAGTTGCTCTTCGAATTCCACCGGAGGAACGTATCCGAGGGAACTGTGAAGGCGCGAAATCCCTGCTCAGTGCCGCTCTTGGGTTTGTCGCGCTCTACCTAGAAGCCGGGGAACTCAAGGCATATCTATTATTCGTCTGGCGCCGCCCCGCTCGTCGGGTCCTCTCTGTGGCGACCGTCATTCTGTGCATCACCAGCGCCGCAGATCGGCTCCGCCCGGCTGGCATCGCCGAAGCCAACCTCGATCAAGACCTCGAAGCTGCGGCAGAGGGCGGCGGCCATCGTCGTCCCCGCTCCTTCCCGGGCGCCCGCCCCGCTGCCAGTGACGCCGCCCGCCCTTGCGGCGGCCAAACCCGCCTCGCCGCCGTATCCGATCGCCCCCGCCCGGGGGCTCGGTGCCTGGGTCGACTGGTACGACTACGGCCAGCAGGAATCCATGGTCCGCCATCGTGGACCAACTCGCCCAGCGGGGTGTCCGCACCCTCTTTCTTCAGACGGGCCTCTGGGACGAGGCTTCGGACATCCTTGACGCCCAGAACAACGAGCGCTCGCCTCCGTACTGGGCCGGGTTCCCCTGGCCGGAGATGCCGGCCAGCTACGACGTGGTGCTGCCCATAGCCTACTGGTCGGTCAACAAGCCGCCCGCCTGCCCCGGGGCGGACGCCGCCTCTTACATCCGGGACGTCGTCGCCAAGACCCAGGCCCTCATGGGCACCTCGAAGCCGATCCACCCCATCGGGGGCATCGCGGACTGCCTCAGGGCGCAGGATGTCACCACCTATGTGGACGCCACGAAAGCGGCAGGCTCGATAGGTGGCAGCCTCTACGACTTCCTAACCATCCAGGCGAACCCCGAGCAGGACGTCTTCTGGTCGGCGCTGCACCGCCTGAATGGGTGAACTCTCAGTAATTGCGGCTTGTGAGTTTCGCGAAGTAAGCGGCTGCCTCCGACCGCCGGGACATCTCAAGCTTGGCGAGAATGGCCGAGACGTAGTTCTTCACGGTCTTCGCGGCAAGGTGCAAATCCAGTGCGATCTCCAAATTGGTCTTCCCCTCGGCGACCAGCGTGAGGATCCGTTCTTCCTGGGGCGAGAGCCTGGAGAGCTTTTCGTCCCGGACGAGACTCGTGCGAACCCGGTCAAGGACTGCCGAGGTGACATGGGCATCGAACAGGCTGCCCCCACGCCCCACGGTGCGAACTGCCTCGATCAAGCTGTCTCCCTTGATCTCCTTCAAGACGTAGCCGGAGGCCCCAGCCATGATCGATGCGAGCACCGCCTCGGCATCCCCGAATGACGTGAGCATGAGCACGCGGACGTCAGGACGGAGCGACCTGATCTCACGCGTAGCCTCGATCCCGCTCCCGTCAGCGAGACGGACGTCCATGAGGACGACCTCTGGCTGGGAAGACTGGGCGGTTGCGATTGCGTCCGCCACACCCCCGGCCTCTCCGCAGACGATGATGTCGCCCGCCCCCTCCAGCAGCGCCCGGACACCGCGGCGCAGCACCTCGTGGTCATCGACGAGCATCACGCGGATGGGTGCTTCATGCTTGACGAGGGCGGCGGCGCGATCGGTCATGCCAACTCCCCCTCGGAACGGTTCGCCTGCGGAGGACGTGCCGGGGTGCGCTGTGGGGGACGCGACCTCCGCAGCACCTTCTTCTGCCCACCCCCGGCCTCCCTGGCCCGCCGGAGAGGGAGCCGGGCGCGGATTCGGGCCCCGGAACCAGGAGCCGATTCGGTAGGGTAGGGCAGAGGACGCGCTGCCGGGTTGCCCGGTGCGTCATCCTCCGCCCCCCCTTCGAACCGTGCATGCGGTTCTCCCGCACACGGCTCACCGACACCGTTCACCGTCAGGCATGCGCAGATCCGTAGCGCACCGTTCCGCTGAGGCGATGGACGCCGAGGCGCTGGTACCAGGCCGTGTTGTAGCGGCTGGCCCAGTTGCGTCCGTGTAGTCCGTGCTTTCTGCTCGTGAGGATGGCCAGGCGTTGGTGGACGTAGCTGTCGATGATGGCGAACTTCCGCGACGAGTTGCCGTAGCGGTATTGGTTGCCCCACCCCGAGATGATGGGGTTGAGCTCCTTGACCACCGTCGCCAGGGCCTTGCCCACGTTGGCCCGATCGGTCGCTGCTTTGATCTTGCCCCGGATGGAGGCCATCGTCTTTTGGGATGGCCATCGTTGCAGGTAGAAGCGCCCTTTCCAGCGCCAGGACTCCACCTTGTGGAGGTGGAAGCCCAGGAAGTCCAGGCCCTGCTTTCCCTGGGTCAGACAGACGATCCCCGTCTTGGCTTCGTTGAGCTGGAGGCCAAGGGGGCGGAGCATCTCACCAGTCCTACGCCGGGCCTCTTCGGCTCGGCTGCGGTTGGTGCAGAGCACGACGTAATCGTCGGCGTACCGGATGAGCTTCCCGAGCCCCTTGCCGTTCTTCTCCCACTCCTCGTCGAAGAGGTGCAGGGCGATGTTGAAGAGCAGGGGGGAGATGGGCGAGCCCTGGGGGGTTCCCGACACCGTGTCGAGGACCACCCCGTCCTTGAGCACTCCCGCTCTCAGCCACGCCCGGATGAGCTTCAGCATCTGGCGATCGCAGACCCGGCGGGCCACCTGGGCCATCAGGGCCTCGTGATCGAGATTGCCGAGCGTTCGAGACGTCTGCTTCGAGTACCCAGTCGGCCACCAGACTCGCACTGGCTGGCAGTCCTGAGCTTGTCGCTCGGGTTTGCTGTTATCGACCACCCCCTTTCGGGTTTGTCGTTGCGTGCGACCCGAGCCGTCTGGACGCACACCTGAACAGTTACTCATCGACTGGTTCCACATCACCATGCGCCTGACCGTCATGGGCAGATGGCCAAGGGCCTCGGAGGCGACACGGCCGTGGAGGTCGCCGAGGAACTTGACCGGCTGAAGTGGTTCCTCTGGCACGGCAACGTCTTCCGGGCTCTCCAAGTGGTCGGGGACCTGGAGATGGACCTCCACGTGGAGGAGGGTGGTCCAGCGCAGCGCAAGCTCCGCAAGACGGTGGTCGAGTTCGGCGGCTACATCCGGGCCAACACCTCCTGGATCCCGAACTACGGGGAGCGCTACTGCGCTGGCGAGGCGATCTCGAACGCGTTCGTGGAGTCGGCGGTCAACCAAGTGGTGAGCAAGCGCATGGTCAAGAAGCAGCAGATGCGCTGGACACCGAAGGGTGCCCACCTCTGCTCCAGGTCCGGACACGCGTGCTCAACGACGAGCTGGGCGACGCCTTCCGACGCTGGTATCCGGAGTTCGCGTCCGCGGGCAAGGCAGCGCTGGTGGCCTGACCTCCCACGGATTGTTCCGGTCTCCCTCACGTCAAGTGGGCATCCAGTCCAGCTTGTCGATGGTAGACTGCACGGCGTCCCCCGCGACAGTTCAATGCAACGACAAGCCCTTGGCCAATGTCAGATATCTTTAAGGACGCCGATACCGTATTGAGTGCACAGACGAGGGAGTCTACCTCGCGTCACCTCGTGCAATCGAGCGAAAGGAAACGCCGCAAACGCCTCTGGGCCGCGATCGTGGCGGTGCTTGTCGTTGGCGCCGCTGTGGCCGTTGTGCTGGTGATCCGATCCCACAGGGGCAGCCCTGCACATCAGGCATCCGCCGCACTCAGCAAAGGCCTTACCGCACAATTCGCGGGCCGGTTGGACGAAGCTGCGGCCTCCTACCAGCAGGTGTTGAAGTACGATCCCAAGAATAAGTTCGCCTATTTCGATCTCGGAGTCATAGCGCAGAATCGAGGTAATAACGCGCTTGCCGAGACCGATTATCGTCGCTCGATCGCTATCGACCCAAACTTCGAGAGCCCACTTTACAACCTTGCCATCGTGCGGAAAGCCGCCGGGGACAACACGGAGGCCGAGGAGTTCTACCGAAGGGTGATCACCATCGACCCAAAGAACGGGGCGGCCCACCTGAATCTGGGTTTCCTGCTGGAAGAAACCGGCAGGGAAGCCGAAGGCGAGGCCCAACTCCAAAGAGCCGTGGAGCTCGATCCGAGTTTCGCGAGTCGGATTCCCAAGCCGACTCCATCCCCGAACACCACCGGTGCGAAACCCTGACCTCTGAAGCCTCAGAATCCACCCGCGACGGCCCTTCCCGGCCGGGCGCCCCCAGGGGCACGCTCGCCCGAAACCTCCCTTCCTGATGTGAGGCTGGCAGCTCTCGCTTCTCGGTCTCGTTTCGTCTCGGGGGGGCCCACGCCATGAGCCCCCCAGCCCCCTCCCAGGGCAACCGTTCCAGCGCTGCCGGAATGACGCAATGGTTGAGGGAGCGTTGGAGCTGGGACTGGCGGGCAGCCCTTGGCCCGCTGCTACTGGTCTTATTGGCGACGGCATTCAATCTGTGGGTCCTCCGTGCCCAGACGCTGCCAGCTCAGAACCTGAACGACAGCTCGCTGCACGAGCAGATGGTGCGTTGGGCAGTGGGTCAGATTCACGAAGGTCGGGTTCCACTGGACGGATGGTATCCATACCTGCAGCTTGGAGCCGCCTTCTTTCACCATTACCAAAGCCTGCCCCACATTGTCACCGCCTACCTGGGGGTTGCGGTCGGGGCGAGCACCGCATTCGATTGGACCTTGTACCTTCTTCTGGCGATGTGGCCTCTCTCCGTCTACTGGGGCACCAGGCTCCTTGGGTGGGGACGCTGGCCGGCAGGGGTCGCAGCGCTTGTCTCGCCATTGCTGGTCAGCACGCCCGGCCTGGGTTTCGAGCACGGCAGCTATGTCTGGAGGGGCTACGGCGTCTGGTCGCAGCTCTGGGGTATGTGGATGCTTCCATTGGCGCTGGGATTGAGCTGGCGGGCTGTCTCGGGGAAGCGTGGCTATGCGCTCGGCGCTCTGGCGATCGCCCTGACCATCGCCTCTCATTTCATCGTCGGTTACTTTGCGCTCCTCCTCCTCGGCGTTTTCGTCGTCGTGCGACCCAGCGAATTCGCCAAACGCTTGGCGCGCGGGATCGTCGTCGGCGTGGCCGGCGTTCTTGCGGGGTCGTGGGCCATAATCCCACTGATTGTAGACAGTAGGTGGGTGGTACGCACTATTAGTCTTGAACACACCTTTTACACCGACTCCTACGGGGCTCGCAAGGTCCTCGGTTGGCTATTCACCTGAACCTGCTACCCGGTTCGGGTGATCTCTTGTTTCACCGCTTCATCATCGGGATTCACCTCGGGGGAATCCTGCTGGCGGGCGTGGGTGGCGCCTGGGTGGGTGGCGCCCTCCATTCCCTGATCCGACGCAGTTTCCGGGCATGGAGTCCCGCCGCCGTCATCGCTGGGGTGATAGTGCTGGGTGTGTTGGCGTTGCTACCAGCTTGGCGCGAGCGGGCCGCGTACGACGGCTTGAATTCCGCCAACATCAAGGCCCAGATCGTGGCGGATGCGACCGATGGAAGGGACGTCGATGCCTTGATCTTCGACACAAAAGCCTTAGGAGGGGGGCGCATCTACGCCGGCACGAGGGCCAACTGGGGGAGCAACTACCGAGTCGGTGACGTGCCCGTTTATTCGATAGTGGCAAACCGGAACGCCGACGGGGTTGGATTCACGCTCCGGGTCTCTTCGCTATCCGCCGACGTCGAGACGTATTTCGATGAGACCAACCCGGCAGACTACGACCTCTTTGCTATCCGCTACCTGATCCTGCCCGAAGATCGGCAGCCTCCCGTCCCGGCGACGCTGCTGGATCACCGCGGCCGGCACACGCTCTGGACCGTTCAGACGACCGGGTACTTCCAGGTGATCGATACATCGGGTTCGATCACCGCGGACCGCTCCAACCTAGTCCAGCAGGTCGCCCCGTTCCTGGTTTCACCCCTTCTTGTCCGAGGCATCTACCCGGTTGTAGCCTTCGCAGGCAGCCCGGGGGGTGTCGAGACATTGGCCTCCGGCTCGAACCAGAAGGGTCCCCCCGGAAGGGTCGACAGCGTATACAACATACCGGCCGATGGTCTCTTCGGAGCCCACATTGTGGCGAACCGGCCAGCGGTCGTCCTGCTGAAGTCGTCGTACGATCCTCGTTGGAAGGTCGTCGTCGACGGCGACGAGCAGCCGACGCAGATGATCGCACCCAGCTTTGTGGGGGTGGCCGTGCCGGCCGGCGGCCATACGATCCTCTTTAGATACGCGCCGATTCCCTTCTATCCCTACCTCTTCGCGATCGGTGGTCTATGCCTGCTCGGGCTGGCGTTGGGAGCCCGGATTCATTGGGGCCCCAAGGCTCCGGGCGCGAAGCCCAGGCCGACCGCCGCGTCAGAGCCTGAAAAGCCCGTGAGCTCGTTGGCTTCGGACCCGGAGGTGGCTGGCGTCTTTGTGGTCATCCCCGCGTACAACGAGGAAGCCTCGCTCGGACCAGTTCTGCGGGACCTCCTGGACAGCGGCGGGAACGTGCAGGTGGTCGTTGTGGACGACGCCTCCTCCGACCGCACGGCGGAGATTACTCGCAGCTACCCCATCCATCTTCTACGCCATGTCGTCAATCTCGGGCAGGGAGCAGCACTGAAGACCGGGATCGACTTCGCACTCCGCAACGGCGCGGAGATCATCGTCACGTTCGACGCGGACGGCCAGATGGCTGCGAGGGACATCCCACGCATCGTGGAACCCGTGGCGGCAGGCCGGTGTGATGTGGCGCTTGGGACACGCTTCGCCGGCGTGAGGGCCCCGGGCATGACCCGCGGCCGCGAGCTGTTCCTGCGCGCGGCAGTAGTGTTCACACGCGCTGCCACACGGCTACCTCTCACCGATGCTCACAACGGCTTTCGAGCCCTCAGTCGCAGCGCGGCCGAGCGGATCCAAATCACCCAGAACCGGATGGCCCATGCCTCTCAGATCCTGAGCGAGCTCGCCCGCCTGGACCTACGCTGGGAGGAGGTGCCTATCGCGATCCGGTACTCCGCTTACTCTCGTCAGAAAGGTCAATCCCCGCTGGGCGCAGTCGACATCATGATTGACCTTCTTCGGAGCTCTCGGCGGTGAAGACCGCGCTCATCAAGATTGTGCTCATCGCCGGGCTTGGTGTCACGCTGCGCGCCTACCTGGCGAGGGCGCGCTCTGTGCTCCGCGACCGCCTGCTGGGAGTGGGGCTCTTCACGGGCCTGCTCGGGGCGGTTCTCTACCCGCAGGCGACCACCTGGGTCGCCAACCGCCTCGGGGTCGGACGGGGCACCGACCTCGTCTTCTATCTAGCAATTGTCGTCATTCTCTTTCTGGTGGTCGTCGTGAATGGCCGGCGCCAGGTTCAGGAGCAGGCGCTGACAGATCTAGCTCGGGAGATTGCTCTCTTGCGCTGGGAGGTTGAGACGCTGAAGCGATCCACTCCCTCGGCGGAGCCAGCCAACCGAGTTGGACCGCCACAGGTGCCGCCTCCGGCCAGCGCGGCGGGACCTGCCACCCCTTCCTCGTTGTGACACGAGGTCGCATTGGCGGAATCGCCCGGTGGATGCGGAGAGCAACGACCCGCACCCCCTTGCTGGAACATGCACCCGTGAGGCTCCTCGTTATCACCGAGTTCTTCCCCGACTGGGAGCGCGGCGGTATCACCGGTGGCGTGGAATGCCGGTGCTGGTACCTTGCCAAGAATCTGTCAGACCGGTTCGACATGAGTGTTCTGGCGAACATGACCGACGGGTCTCAATGGGACTACGCCTCCGCGGGCTCACTCCCGCGACGGGCCCTTTTTCTCGTGAAGACACTGGTCCGCGGTTTGCGAACCGAGTTCGACCTGGTAGAGGGCACAAACCTCGTAACGTATCCAGTCGCGTGGCTGGTAGGCCGGCTGCGGGGCAGACCCGTAGTCTTCTGGTATCCGGACGTGCTGATCGGGACGAGGTTCACGAGGTCCAGGGCTATCAGTTGGCTGGGGGAAGCCGTGGAGCGCCTCATACTCCGGTTGCCCGTCAGCCGGTTCATCGCCATCTCCGAGGCCACGGCAGCCAAGCTCCGAGCCAGAGGGGTACCCCCATCGCAGGTCACGGTCGTGCCGTGTGGGTTCGACCCCCAACTCGTCGACAGCGTTCGCATGGGCGGGGAGCCGGAGCCTTTCCGCCTCTGCGTCGTCGCTCGACTCGTCCCTTACAAGCGGACAGACCTTGCGATCCAGCTCGTCTCCTCGCTACGGAACCGGCATCCTGACGTCTCGCTAACCATCGTGGGACGCGGCCCTGAATGGGAGCGGCTTCATGGCCTCGCAGCCAGCCTCTGCGTTGAGGACCGGGTCCAATTCACGGGCTACGTTCGCGAGCACGTCGACGTCCTGGGCATCATCGCCAGGTCGTCCTTGTTCATCATGCCGTCTGAGGTCGAAGGCTTCGGGATCGCCCTAGCCGAGGCGATGGCCCTGGGCGTGCCCTATGTCGCCAGTCATCTGCCGGTCGTGAAAGAGGTAACCGACGGAGGACGTGGGGGGCGGCTCTTCCGCACAGGTGACCTCGCCGACTTGGCCCGGCACGTCGACGAGCTGTTAGCAGACCCCGAGTCACGGATGGAGCTGGGGAAAGTGGGAAGGGAAGTCGCCCAGCGTTACCGCTGGCATGAGGTCGGTCGCCAAACCGAGGATGTGTACATACAGGTGCTTGCGTCCCATGCCGAAATTCAAGAGTCACTTTAGCCTGTCGCCCCAGGAGTACGAAACTGCCCGAGGCGGCCATCTCGGCTTACGCAGATACGAGGCCGTCCGGGGGGCCTTGACTGCGGCGAACGCGTCAGCCGGTGTTGAGGCTGTGCTGGAGATCGGCTCCGGCACAGGCAAGCTCCTCGCTGACCTGGCGGCCGAGTTCCCTGCTGTCACTTTTCTCGGAATCGACACCGACCCGGAGATGGTTACCTACGCTGAGGAGACGCATCGATCGTCCAACCTCAGCTATGCCCTCTCCAACGTCGCCGGTCTGGATCCCGCGTCATCCTTTGACTTCGTCTACAACATCGACGTGATCCATCACATCCATGATCCTCTCGACAGTTTCACCGCCATCCGCAGATCACTGCGCCCGAGAGGGTCCTGGCTTAGCATCGAGCCCAACATCTTCCACCCCTATGTCTGGCTGAGCCAAGAACGTATGCGCCGGGCGGGGCTCGACGAGGATCATTTTCGGCCCTGGCTTATCGAGCCCCTATGGAGGGAAGCAGGTTTCTCCGTTGTCCAGCGACGTTACGCCTTCGCTGTGCCGAGTGGTATCCGCAGGCTGCCCCGGACCTTGATGAGGGCCGAGTGTTTGGTTGAACGGTTCCGACTTGTCGGGGGCAGCGTCATCTACCACCTAATCTGAGCCCGCCCAGTTCTATGCGGTGGCGGCACCCTGCTCTCCACATCAACTCAGGCAGGAAGTAATGCATCGGCTCCAACCCATCGGCTCTCCGCACCGCGCTGGGATCCACCTGTGGAGTTAGGTTCGCTCTTGCGCACAACGAACGCTGTGAGGCGCCAGTCCGGATGAGGACGGGGGCCTCCTGAAGCGCCATCCAAGCTGAGTACCACCATGGGCAACGCTAGACGCGAGTCGTTGCCCTTTTTCGCGTTCTGGGCCAGTCTTCGGCAGTCCTGTACGCGCAGAGGCCCTCCCCACAAAAGGTTTGGCGACCGGGGAGGGCCCCCTCTGAATCTGGTGCGAGGCGCACCTGTGCTTATGGTAGGCACCGACACCCCCCGTGTCGAGCAGCACCTGTCGGCTGGCGAGTACGAGTGCCCGGTCTGCGGGGGCCGGCTGCGGCCATGGGGTCACGCCCGGGCCCGGGTCCTCGGTCGTGGGGCTGAGGCGATGCGGGTCCGCCCCCGACGAGCCCGGTGCGCCACCTGCCTGGTCACCCACGTCCTTCTGCCGGTGCTGGCCCTGCTGCGACGCTGTGACCTGGCGGAGAGCATCGGCGAGGCGCTCGCCCTCAAGGTGGCCGGCTGGGGCTACCGGCGCATCGCCGCCGCGGTGGGGATCCCCGCCTCAACTGTGGGCGACCGGGGGCGGCGCTTCGTGGACAACGCCGAGGCGATCCGGGTCCGCTTCACCGCCCTCGCCTACGCCCTCGACCCCTCCCTGGGGGCGATCGAGCCGAGGGCCAGCCCGCTGGCCGACGCCCTGGAGGCGGTGGCCGTGGCCGCCGGTGCCGCCGCCCGAGCCTTCGGGCCGTCGCCCCTGTGGCGCTTCGCCGCCGGAGCCTCCCAGGGCAGGCTGCTGGCCCCACACCAACCCGAGCCTTCCCGGGCGTCGGGCCCCGGCGAATGATCGGCGGGGACGTCGCCAGCAGAGGAGGGCAGGCCGATGAAGGACCGGGAACACCGCCTGCGGGACATCGCCCTGTTCCGCTACTCGCTGATCCGGGAGCCGGCGGACCCCGGGCTCACCCCCCGACAGCGCGGGGAGCTGGTGCGCGCCCTGGCCTCGGTGGAGCATCTGGGTCCGGCAGGCACCTACGTGAAGGTCTCCCGGCCGACGCTGGACCGCTGGATCCGGGCCTGGCGCTCCGGTGGCTTCGACGCCCTCGTGCCCATACCCCGCCGGGGGGTGCCCGTCATCCCCAAGGAGCTGCTGGAGCTGGCCGTGACCCAGAAGAAGGCCGCTCCCCGCCGCAGCGCCGCCCAGATCGCCGCGCAGATGGCCGCAGCGCCCGGGACCAGGCCCGGCACCGCCCCCTCCGAGCGCACCCTGCAGCGCCACTTCGCCGCCCTGGGGCTCAACCGCTCCCCGGACGGGTCGCCCCCCAAGGCCCACGGCCGCTTCGAGGCGGAAGCACCCAATGCGCTGTGGACCGGCGACGCCCTGCACGGCCCGGTGGTGGCCGGTGCCAAGACCTACCTGTTCGCGTTCATCGACGACCAGTCCCGGCTCTTGACCGGCTACCGGTGGGGGCTGGCCGAGGACACCCTGCGCCTGGAGGCCGCCCTGCGGGCAGGTCTGTCCTCCCGGGGCGTGCCGAGTCGGATGTACGTCGACAACGGGTCTCCCTACGTCTCGAAGTGGCTGCTGCGGGCGTGCGGGGTGCTCGGCATCGCTCTGGTCCACAGCCAGCCCGGACAACCTGCCGGCCGGGGCAAAATCGAGCGGGTCTTCGGCACCATCCGCCGGGAGTTCCTGGTGGAGATCGAGGCTCGGGGCGTGGCGGACCTGGCCGAGCTCAACATCTTCTTCGCCGCCTGGGTGGAGACGATCTACCACCGCCGGGTCCATTCCGAGACCGGCCAGGCACCCCTCGAACGCTTCGGGGCCGTGGTGCCGGCGCTGCCCACCCCCGCCCGGCTCCGGGAGGCCTTCTTGTGGTCGGAGTGGCGCAGCGTCACCAAGGTGGCCACCGTCAGCCTGTTCGCCAACACCTACGAGGTGGACCAGGCGCTGGTGGGCGCCAAGATCGAGCTGGTCTTCGACCCCTTCGACCTGGAGCGCATCCAGGTGCGCTACCAGGGTCGGGACATGGGCCTGGCCGTCCCCCAGGTCATCGGCCGCCACGTCCACCCCAAAGCCAAGCCCGACCCCGTCCCGCAGCCCCCGCCCCAGAGCGCAATCGACTACCTGGGGATCGTGCAAGCCCGCTGGCTTGAGGAGTCCCGGCGGGGGATCTCCTACTCAGACCTGCCCACCGACGACGAGGCGAGCAGCGGCACCGACGAGGAAACCGGCAAGGAGGACCAACCATGAGCATCGACCGCCTGCGCGCGCACTACGGCTTCACCCGGATGCCCTTCTCCAAGGAGCTGGCCCCGGGCATGCTCTACCGCTCCAGGGCCCATGCCGAAGCGGTGGCCCGGCTGGCATGGCTGATCGCCGAGCGGGCACTCGGGGTGCTGACCGGGGAGGTCGAGCGCGCGGCACA
>WNFD01004850.1_pt1 | contig 13480 bp, 11 predicted proteins | sample 5400491 | NCBI WGS metagenome assembly WNFD01 (sample SAMN13153343, study PRJNA577476) | soil metagenome | isolation source: 120 cm saprolite under Douglas fir tree site 2 hole 2 replicate 2 | place: USA:California | collected 2015-04-18 | reverse complement strand
GCCCGCTGACGCGGCCGCGACCATTGCGGGCGCGGGCGGCGCGGTGGTCGCGACCTACGGCGACATCGGCGTCGCGGTCGCTCGTTCCGACAGCGCCACGTTCCGCGACAACCTGATGAAAGACTCGCGGATCGAGGGCGTTTCGGCTACGTCCGCAGTGGCCACGCGACTGAACGACGACAGCGTCGTCGACGATGCGAGCACGACCGCGATGACCAACGCGTTGACTTCGAGGCAGTGGGACATGGACCAGATTCAGGCGCCCGCGGCCCACGCAATCAACAGCGGCAGCCCATCGGTGACGGTCGGTGATATCGACACCGGTCTCGACTTCACACACCCCAACCTGGCTCCCAACGTCGACTTCGGCAAGAGCGTCTCCTGCATCGGCGGCAAGACCAACACCAGTCCATCCGCCTGGAATGACGACAACGGTCACGGCACTCACACCGCCGGCACCGTCGCAGCGGCGAACGTCGGCTTCGGTATCGTGGGCGTGGCCCCGAAGGTGAAGATCGCGGCCATCAAGACCGGCGACGCGGCCGGCTTCTTCTTCCCCGAAGCCGTGGTGTGCGCCTTCATGTGGGCCGGCACGCACAACATCCAGGTCACCAACAACAGCTACTTCGCGGACCCGTGGCTGTTCAACTGCAAGAACGACCCGGTTCAGCGCGCGATCTGGACCGCTGAGCGACGCGCGATCCGCTTCGCGATGCAGCGCGGGACGATCGTGGTCGCGGCGGTCGGCAACCAGGCCGACGACCTCGCGCACCCGACCCAGGACGTAACGAGCCCCGACGACACGACTCCGGTCACCCGCGAGATCACCAATGCGTGCGCGGTGATCCCTGTCGAGGTCCCTGGAGTCATCGGCGTGTCGGGCGATGGGAACCTGCGCATGAAGTCTTTCTTCTCGAGCTATGGCGTGGGCGCCACGCAGGTGGTCGCCCCCGGAGGCGACTCCATCCTTCAACTGACTGCAGCCGCGCCAAACGGCCGCGTCCTCTCCACCTACCCCGCGGCGCTCGAATCCACTTGCAGGAGGAAGGTCTTTGACAACGGTGCGACCTACTGCTACCTGCAGGGCACATCGATGGCCTCTCCCCATGTGGCTGGGGTCGCGGCCTTGATCGTCAGCATGGGTATCACCTCACCGGGCGCGGTCACTGCGAGGCTCGACAACACCGCCGACCCGATGACATGCCCGGCGGACGTCTCTATGTATGCGTTCTTCCCGGCGGTGGACAACGGCGCACCGCAGGCCTGCCAGGGCGGGAGCGGATACAACAGCTGGTTCGGACACGGCCAGGTGAACGCGCTGGCCGCGGTCGGAGGGTAGCCAGCTTCACGCTTTCGACGATCCGGCCGGGAGCCTCGTAGCTCCCGGCCGGGACTTTTGCCCCGGACGCTGCCCAGGACCAGAAAGTGCCATTGAGTTAGAACTAGCCGCGAAGTGATAGCTTCGCGGCGCGACTTTCGGGAGGTCCTCGCCACCCGCCTGCTCAGGGCCTTCGCGTTCGGCTTCGCGGCAGTCCTGATCGGCATCCTGCTCGAACAGCGACACCTGCGCCCGGAACAGATCGGGATCGCCCTCGCCATCGGATTGGTCGCGGCGTCATTGCTCGGCTTGCCGGCGGCGGCCGCGGCGAGGCGGTTCGGACGGCGGCGTGTGCTGGCGGTCTGCGGACTCCTGATGGCGATCACCGGCGTCGACCTCGCGTTCGCGACCAACGGCACATTTCTGACTCTGGCCGGAGCGACGGGCATGCTCGGGGCGAGCGTCGACCTGGGGCCGTTCCTTCCCATCGAGCAGGCGGTGCTGGCAGAGTCGGTGGCGGACGATCGACAACCGGCGGCATTTGGCCACTACTCGCTGACCGGAGGGCTCGCGGCCGCGGCAGGTGCTCTCGCGGCCGTATTCGCGAGCACACCGCAGCGCCTTCAAGCCTTCTTCGTCGTCTTCGCGGTCGCGGGCCTCGCCACCGCGGCCCTGCCACTGTTCGTTTCGTCCGGAGCAGAAAGCACTGCGCCCGGTCCGATCCTGAGCAGGGCCAGCCTCAAGCCGCTGGCCGCGCTGTCCGCTCTCTTCGCGCTCGATGCTTTGGGCGGCGGCTTCATCGTCCAGCCGGTCGTTGCCTACTGGCTGCACGTCCGTTTCGGCGCCGGCGCCAATGTTCTCGGTCCAGCGTTCGCCGCCATCGCAGTCGCGCAGGCAGCTTCATTCGAGGTCGCGCCCCTCATCGCGAAGCGCATCGGACTCGTGAGGACGATGGTCTTCACCCATCTGCCCAGCAACGTCCTGCTGCTGCTCGTTCCTTTCAGCCCGTCTCTGCCCATCGCGACCGCCTTGCTGATCGTTCGCTACTCGATTTCCCAGATGGACGTGCCGACTCGTCAGGCCTACGTGGTCTCAATCGTTCCTCCGGCCGAACGCGCGGGAGCGCTCGCGCTCACCGGATCGGTGCGAGGTGTCGCGCAGGCGATCGGCCCCGTGCTGGCGGGATTCGCGATCCAGGCGGCCGCGTTCGGTGTGCCGTTCTTCGCCGGCGGTGGCCTGAAGATCGCCTACGACGCCGCTCTTTACTTTCTTGCCGGCCGGAATCGTCAGCGCGCGTCGTGATGGTCGTCGTCGTCCGGCGTGCCCACGAGCGTGTGATGGTGTTTCTTCGTCCCCGGGTCCATGTGGACCTCGAGCCGAGCCGCGGGGACCTCATGACACACCGCATCCTCCACGCGCATGGCGACGGCGTGAGCCTCTTCGAGAGTTGATTTCGGGTTGACGGCGACGTGCATCACGGCGACCAGCTCACGGCCCACCCACCGGACCCGCACGTCGTGAACCTGGAGCACGCCCGGGATCGACGAGGCGGCGTTTGTGAGCTCATCGACGATGGTCGGATCGACCGCGTCCATCATCCGGTAGTAGAGCTGCTTCACCGTGCCGGCCAGGACGTACACGATGGCGATCGTGATCAAGATGCCGACGATCGGGTCCGCGATCCTGAGGCCGAGGCCCGCCAACCCGATGCCCCCGAATGCGCCGGCCGACACGAGCGCGTCGATGCGGGAGTGAATGCCGTCGGCAGCCAGCGACTCCGAGCCGATCCCGCGACCAACTCTCAATTTGTAGATCGACACGCCCAGGTTGGCGATCACACCGACCAGCGCCGCGGCCATGCTCAGCGGGATGTTGGAGTAGGTGACCGGCTGGATGAGCCTGCCAATCGACTCCGCCGCCGCAACCGCGGCCGTCACGATGATCACCACAATGATCAGCAGGGTCGCTACGTCTTCGAAGCGCCCGTAGCCCGATGAGTACCGCCGCGTCGCGGGCCGCCTGACGAGCGTAAACGTGAATAGAAGGATGAAGCTAGTCATCACGTCGCCGGCGTTGTGAAGCCCGTCGGCGAGAACGCTTGCGGATCCACTCAAGATCGAGGCGACGATTTCGGCCAGGGCAGCAAGTCCAAGCCCGACGGCGCTGACGATTACGGCCCTGACCGCGTCCTTGTTCCCGTAGTGCGCCGACGAATGATGGTGGCCTGCGCTCACCGGGCTTATTCAAGCACCTAGGCTGCCACTAACCCGCCCTTAACCGAGGTACGGGATAGTGGTCCCTGTCGGGCCGCTGATCGCGACCAATCTCCCGATTTGCATGTTTGGGCATGAGCGTGGAGAATCGAGTCGGGGCATCGGGCTCTTCATCTAACTGGCTGACAGTTTCTGAAGACGGAGGTGGGTGTTGTGAATGGACGAATTCGATCCAGGCTGCTGTACATAGCCGCGCTCGTACCGCTGGTCGGGGCCGCCTTTGCGGGCTCCGCCGGCAACGGAATGGCGGCGCCGATCCATACGAGCTCATTGGATGGAACCTGCCAGCTGAACTCGGCGCATGGCCAGATCCAGCATGTGATCAACATTCAGTTCGACAACACGCATTTCACCAGGGACAACCCGAATGTCCCCTCTGACCTGGAGCAGATGCCGAACCTGCTCAACTTCATCGAAGGCAACGGTGTGCTGCTGAGCAATCACCACACGCCTCTCATCTCGCACACCGCGACCGACATCCTCACGTCGTTCACCGGCGTGTATGGCGATCGAATGGGCGTGCCGGTGTCGAACAGCTTCCGGTACTTCACACCGACAGGCTCGACAAGCGTCGGCGTTTCGTTCGCGTACTGGACGGATCCGATTTTCGACCCGACGACATCGACTCCAACTGACACCAAGTTCAACATGCTGACCGCTGACGGCAAGAACGCGCCCGCGCCATGGGTTCCCTTCACGCGTGCGGGCTGCAACGTCGGCCAGGTCGCCACCGCGAACACCGTGCTCGAGAACATCGCCACTGATATTCCAACCGTGTTCGGAGCCAACTCACCCCAGGCGGCTGAGGTCAAGGCGGACCCAGACAAAGCCTTCGCCGATTTCGTCGGCATCGGCGTCCACTGCGCGCTCGGCAATGCACTCTGCGCGAACGGCCAGGCTGACTTGCTTCCGCAAGAGCCGGGAGGCTACTCCAAGTACCAGGCACTCTTCGGCCACACGTACGTGGCGCCCAAGATCGACCCCGGCGGCCCGCTGACCGACCTCAACGGCAACGTCATCCAGGACCACCACATTCCCATGAGCCACGTCGGTTTCCCGGGCTTCGACGGCATGTCGGCAGCGGTCTCGCTCTCCTATGTCGCGGCGATGCAGGAGCACGGAATTCCGATCACCTACGCATACATCTCAGACGCGCACGACAATCACGCCGGCGGCGGCGCGTACGGCCCTGGTCAAGCGGGTTACGTCGCGGCTCTAAAGGCTTATGACGACGCCTTCGGCAAGTTCTTTAACCGCCTCGCGGTCGATGGCATCAACCAGAGCAACACCCTTTTCGTCATCACGTCCGACGAGGGCGACCATTTCGCCGGCGGCCCGGCGAGTCCCGCTGGATGCGATGGAGTGACGACTCCATGCACGTACGCCAAAATCGGCGAGGTCAACGCCAACTACGCGGGCCTGCTCGCGACGGAGCAGGGGATCACGACCCCGTTCAAGGTCCACTCTGACTCAGCGCCCACGGTCTACATCACCGGCAACCCCGCGCGCGACGCAGCGGTGACCCGGACCTTCGAGCGGGCGACGAGCCAGCTCACCGCGGACAGCCCCATCACCGGCAACACGGACACGATCACGAAGTTCCTCGCCGATCCGGTGGAGATGAAGGCGCTGCACATGATCACGTCGGACCCGGCGCGCACCCCTACCTTTACCCTGTTCGCCGACCCCAATTACTTTCTGTTCGCAGGCGCCCCCGCCTGCACCGTGAAGGCGCCGTGTGTCACCGAGCAGCCCGGGTTCGCATGGAACCACGGTGACGTCCAGCCCGAGATCGTCACGACCTGGCTCGGCCTGGTCGGGCCCGGCATCGACAACATCGGCGTCGACAGCACGACGTGGTCCGACCACACCGACATCAGGCCGACGCTGATGGTGCTCCTGGGACTCAAGGACGACTACGGCCACGACGGCCGCGCCCTCACCGAGGACTTCAGCGGCTGGGCCAGGCCGGCCGCAACGAAGAAGTCCGGCGGATACACCAAGGTTGCGCAGACTTACAAGCAGCTCGACGCGGCGGTGGGCGAGTTCGGCCTCGCCACTCTCGCGGCCTCGACGCGAGCCATCGAAAGCGGGACGCCACTCAACGACAGCACATATGCCAGTCTCGAGAACCAGCTTGCTTCGCTCATCGACCAGCGCAATGCGCTCGCCGCCCAAATGATCGGCCTGCTCGAAGGCGCGGCGTTCAACCGAAAGTCCATCACCGAGGAGCAGGCGCAGGCGCTCGTAACCCAGGGCCAGGCTCTGATCTCGGAGGCGCAGGCCCTGGCTTAAAAAGAAATCCGTCAGCCGTGGGCGATGAGGATTCCCGTTGTGTATCCACCATCGCCCGCGTCGCCGGCGGCTATGCGTACGTAGAGGAACCGCTCGGCGGGCTTGAAGGCGGCCAGGACGAGCAGGATCCCGCCCCAACCGCCTTCGCCCGGCAGGCGCCATGAGCTCCATCCGGCCACGTCGTCTGCCGTGCCTGCCAGCCGGGTCCAGCCGGCCGCCTCCAGCTGCCGCGAGAAGTGGACCTCGAGGTCGGGAACCGGCAGGTCAGTTTCCACAGTCGCTTCGGAGTGCCAGCTTCGCGAGCCGCCGCCACCACCGCCACCACGAAGCGGAACGCCAGAGGGCGGTGCGAGCGGCGGAAGGCGTTCGGCGCCCTCGGGGCGGCCGTGAATTCGCATCTCGGGCAAGTGGCGGGCCATGTCCCAATCGAGCCGCAGGCGCAGATCAGACACATTGGTCCCACCCTCCAGCACTGCCACCATCAGAATCGGACCCTCGTCCTTATATCGGTACGACTGGTGCGCGCCTGCCAGTCCGCCTGGCACGAACCCGCCATGCATGCCACCGTACCCGGCGAACAGTCCCCAACCGCTCTCTTTCAGCGCGGCGTCGTATCTGTCCAGGGCCGATTGAGGGTCGCCCTCGGCGGTGTAGATCGCCTCGATATGCGCCGGCCGTCGACGGCGCGAGTGAAGCGCGCTGCCGAGCAGCTCGGCGCCGGGCGGGGCGGGGATGGCGCCCCACTCTGCCGGCAGGCGCCGCAGCAGGAGCTCGATCGAGGTGGGTCCCTCTGGATGCGGATGCGTCATCAGCTTTTCGGCCAGCGCCTTCACTTCCTCGGCATCGTCCATCGCGCCCAGCTTACCCTTGGCTTTACGACGTGATGAGCGTGTTCAACCTACGGCTCGAATCGGTGCAGCGAAAAACCGGCGGACGGATCCACCTCACGCCGAAGATTCCTCGCAGCGGTCCGGTGACGACCCTGTGCGACAAGGCCTTACCCGCGGGATCGTTCCTCGCCGTCGACGCCGCCGCCGACTGCACGATCTGCCAACGCAGGTCTCGCGATCCGAGCCGCATCTCCGGTGCGTTCTTCGCCCAGGAGGAGGGCTCGCAGCTGCTCCAGCTCTCGCTCGAACAGGCACGCGCCCGGCGGCCGGCCGGCAAAGCACCCCTGGCACCCGGCAAACCGATCGTCCGCGTGCTGCCCTCTCCGCCGTCGGTGCCCGATCGAGTCGGTGAGCTGGTTACGGAGGGCTTCAAGTCAGCTGGCGAGGGGGTATGGCGCAGCCCCATGGGCGTGCTCGTGAAGATGCGCAAGCAAGGGAGAGACTGGCGCTTTATTGAGCTCGTCTTCGAGGGCTCCGTGGTCGCGACGCGTCAGGAGAACGGGATCAGGCTTCGCGCGGGTGACGTCGAGGCGCGACCGACGCCGGATGGTTTCGAGGTGCGAGTCAAGAGAGGTTAGTCCGCGTGGAACGCGGCCAGCGCTTTCGCCTCTTCGTCCAGCTCGCGACGCGTCAACCGAGGGATCGGTTCGAACGGCTTCACGCTGATGCGACCGCTCTCATGTCGCCATGTGCCCGCGACCGCGCCGTCGATCAAGAAGACCGGCATCGAGTGCGGCGTCTTTGTGTTGAAGACGATGGCCCTGAACTGCTCCGGCATGACCTGTGTCCGGCGGGCGTGGATCATGAGGAGCGCCTCGAACGTCTGCAGGAACCGCACGGGTGCGCGGAGTTCGGCCGCGCGAGCCGGCCCACGCGAAAGCCTCTCGCGCACGGTGGCGGCCACAGCGTCCATGTCGAGCCCATGCCCCTGGTGGCGCACAACGCGCAGCCACCAATCCCGTCTGGCTGATCGCACGCCCGCGAGCAAGAGGGGATAGTCCGCCCGAGACACCGTGTGGATCGTGCTGCGCATGAGAGTGCCCTGGATCGCGTCTCGATTCATCAGCGCCTTCGTGAGCGCCTCGCGGGGGAAGTCGCGCAAGCGCGACCAGAGGCCTACGTATCCGGTAGGGGCATATTGCGTCTGGAGGCCTCCGACCACTTCGAGCGCGCGAGGCAACGGCAGCGATGACCGCTCGAGAAGCAGCTGGCGTGCAAGCAGCGCCCGGTTCAGATCACGGGAGGAGAGGACGCGATCGCTCAAACGACGCTAGCGTCGCACTACCTCGGACCCCGAGTTGTCAGCGTGCGCCGGATGCGGTGCGTGCGCCCGAAGCGATCGTACTTGCTGACTGGTGGGCATTGGGGAGGTTGAACCCCGCGGCCTGAGCGACGATGAGGCCGAGCACGACGAGGAGGATGGCCAGGCCGGCGAGCGCGAAAAGTTCCCAATCGACTCGGCGTGCAGCCTGCAACCAGGCAAGCGCGGCCGGCGCGCCGGTGGGCGCCCACCCGCAGATCGGGCAGCGGCCATTGGTGTAGCGAGGATCGAAGCTCCAGCGATCGAGCTCGCAGTACGCGCGGGCGGGCCGCTGGGACCGCCAACGCAGCACATCCGCCATCACGGACTCAGGACCTCGGTGAAAACCTCTTCGACCGGCGCGTTCCGCGCCCAGACCCAGGCCGCGGCCGAGGCCAGCACCAAAGCCTCCAGCGCGAAGAAGAGCAGCGCCAGCGGCTCGCGGTTGACGAGCAGGTTGGTGATCGCGGCCCCGGCGCCGTTGGTGGTGCCGGCCAGGCCCGCGGCGACGCCGAAGTCACCGCCAAATCCGCTGAAGTCGCCGAATCCGCCGAACCCGCCGAACCCGCCGAATCCGCCGCCGGCGCCGGCGTTGGCGTCCGCGTAGCCCTCGCCGAGAACGTACTCCGTGGTCTGCTGCGGCACCCCGGGTCCAGGAGTGGGATGCGTGACGACGATGTGCAAGCCCGTCGCCCACGCAGTGGCGTGGCTCCCATCGACGGTCTTCGTTGGTTGTGCGGTAAAGATCTTGATGTAGGTGATGTCAATCCCAGGCACGCAGCTGGACGCTTCCGAGCTGCCGGCCGAGCCTGCCCTGTCCCCGTGCAGGGGTGGCAGCCCTGTTGGGCTCGGCAAAGCCGGAGGTGACGGCGCGCCTGGCGGCGGCGCCGGCGCCGCAGGGCAAGGCACGGGCTGCTGCTGCTGAATCGTCAACCCCTGGTCGGTGATGTTGACCGGCTGGCCGTTCAAAGTGACTTCGCCGACCACCACGTGCGCATCCGCGGTGCCGCTGCTCGTGGTGCTCGTGGCGATCGTGTCGACAGTCACCTTGCTCACCCGCAGGGTGCCGATCACGAAGCTCTGCACCTCGGCATGGGTCGTCACCGTGAGCATTCCGTTCTGACTGACCAAGGTGTGGCTCTCGCCGGCAGCGCCGCTGAACGGCTGGGCGCCTCCGCCCGCGTAGTAACCCCACGCATCGGCACTGAGCTGAAGTGCATCGCTGTCGCCTCGTGATGCGGCTTGCCCCAGCGGGCATGGATTCTGCTGCTGAGCGGACGCCTGGCTCGCCGAGCAGGAGTCGACATGCGCCCGGTCGGGACCGCCGGGGTACGTCGAGGTCGCGTACGGCACCTGGTTGTTCGGGTTCTGGCATGCGCTCGGCGGTGGCGGCGGGTTGCCCGAGCTGCAGGTCTGGTTGTACTGAGAGCCGCCGGTGTCCGCGAGCGGCCCGCTGTCGGAGAAGGCCGCCCTGCCTTGCGATGATGGCGACGCGTCCTGCTGCACCTGGGCCAGCGGGTAGTGGTTGTTGACCGCCCCGTTCTGGAAGTTCGGGAACGCGCTGGTGCCGGCGATCGTGTGGACACCGGTCCCGTATCCATAGCTCGTGTAGGTGCCGGGAACCTCGGCCATCGCGATCAGCGGGGCGGTGATGAGATAGCCGAGGAAGACCGCGAAAGCCACCCGCATCGATACCAGCCGCCTCACTTCTTCGCTCCCTCGAGGAGCTCTAGCGCGACAGCGCCTGCCGATCGCCCCTCGCGCTCGGCTCTCTCTTCGATCTCCCGCTTCACGCCCGCAGGCACCTTCAGGGCAAGGGTCTCCATCAGGTCGACGTCCAGGCGATGTCCGTTGCCGTTTGCTCCGAGAGGAACCGCGGCCGCCTCGTCCACGGCGCTGCCGAGGTACGAGCCCGAAATCAGTTTCCGGTCCGCCAGAAGATCCGCCGCGGGAGCCTCGTGGCCGACGGTGCCATGCTCAAAGACGTACGCGCGATCGGCGATCTCGAGCGCCGACTCGACGAACTGCTCAACCAGGAGCACCGCGATCCCCTGCCGCCGGAGGATGACAAGCATCTCGAACAGCTGGCGGACGATGGTCGGCGCCAGCCCTTGCGACATCTCGTCCACCATCACGAGCTTCGGCCGCGCGAGGAGCGCGCGCGCAATCGCGACCATCTGCTGCTCACCGCCCGACAGCGTCCCCACGGCTTGCCACCGGCGCTGCTTCAACCGGGGGAACGCTTCGTATGCGACGCGCGGATCGACGCGGTCGCCGGTGTTGTCGGAGGCGAGCAGGAGCGTGTCCTCGACACTCATGCGGGGAAACAGTCCCCGCCCTTCGGGGATGTGCGCGAGCCCCATCGCGGCGATGTTCTCCGGCGGCCGGCCGGTGATGTCGCGCCCTCCGAACCTCACACGTCCGGATCGCGGTTTGATGATGCCCGAGATCGCGCGCAGGGCCGTCGTCTTGCCCGCGCCGTTGGCGCCGATGCAAGCCACTATCTCGCCCGGGCGCACGGTGAGGTTGACGTCCCTGATCACTTCCAGCGGGCCGTAGCCGGCCGCGACCTTTGTCACCTCCAGCAGCGGCGCCTGCTCGGCGGTCGCGGGTACATCGATGGCGGCTCTGGCCTCGGAAGCTTCGTGGGTCGACTCGCCGAGATAAGCGGCGATCACTTTCGGGTCTGCGCGGATGTCGGCCGGCCGGCCGCGAGCCAGCAGCTTGCCAAAGTCCAGCACGTAGACGTAATCGCTGACGCGCAAGACCAGGCTCATGTCGTGGTCGACGAGAAGCATCGACACGTGGAATCGATCGCGAACTTTGTGCAGAAGCTCGGCAAGGCGCCGCGTCTCATTGGCGTCGAGTCCTGCCGCCGGCTCGTCGAGAAGAAGGAGCGTCGGGCGCACCGCCAGCGCGCGAGCGATCTCGACACGGCGCTGGACGCCGGCTGGAAGATCGCCGGCCTTCGTATCTGCGTAACGCTCGAGTTCGAGCACGTGTAGGATCGCCCGCGCCCGTTCCATCGTCGCCCGTTCGGCGAATATCGACATCGGATTGCCGACCGCGTCCGCAAGCGTGCTTCGCCCACCAAGCGCGTCCATCGGCACCGACACGTTCTCGAGCACCGTCATCGAGTCCCAGAGCTGGAGGTTCTGGAATGTGCGCGCGATCCCTCGTCGAGCCCGCTCATGTACGGGTGTGTTGCGCAGCGAGCGACCTTCGAAAAACATCTTGCCCGCCTCGGGGCTGACCACGCCCGAGATGCAGTTGAACAGTGTTGTCTTACCGGCTCCATTGGGACCGATGAGGCCGAGGATCTCGCCACGGTTGAGGTCGAGTGACACGCGGTCCAGGGCCACGACTCCGCCAAAACGGACGTACAGGTCGCGAACCCTGAGCATCGTCATGCGAGGCTCACCTGCCTTTCGGCCCGATGGCGGAGGCCGGACCACATCCTTGTAGCCCGCGCGTGAATATCGCCCCAAATGCCGTCGGGAAGAAGGATGAGCTGCACGATCAAAAGCACCCCGAGCGCCAGCGAGAACCAGTCGTAGGAGATGTCGTAGCTGTACCGGCCGAGGAACGTTCCGTGGCCATTGCGCGTGAGGATGTCGGGCACGAAGGCCAGGAAGAAACCGCCGAGCGCGGCGGCGGGAACGTAGCGGACGCCCATCAAGACTGTAATCGCCGCCAGCTGTAAAGACGTGAAGACCCAGAAGGGCTGCGGGCTGACCGAGCCCGCGACCAGCGGGTAGAAGGATCCGCCCAGCCCCGCGATCGCTGCCGACAGGCCGAAAGCAAGCAGCTTGTAACGGGTGAGGCTTACGCCCATCGTCGATGCCGCCAGCTCTGAGTCGCGGATGGCCCGAAATCGGCGGCCTGCACCCGATTGGTGGAGATTCACCATCAAGAGCGCCGTCAGGATGAAGAGGGCCAGAAGAACCTCGTATGCAGCGAGCAGATGCGAGGACGAATCGGCGCGCAGCCCGAGCAGGTCGGCGCCATCGACGCGCCAGCCGGCCGATCCCCCGGTGAACCAGTCGAAGAGATGATCCTGGAAAACGTACTTGTCGAAGACCAGGGCGATACCGAGGGTCACGATCGCGAGCGTGATCCCGCGCAATCGCAGCGCAGGCAGCCCAACCAGCAGGCCCAGCGCGAACGCCGCCACAACTCCAACCACGATTCCCACCACATAACCGGCGTGGAAGGTGTTGACGACCATGCCCGCCGCGTAAGCGCCGACGCCGGCAAATGTCGCCTGGCAAAGCGAGACCTGGCCGACGTAACCGGTCAGCAGCACCAGGCTCAAGATTCCGAATCCCCACACCAGTGACAGGGCCGCGTCGAACTTCAACCCCACGTCGAGTCCGGCGGGAATCCACGCCAGGGCGAGAAACGCCGCGATGGCCACCAGCAGCCGGGTGAGGTGGCTCATCGACTCGCCACCGGCATGCCGCGCGGCGCGCGGAAGATGAGGACGCCGACGATGACGAGCAGCGCGATCAGCCTTGCGAAACCAAGGGACTGAATCCATATCGATGGATATGTCTCGAGCAACCCGAGGACGAATCCGCCGAGCACGGTCAGCGGCAAGGACACAAGGCCTCCGATCAACGCCGCGGCGAGCGCGTCGATGATGATCAGGGTCAGGCTCGTGGTGTCGAAGTTGATGAAAGGTGTGATGAGGATCCCGGCGACGGCGGCGATGAAGCTGCCGAGCATCCAGCTCACCGCGCCGACTTTGCCAACCGGCACCGCCCAGAGCGAGGCCGATATCGGGTCATCCGAAACCGCCCGCATCGCGCGCCCCATGCGCGTGAACTTCAAGAAGGCCGCCAGCCCGAATGCGAGCCCGATCGCGACCATCACGATCACGATGGAGTTGGCGCCGATGGGCACGCCGGCGACCTGGAACGTCCACGTCTGCGGCGCGATGTAGATCGGCAGGTGGTACTGGTTGTTCTTCCAGATCAATGACGCGGCCGACTGGAGGGCGAGCAGCACGCCGATCGTGATGACGGCCTTCGTGATCGGCGGGCGAGTGCGTACCCACTGGAACACGGCGAGTTCGAGCACCAATCCGAGCACGACCGCGAAAGCAAGCCCGACCAGGACCGCGGTTGCGGTGAGCGCCCACGCCGGCATCCAGCTCGGCTCCCACCGGTAGAAGACCTGCCAGGCGACGAAGGTCGAGAACATCCCCATCGCGCCGTGCGCGAAGTTCAGGACGCCGGTGGCGCGATAGATGAGGACGATGCCAAGGGCGGCGAGGGCGAAGATCGCGCCCAGGCTGAGTCCGATGACCGTGTACGCCGCAAATTCAGACACTGGAAGTTCCTACGGACAGATCCAGCCGCCTGGCATCGTTCGCCACGAGCCGTTGGGAGCGGCGTCCACC
>WNFD01007296.1_pt1 | contig 13489 bp, 12 predicted proteins | sample 5400491 | NCBI WGS metagenome assembly WNFD01 (sample SAMN13153343, study PRJNA577476) | soil metagenome | isolation source: 120 cm saprolite under Douglas fir tree site 2 hole 2 replicate 2 | place: USA:California | collected 2015-04-18 | reverse complement strand
ACCGCTTCCTGACCGGCGACATCGGCTACATGGACGCGGACGGCTATTTCTATCTGGTCGACCGCAAGAAGGACATGATCATCTCCGGCGGCTTCAACGTCTATCCGCAGATGATCGAGCAGGCGATCTACACCCATCCGTCCGTGCACGAAGTGATCGTGATCGGCATTCCCGACGATTACCGCGGCGAAGCGGCGAAGGCCTTCATCAAATTGCGCGACGGCGCAGCGCCGATCACGCTGGACGACTTGCGCGCGTTCCTGACCGGCAAGCTCGGCAAGCACGAACTGCCCGCCGCGGTCGCGTTCGTCGATGAATTGCCACGCACGCCGGTCGGCAAGCTCTCCCGCCACGAATTGCGCCAGAAACAGCCGTCATCTCCATCCGCCCCGTTCAAACAACAACAACTCGCAACAGGAGGCCGTCCATGACCGACGCCGTGATCGTTTCCACCGCCCGCACCCCGATCGGCAAGGCCTATCGCGGCGCGCTCAACGCCACCGAGGGTGCGACCCTGCTCGGCCACGCCATCGGCGAGGCAGTCGCGCGCGCCAAGGTCGATCCGAAGGAGGTCGAGGATGTGGTGATGGGCGCAGCCCTGCAGCAGGGCTCGACCGGCGGCAACATCGCCCGCAAGGCGCTGCTCCGCGCCGGGCTCCCTGTCACCGTCGGCGGCACCACCATCGACCGGCAATGCGCCTCGGGCCTGCAGGCGATCGCGCTGGCGGCGCGCTCGGTGATCTTCGACGGTGTCGAGATCGCGGTTGGCGGCGGCGGCGAATCGATCTCGCTGGTGCAGAACGACCACGCCAATAAGTTTCACACCCAGGACCCGATGCTGCTAGAGATCAAGGGCGAGGTCTACATGCCGATGATCGACACGGCGGAAGTCGTCGCCAAGCGCTACAACATCTCGCGCGAGAGGCAGGACGAATATTCGCTGGAGAGCCAGCGCCGCGTCGCCGCCGCCCAGCAGGGCGGCAAGTTCAACGACGAGCTGGCGCCGATTGCGACCAAGATGGCCGTGACCGACAAGGCGACCGGCGAGGTCTCGTTCAAGGACGTCACGCTGTCCAAGGATGAAGGTCCGCGTCCCGACACCACGGCCGAGGGTCTCGCCGCCCTGAAGCCGGTGCGCGGCGAAGGCTTTGCCATCACTGCCGGCAATGCCAGCCAGCTCTCCGACGGCGCCAGCGCGTCGGTGATCATGAGCGACAAGGAAGCCTCCAGGCGTGGACTGAAGCCGCTCGGCATCTTCCGTGGCTTTGTCGCGCATGGCTGCGAACCCGACGAGATGGGCATCGGCCCCGTGTTCGCGGTGCCGCGTCTATTGAAGCGCCACGGGCTCACTGTCGACGACATCGATCTCTGGGAATTGAACGAGGCGTTCGCGGTGCAGGTGCTCTATTGCCGCGACAAGCTCGGCATCGATCCCGAGAAGATCAACGTCGATGGCGGCGCGATCGCGGTCGGCCATCCCTACGGCATGTCGGGTGCGCGGCTGACCGGCCACGCGCTGATCGAAGGCCGCCGCCGCAAGGCCAAATACGCCGTCGTCACCATGTGCGTCGGCGGCGGCATGGGCGCCGCCGGCCTGTTCGAGGTAGTGCATTAAATGTAGCCGTCGTCCCGGCCTTGAGCCGGGACCCATACGCCGCGGCCCATCGGTGAAGGCAGGCGGCAACCGGCTTTGCCAATTACAAAAGCCGGTGGTTATGGGTCCCTGCTTTCGCAGGGACGACGATAGAGAGAGTTTTACGATTTCAATTGCTCACGGGAGGATCCGATGGATCTCGCTTTCAGCAAGGAAGAGCAGGCGTTTCGCGAGGAGGTGCGGGCGTTTTTCCGCGACGACGTGCCATCGGATACACGGCGCAAATTGCAGGAAGGCCGCCATCTCTCGAAGGACGAGATGGTGACCTGGTGGCGCATCCTCAACAAGAAGGGTTGGGGCGTCTCGCACTGGCCGAAGGAATATGGCGGCACCGGCTGGACCTCGGTGCAGCAATACATCTTCAACGAAGAGCTGCAGATGCATCCGGCGCCGGCGCCGCTCGCCTTCGGCGTCAGCATGGTCGGGCCCGTCATCTACACCTTCGGCAACGAAACGCAGAAGAAGCATTATTTGCCGCGCATCGCCAATGTCGACGACTGGTGGTGCCAGGGCTTTTCCGAGCCGGGCTCGGGCTCCGATCTCGCCTCGCTGAAGACCAAAGCCGAGCGCAAGGGCGACAAATACATCGTCAACGGCCAGAAGACCTGGACCACGCTCGCGCAATATGCCGACATGATCTTCTGCCTGTGCCGCACCGATCCCGCCGCGAAGAAGCAGACCGGCATCTCCTTCATCCTCATCGACATGAAGAGCAAGGGCATCACGGTGCGCCCGATCCAGACCATCGACGGCGGCCACGAGGTCAACGAGGTGTTCCTCGACGACGTCGAGGTTCCCTTTGAAAATCTCGTCGGTGAGGAGAACAAGGGCTGGGATTACGCGAAATTCCTGCTCGGCAACGAGCGCACGGGCATCGCGCGCGTCGGCGTCTCCAAGGAACGCATCCGCCGCATCAAGGAACTGGCCTCCAAGGTCGAGTCCGGCGGCAAGCCCGTGATCGAGGACCAGGCGTTCCGCGAAAAGCTCGCGGCCGTCGAGATCGAACTGAAGGCGCTGGAATTGACCCAGCTTCGCGTCGTTGCGGATGAGGGCAAGCACGGCAAGGGCAAGCCCAATCCGGCCTCCTCGGTGCTGAAGATCAAAGGCTCGGAGATCCAGCAGACCACGACCGAGCTTCTGATGGAAGTGATCGGCCCGTTCGCCGCGCCCTATGACGAGCATGGCGACGATGGCAGTAACGAGGCGATGGACTGGACCGCGCAGATCGCGCCGAGCTATTTCAACAACCGCAAGGTCTCGATCTACGGCGGCTCCAACGAGATCCAGCGCAACATCATCACCAAGGCGGTGCTGGGACTGTGATTCTTCTCCCTCTCCCCGCTCTTCGCGGGGAGAGGGTTGGAGTGAGGGGCTATCTCCGCGAAAACAGTTAAAGTTGAGTTCGCCGAGAGTCCCCCTCACCCGGATCGCATCTTCGATGCGATCCGACCTCTCCCCGCAAGCGGGGCGAGGTGGAGACACCCGCGCTGGGCGAACACCTGTTAGTTTGAGGGAAACCAAGGAACATGGATTTCGATTTGTCCGAGGAGCAACGGCTCCTGAAAGAGAGCGTCGACGGCCTGTTGACCGACGCCTACGATTTCGAGCAGCGCAAGAAATACATGAAGGAGAAGGGCGGCTGGAGCAAAGCCGTCTGGAGCAAGCTTGCCGAGCAGGGGCTGCTCGGCCTGCCCTTCAGTGAGAGTGACGGCGGCTTCGGCGCCGGCGCGGTCGAGACCATGATCGTGATGGAAGCGCTCGGCAAGGCGCTGGTGCTGGAGCCTTATCTTGCCACCGTCGTGATCGGCGGCGGCTTCCTGCGCCATGGCGGCTCGGATGCGCAGAAGGCCGCGCACATCCCTTCCATCATTGACGGCAGCAAGACCTTTGCCTTCGCCCAGCTCGAGAAGAACTCGCGCTACGACCTCAACGACGTCGCGACCACGGCCAAGAAAAAGGGCGACGGCTGGACCATCGATGGCGAGAAGTTTGTCGTCGTCAATGGCGAGAACGCCGACACGCTGATCGTGACCGCGCGCACCAAGGGGACGCAGCGCGACAAAAACGGCATCGGCGCCTTCCTGGTGCCGGGCAACGCCAAGGGCGTCGTCAAGAAGGGCTATCCGACCCAGGACGGCCTGCATGCCGCCGACATCAGCTTCACTGGCGTCGAGGTCGACGGGAGTGCCGCGATCGGCGGTCCCGACAACGCATTGCCCCTGATCGAGCGCGTGGTCGACGAGGCGCGCACCGCGATGTGCGCGGAAGCCGTCGGCGCGATGGACGAATCGCTGACCACCACGGTCGAATATCTGAAAACCCGAAAACAGTTCGGCGTGCCGATCGGCAGCTTCCAGACCCTGCAGCACCGCGCCGCCGACATGTTCGTCGCGGTCGAGCAGGCCCGCAGCATGTCGATGTTTGCGACCATGGCGGCCGATTTCGACGACGCCAAGGAGCGCGCGACCGCTGTTGCAGCGGCCAAGGTGCAGGTCGGCAAGTCGCTGAAATTCGTCGGCCAGCAGTCGATCCAGCTTCACGGCGGCATCGGCATGACCATGGAGGCCAAGATCGGCCACTATTTCAAGCGCCTCACCATGATCGAGAACACCTTCGGCGACACCGAGTACCACCTCCGCCGCGTCACCGAGTCGGGCGGGCTGGTGTAGTCCGAGGCTACTGACCACGAAATGATCGTCATGCCCGGCCTTCGTGCCGGGCATCCACGTCTTGGCCGCAAGGGAAGGTTGGCCGCAAGGGAAGGTTGGCCGCAAGGGAAGGGCGTGGATGGCCGGGACAAGCCCGGCCATGACGAAAAGAATGAGAACCGAAGGAGACAACAAAATGAAAAACACCCCGTTCGATCTCACAGGGACCGTCGCCGTCATTACTGGCTCGAGCCGCGGCATTGGCCGCTCTTCGGCGGAGCTGCTCGCCAAGCTCGGCGCCAAGGTCGTGATCTCCTCCCGTAAGGCGGACGCCTGCATGGAGGTCGCGGACGGCATCGTCAAGGCCGGCGGCGACGCGCATGTCATCCCCTGCAACATCTCGCGCCGCGACGAGGTCGAGGCGCTGATCGCGGGCACGACCAAGCACTACGGCAGGATCGATATCCTGGTCTGCAACGCCGCGGTGAATCCCTATTACGGCCCGCTGCTCGACATCAAGGACGAGGCCTTCGACAAGATCATGGGCTCCAACGTCAAGAGCAACATCTGGCTCTGTTCGCTCGCGATCCCGCAGATGGCGGCGCGGGGCAAGGGCTCGGTCGTGATCATCTCGTCGATCGGCGGTCTTCGCGGCTCGACGGTGATCGGCGCTTACGGGATTTCCAAAGCGGCCGATTTCGCGCTGTGCCGGAGCCTCGCCGGCGAATGGGGCCCGAAGGGCGTGCGCGTCAATTGCGTGGCGCCGGGCCTGGTCAAGACCGATTTCGCCCGCGCGCTCTGGGAGGACGAGGAACGGCTGAAGCATCGCTGCGCCACCACGCCGCTGCGCCGGATCGGCGAGCCCGACGAGATCGCCGGCGCCGTGGCCTATCTCGCCTCCGATGCCTCGACCTTCATGACCGGCCAGACCATCGTGGTCGACGGCGGCGTCACCACGGCGTCGGTGTAGCTCTCGCAACACCCCCAAGTGTCGTCCCGGCCTTGAGCCGGGACCCATAACCACAGGCGTTAGTCGGTTGGAAACGACTGGCCCCAGCGCAAGATAGAGGGGCCGCGGCGTATGGGTCCCGGCTCAAGGCCGGGACGACGCGGAGTGTGGGGCAACGGGAGGGTTGATATTGACCTTCTCTGCGCAATCCGCTTGCTTCTCATAAAACCAACATCTTCCGGGACGCAACGCCAGGAGACGACAAGATGTCATTCGTGCTGGCCATCGATCAGGGCACCACGTCCTCGCGCGCCATCGTGTTCCGTTCCGACATTTCGATTGCGGCGGTCGCGCAGCAGGAATTCCCGCAGCATTTCCCGGCGTCGGGCTGGGTCGAGCACGAGCCGGAGGACATCTGGACCTCGACCGTCATCACCTGCCGCGACGCGCTGGAGAAGGCCGGCCTGACGGCCAAGGACATCGCGGCAATCGGCATCACCAATCAGCGCGAGACCACTGTGGTGTGGGACCGCGCCACCGGGCAGGCCGTGCACCGCGCTATCGTCTGGCAGGACCGCCGCACCGCCGACATCTGCGCCAAATTGAAGAGTGAAGGCCATGAGCCCGCGATCTCGGCCAAGACCGGCCTGATCGTCGACCCCTATTTCTCCGGCACCAAGGCGGCCTGGATCCTCGACCAGGTGCCGGGCGCGCGGGCGCGCGCCGAGCGCGGCGAACTCCTGTTCGGCACCGTCGATTGCTATCTGTTGTGGCGGCTGACCGGCGGCAAGGTGCACGCCACCGACGCCACCAACGCCTCGCGCACGCTCTTGTTCAACATCCACACCGGCGAATGGGACGACGAGCTTCTCGGCCTCCTGCGCGTGCCGCGCTCGATGCTGCCGGAGGTGAAGGACTCCTCCGCCAAGTTCGGCGACAGCATTCCGAGCCTGTTCGGCGGCCCGATCGCGATCTCGGGCATTGCCGGCGACCAGCAGGCCGCGACCATCGGACAGGCCTGCTTCACGCCCGGCATGATCAAGTCGACCTACGGCACCGGCTGCTTCGCATTGCTCAACACCGGCGCGACTCCCGTCGTGTCCAGGAACAAGCTGTTGACCACCATCGCCTATCAGCTCGGCGGAAAACGCACCTATGCGCTGGAAGGCTCGATCTTCGTTGCGGGCTCAGCGGTGCAGTGGCTGCGCGACGGGCTCGGCCTCATCAGAGAGGCTGCTGAGACCGGACCGCTCGCCGACAAGTCCGACTCCACGCAAAGCGTCTATCTGGTGCCGGCCTTCGTCGGCTTGGGGGCGCCCTATTGGAATCCCAGGGTGCGCGGCGCGCTGTTCGGGCTGACGCGCAACACCGGCCCCGCCGAACTCGCGCATGCCACGCTGGAGAGTGTCTGCTACCAGACCTTCGATCTCTGGGCCGCGATGCGCGCCGACTGGCCGGAGGCGAAAGCCGCCAACATCGTGCTCCGCGTCGACGGCGGCATGACCGCCTCCGACTGGACCATGCAGCGCCTCGCCGATCTGCTGGACGCGCCGGTCGACCGCCCGATGATCCAGGAAACCACCGCGCTCGGCGCCGCCTATCTCGCCGGGCTGGCGGCCGGCGTCTATCCCGAGCCCGCCAAATTCGCCGACAACTGGCGGCTCGAACACCGCTTCAGGCCGGCGATGAGCGCAGCCACGCGCGAGCGCAAGCTCAAGGGCTGGGCGCGCGCGGTGAAGGGCGTCTTGGCGAGCGATGAAGGGGAAGGCTAGAGCGCGATGACGACTGAGCTCATCGCGCGCTAACTCTTGTCGACCGCGCCCGTCCAATCCTTGAAGCCGCCGACATTGTAGACCTTGTCGTAGCCCATGTCCTTGAGCACCTTGCCGGCCAGCGCGGAGCGCCCGCCGGACGCGCAATACAGGATCACCGACTTCGACTTGTCGAAATTCTTGTCGTGGTAGGGCGATTCCGGATCGGCGCGAAATTCGAGCATGCCGCGCGACACGTTGATGGCCCCGGCGATCTTGCCGCTGCCGGCAACCTCGGGGCCGTCACGCACGTCGAGCACCAGGGTGTTTCCCTGCTTGATCATCTCGGCCGCCTGATCCGGCGTGATCTTGGGCACCGCCGCATTCGCCGCTTCCAGCATCTGCTTGACGCTTGTCGCCATGTGAATCTCCTCTGCTGCAATCACTGCAATAATAATCGATGACGCGTCCCCACCTGGGAGCGAAGCTTGCCGCGCAATCGGTTCTGAATTACGGCAACGGCCGCCATGCTGGCTTGGTTGTGATAGACTGCGGCGTGGCGCAGTTCGTCCTCTGTTTGAGGGATGGCAGCGCACCGCTGCCAAAATCAACGCAACCAATGGTGCTCAGCCAATTTCCTTGCTCATGTTCCTTGCCCAGGTTCCTTGCCCAGGTTCCGCGCCCATGCCGGACCACACCCCGGCAAGATTGATGCTGCCGCCACCGTCAATCTATGGCTGTATCACTGTCCCGTTGCAAGAAATCTCGGGAACGTCGGCCGTGGCGTCGGCTTGGTCTACGTTGCTGCCCCGTTGCTGCGTTCATGCTTCTGCAACTTTCGGCTCGAACATCGCTTCAGGCCCGCAGGCTTCGCTGCGCCGCAACCGCGCTCGCACGCGCTGAAGATCGCTTCTGGCAAGATTTGAGCCTTGTGGCGGTTTTCGGGCCTGATCGAAGCGCGCCATCCATGTGCACTTTGATTTATCGATCGTGCCTATCTGCGATTCGTCGGCTATCATCCCCGCTGCTGGTGGACTGCCGAATTTGCAGGCGAACGTCATGTCAAAAGCCGTGCTCGAGCCGCTGAACCGTTTCCCGCTGTTTCGAACCTCCGACCCGGAGGAGCTGTTCCAAGTCGGTTCGGCACCGCTCGGGGCTTCGCGAATTGACGTGAAAAACCTCGAGAACTTCGAGGCGCGCGTCAATCTCGTCCAATTGAGGGGCGTCGGCTTTACTTTCGGCGCCACCACGTGTGACCTGTCGACAGACCATTGTGAGAGCGATGTCATAAAAGTTCAATTCGCGATCAAGGGGCGCGCGAGCGTTCGCGTGTTGCATCGCGAGACGGTTGTCAACGAACGGCAGATCGGCATCGCGCCGTCCGGAGCTCCATCGCATGACGCCTGTCAGGCCGGCCATGCGCGCCTGACGCTGCGTCTCGATCACAAGGCGCTGCTGCAAAAGCTGGAAGCGCTGCTCGGCGGCAAGCCGAGGGGGCAGCTCACCTTCGAATCCGCAATCGACCGGCAGTCTCCGCCCGCGCAACGGCTCCAGCAACTGGTCAGTCTTTTTGTCGAGCAGTTGAACGCCGTGCCGCCGATGCCGCAGGTTCTGTGCCGCGAGTTGGAGCAGGCGGTCCAGGTCGCGTTTCTCTGCGCGAGCCACCACTCCTTCAGCGAGCTGCTGCAACGCGATGAAAAAGCACCGGCATCCTCGCTGGTGCGGGACGTCGAGGAAATCATCGAAGCCAACTGGCAAAATGCAATCGATATCGAACGGCTTGCCGCGCGGGCCGGCGTCAGCGCCAGAACGCTGTTCAGGGCGTTCCAGCAAGCGAGGGGCTATTCGCCGATGGCCTTTGCGAAGACGGTCCGGCTCAGGCGCGCCAGGGAACTTCTCATGTCGGGCGATCCCAGCGTCAGCGTCACTGACATCGCCTTTCAATGCAATTTTTCCAACATGGGGCATTTCTCCAAGGATTTTCATGACGCCTTCGGAGAGCGTCCGTCGGAAATGCTGTCGCGTTCGCGCAAGCTCTGGAGTTTTCGCCAGACGATGGTCAAATCGGCTGCGTCGAGGTAAGCGCTTGTGCTTGATCCAGCCCGCGTCGCGAATGCGCGCGGCGACTGAGGCGAGGAAAGCATGATATTGCCCGATGGCTACTCCGATGTCCCGCCGGGCAAGATCGCCACTGTCGTCACTCATCTTGAGATGGCCGCGCGCCCTGGGCTTCCTCCCGATGCCAAGGGCGCAGATATCAAGGGGGAATGGCCTTACCGGGATGCTCCTATTTCGGCGGCTGCAGGCCGGGGCTGTTGACCCATTTGTCGAGATTCTCGATCACGCGTTCATGGCTCGGACGGTTCGGCGGCGGAGGGTCCTTAGGCGAGTGCGGAAGCTTGATATCCTTTTGCATCGGCTCTCTCCTTTGCGTCTGGAGTACCCTGTCCTAGCTGAACGTGAAATGAACAAGCTATTGTTTTTGTTTATGTATTCTGCTCATCTTGGGTATGATGAGTGTTTCATGGAACCGAAGCCGCCGGCTCAGAATTAGATTGTTACTCATCTTTTGCCAGGGGTAGTTCACGGGTAGTTCCATGACCGATACGCGTGGTGAACGGCTGCAGATCATGCTCTCTCCGGAGGAACTGACTGCGCTCGACGATTTTCGCTTCAAACACCGCATGCCGACCCGTGCGGCGGCCGTGCGGGAACTTTTGCGGCTTGGCCTCACGGTGGCGCCGACCGACGGCGACGGCCGGAGGTCGAGCAATTACGGCGTGTTCAGCCGCGGAGCAGGTGGGCGCCGGGAAGGGGAAGGCGCGTAGTTCCACGCATGGACGCGGGTGATCTCAGGTCTGGCTGCATGTCCCGAGGTGCCATAAGCCGCATCGACGCGGACGCCGAAACTTCATTATGGTGGCGTTCGGCCGCTGGCCTGCATCGATCCCAAAATACGGAGCAGACATGCCCGTCGGTTTTGTCCAGACATACCGGGCTTTCGCCTACAACAACGCCTGGGCGAACCACCGGCTGCTCACGGCTTGCGCGAACCTGAGCCAGGCGGAGTTCGAAGCCGAGCGAACGGGCTTCTTCCCGAGCCTGCAGATGACGTTGAACCACATTTACGTCATCGACCTGTTCTATGTCGACGCGCTCGAAGGTGGATGGCTCGGGCCGAAAGCCTGGGAAAACCAGGTTCCATGTCCAACGCCTGCCGGGCTCGAGCCTGCCCAGGCCGCCGTCGACAAGCGCCTGATCGCGGTCTGCGACGCGCTGACGCCCGACCTCCTCGAGGGCATCGTGCGGGTCAATCGCGAGACGCGGGTCCAGACCGAGCGGCGCGACCGCCTGCTCATGCATCTGTTCCAGCACCAGATCCACCATCGCGGACAGGCGCATGCGATGCTGTCGGCGACGTCAGTCGCACCGCCTCAACTCGACGAGTTCTTTGCGATCGACGAAGCGCCGCTCCGAGCCGCCGAGTTCGATAATCTTGGTTGGACCGAAGAAACCGTGTGGGGCGCGTAACCGCTTTTGCTCCGTTGCCGCGCAAGCGACCGGCGATCGCGCGCCCGCTGTTCCTATCGGCCTGTGCAAAATGGGCAACAGTCAGCGCTGTTCCGTTCTGCGGAACCGGAGTTTCGGCTTCACATGTTCTCGAGCGTGCGCTTGGATCAGGCCGCCCCGGGGCCGCAGCGGCATTTTATTTCGCAAGCAATTTTCACCCGGCAGGCCGCTGGGCATACTGCCAGCGGCCTTTTGCTTGCACTCTTGGCCTCGATAGATTGGCTTCGATAAATTCGATCGGAAGCTGCCGGCCCGCTGTGTGAATGACAGCGTCTTCCGACAATCATCCTCGGCAAGGTCTTCCGACAATCATCCTCGGCAAGGCAATACGCCGCGCGTATGCGCAACACGGTTATTCATGGTGTCCTACGTCTGCCCCTCAAAATTCACCGCAGTCGTATTCGCGCCGCAGATCAGCACGGCCACCCGCTCGCGCGGCGCCGGGCGATATTGGCCGGAGAGGAGCGCGGCGAACGCCGCCGCGCCGCCGGGTTCGGCGACCACGCGGAGCGTCGACCACAGCGCGATCTGCGCTTGCCGGATCGCGTCGTCGCTGACCAGCACGGACCGCTCGACATGCGCCTGCGCGATCGGAAACATCAATTCGCCGACCCGGCGCGGCGCGAGAGAGTCGGCGGCGAGGCCGCCCGCGGGCGCGTCGACCGGCTTTCCTGCGGCGAGTGCTGCATGCAAGGTCGGCGATTGCTCAGGCTCGACCGCGACGATGCGAACGAGGCCGGAGTACCACGCGGCGATGCCGCCGATCAGTCCGCCGCCGCCGACCGCGACCAGCAGCGTATCGATGTCGGGCGCGTCGTGCTCGAGCTCCAATCCCACCGTGCCCTGGCCGAGCAGCGTCTCGGCCTGGTCATAGGCATGCACGGGCATGGCGCCGGTCTGCTCGGCATGTGCTTCGCTCGCCGCCAGCGCGTCGGCATAGCGCGAGCCCGCGATCACGAGCCGCGCGCCATAGTTCCTGATGCGCTCGGCCTTGGCGGGCGAGGTGATGTCGGGCACGAAGATCGTCGCGGGCACGCCGAGACGCTGGGCCGCGTAGGCCACCGCCGCGCCATGATTGCCGCCGGAGGCCGCCACCACGCCGGCTGCGGGCGGCTTGCGCAGCAATAGATTGGCGAACGCGCCGCGCGCCTTGAACGATCCCGAATGCTGCAGCATCTCCAGCTTGAAGATCACGGGCGCCGACGGCAGCCAGAAATCGGCGAGGTCGGCCTTCAGGAGCGGCGTCCATCGCACATAGCGGCGGATCTCGGCGTCGGTCGCCGCGATCCGCTCGCGGCTGATCTCTCTGATTTGTCGCATGATGGCGCGCCCTTCTAGCGCTTCGGCCGTTGACATAAATTCTTAATTGGCAAAATCATTAAATGGATACCGAACACGCTTTGCGTGTGCTGGCAGCCGGCGCAGCCTGCGAATATTGGACTGACCGCGCGAGCAGCGAAAGCATTTTCGCGAGCAGGTTGACGGGGATTTGATCGAGGACGGCGCCTGTGGTCAAGTCATCGCGGCGGAGTTGAGGGTGAGCGCCCCGACCGCTGGCGAGCATATGCGGGTCCTCACCGCGGCCAGGCTGGTGCGCGCCAGGCGGGTCACACAGTGGACGATGTCTGGGCGTAACGAGGCCGCGATATCGGCGATCACGCGCGTCATTTTCGAGAAAGTGTAGAGGCGAGAAAGTGTAGAGGATTGTCATCGATGTTTCTGATCGGCCAATACGATTCCCCCTTCGTCCGGCGTACGGCGCTCGCACTACGGCTCTACGGCATCGCCTTCGCGCACCGGCCGTGGTCGACCTTCGGCGACGCCGACAAGATCGCGCCTTATAATCCGCTGCGCCGGGTGCCGACCTTGGTGCTCGACGACGGCGAGGCGCTGATCGAGTCGACGGCGATCCTCGATTATCTCGATGAACTGGTCGGCGAGGCCAGGGCGATGATCGCGTCTAGCGGGCCGGAACGCCGCAGGCATCTGAAGATCTGCGGGCTTGCGACCGGGCTTGGCGACAAGTCGGTCAGCCTGGTCTATGAGCGCGTGCTGCGCAAGCAGCAGCTCTCGCTGTGGGTCGAGCGCTGCGAGGCGCAGATATCCGGCGTGCTCGACGTGCTGGAACAGGCGCGCGCGGGCGTCGCCGCGCCATACTGGTTCGGGACACGGATCGGGCATGCCGATATCGCGGTGGCCTGCGTGCTGCGCTTCACCACCGAGGCCCATCCGCATCTGTTCGATGCCGTGCGTTATCCGGCACTCGCCGCGCATGCCGCGCGTTGCGAGGCGCTGCCGCCGTTCCAGGAGATCGTGCAGCCGCTCGCCCCGCCAAGTGGAGATTGATCGAAGCTGTCATCCTCATTCGAGCGGCGTGACGAAGCCGTAGTCGTAGAGTGGGCAAAGCCAACGGGTCGCGCGAATGCGCGCCCGATGACAGGCTCCGCGTGCCCGCCGTTGGCAACTGAGCAAGAAATGGTGGGCACGGCACTATGCGCCTTTGCCCACCCTACGAATTCTCCGTCGTTGCGAGTCGGTGCTCGTCGTCATTCCGGGGCGCGCGAAAGCGCGAGCCCGGAATCCATTGGGCCACGTGTTCAACGGTTAAATGGATTCCGGGCTCGCGACTTCGTCGCGCCCCGGAATGACGAGCGGTGGTGTGATGCAAAAGTGCATGCCTCATCAGCGTAATTTGCCCGTCGCGCCAATCTGTCGCGGTCTGCTGCAATTGATCTCACCCCCAAATCAGTGGCTTCCTTGCTCTCGTCTCGTTCCCATAAGAGGGGCGGCTCGCGATCGTCACGGACGTTGGGAATGGGATGCGATGGACGCACATCGCCGAGCGCAATGATTGCGCGACGAGCGGTGTTTGTGCGGACGGCGAAGTCGTGTGGTCCTGGCGCTCCGATGCAGGCGC
>WNFD01009042.1_pt1 | contig 13492 bp, 9 predicted proteins | sample 5400491 | NCBI WGS metagenome assembly WNFD01 (sample SAMN13153343, study PRJNA577476) | soil metagenome | isolation source: 120 cm saprolite under Douglas fir tree site 2 hole 2 replicate 2 | place: USA:California | collected 2015-04-18 | reverse complement strand
AGATCGCAAACAGCCGTCTCGCGGCCTCCTGTGATCCGATCGCTACTCTGGGACGAACTGACGTTGAGACCGGTTGCGGTTCAGCACGAGGCAATTTCAGAAATCGCCTCGCTTCCTCCGCGACTTCGCGGAAGTCGCGAAGCCCAAGGTTTTCTCTGATGATGTCGAGCAAATCGCCGTGCTCAGAGGTTGCAGCGTCTGTCCACTTGCCGGCGGGCCCTTTCGGCGAGTCCTGGAGCCTCACAAACAGCGAACGGCCTGGCGTATTGTGGACATCGCCAACCAGCCAGTACCGCCCCTCGCGCTTGCCGTTGGAGAGATAATGACGGCACACTGCCTCGGCCTCGCGCGCGAGGCTGCGTGCAAGTTCGGAAGCGTCGCGTGCCATCACGCGGCCTCCCGTTCACCAATCCGCTCGACCGGATAACGTTGGAGCACCTTGGTCAGGACGCCGACGCCAGTGGCGTCTGACGGCACGAACATGCGCAGCTTCCAGGAGATGACTTCGCCGAAGAGCCCGTAGGCGCGCAGACGGTCCCGCATGGTGTCGCTGAAGCCGGACAGCTCGATGCGATGTGCGCCCATCACGCGGACGCGTCGAAGTTTCAGGCCTTCGGCGAGTTCAAGAACCGTGCGACCTTCGAGCAGCGCGGCGAAGGCGGCGTCCGGCGTGAGCGCCGGTGCGTCGCCAGCCAGCGCGGCCGCGACCCAGGCCGGCGAGACCTTGCGGCCGATGATGCGCTCGCCGGCATCGGTCTGAAGCCGGTAGACGCGGGTCGATTCGTTCGGCAGTCGTTTCCAGATTGGCAGGAGCAGACCCGCCACCACATGGATGGTGCTGTCGGTGAACTCGGGCACCTCGCCGAGTTCGGCCTGCCAGGCCGCGGCGAAGCATTCGTGGTCAGCTTCCGTCCAACGGCTTTCGGCCATCATCTTCAGCGGAAGGGTGTGATGCTCCATCGGCCGGATCAGCCGCACACGCCGCTCGATCTCGCCATCATCGAGCATGAGGCTCGGTGCCGGAACCTGAACGGCGGCACGGCCGGAGCGCTCGTTGATCAGCGGAATACTGTGAGAATCAGAGAACCGATCGAGCGCCTCCTCCAGCGTAACTGGACGATTGCGCCGGCGTTCGGTGACGGTGAGCAGCCGTGTCTCCGCGCCGGTGCCGGGATGGGTATAGATGACGCGCCGGTCGGCGACGACGAAGCTCTCGGCCCGAAGCGTTTCCAGGCCGGTATCGTAGGTGCCGGACGCGATGGCGCCTTCGATACGGGCTGCGAGCAACTGCTCGAACGCCGTGAACAGGACGTTCTGCAGATCGATGGTGAGCGCCAACAGCCGGTTCAAGAAGGTGGTGATTGGCGGGAGCTCATCCTTGATGCCGTTGGCATCCGTAAGCTTCAGGCCGGTGGCCTCCTCGAACCTCTCGAGCGAGCAGCCCTCGACCTTGCCGCGAACAAGCAGATGATAGAGCTGACGCAGCGCGTCGCGGCTGTAGTGGCTTTCGAGATTGTCCTCGGGCCTGAACAAGCCATGGCCCCCGGTCTGGCGCTGGCCGCGCGTGATCGCGCCCAGCGTATCGAGACGACGGGCGATGGTAGAGAGAAAGCGCTTCTCTGCCTTGACATCCGTGGCGATCGGCCGGAACAGCGGCGGTTGCGCCTGGTTGGTACGGTTGGTGCGACCCAAGCCTTGAATGGCGGCGTCCGCCTTCCAGCCGGGCTCGAGCAGGTAGTGAACCCTCAACCTGCGATTCCGCGCCGAGAGTTCGGCGTGGTAGCTCCTCCCCGTGCCGCCGGCATCGCTGAAGACAAGGATGCGCTTGGCATCATCCATGAAGGCAGCGGTCTCGGCGAGATTGGCCGAGGCGGCGCGGCTCTCGACCATCAGCCGATCGCCCTTGCGGATAACGCGGCGCGAGCGGCCGGTAACCTCGGCGACCATGTCCGTGCCGAAGCGCTGAACGATCTGGTCGAGCGCGCCCGGCACGGGCGGGAGCGAGGCGAGCTTCTCGATCAGGCGGTCACGGCGCCCGACGGCTTCGCGGCTCTCGACCGGCTGGCCATCGCGATAGACCGGCCGCGAACAGAGGTTGCCCTCGGAATCCGTGAACGGCTCGTAGAGCTGCACTGGGAAGGAATGGGCGAGGTAGTCGAGCACATATTCGCGCGGGGTGATGTCGATCTGGATGTCACCCCACTCTTCGGTTGGAATCTCCGCGAGCCGGCGTTCCATCAGCGCCTCGCCGGTCGAGACGATCTGGATCACGGCGGCGTGGCCGGCGCCGAGATCGCGCTCGATCGAGCGGATCAGCGAGGGCGTCTTCATCGAGGTGAGCAGATGGCCGAAGAAGCGCTGCTTGGCGCTCTCGAAGGCGGAACGCGCGGCTGACCTGGCCTGCGCGTTCAGCGTGCCGGTCTCGCCGGTGATATTCGCCGCCCGCATGGCCGCGTCGAGGTTGTTGTGGATGATCGAGAACGCACCGGCATAGGCGTCGTAGATGCGGATCTGCTCGGGTGTAAGCTGGTGCTCGACCAATTCGTATTCGACGCCCTCATAGGAGAGCGAGCGGGCCGCGTAGAGGCCGAGCGCCTTGAGATCGCGGGCCAACACCTCCATCGCCGCGACGCCACCCTCCTCGATCGCCTCGACGAACTCGGCACGCGTGGCAAACGGGAAGTCCTCGCCGCCCCAGAGACCGAGGCGCTGGGCATAGGCGAGATTGTGCACGGTGGTAGCGCCGGTCGCCGAGACATAGACCACGCGGGCATTCGGCAGGGCATGCTGGAGCCTGAGCCCCGCGCGTCCCTGCTGCGAGGCCGCCTGGTCACCGCGCTCGCCCTTGCCTCCAACGGCGTTCTGCATCGCATGCGACTCGTCGAAAACGATCACTCCGTCAAAACCTGCCCCGGTCTGCGAGCCGGGGTTGGAGCCCAACCATTCGACGATCTGCCGGACGCGCGAAAGCTTCTCGCCGCGCTCATCGGTCCGCAGCGTAGCGTAGGTCGCAAAAAGGATACCTTCCGCCAGCCGGATCGGAGTGCCCTGCCGGAAGCGAGAAAGCGGCGTGACCAGCAGCCGCTCCATCCCGAGCGCGGACCAGTCGCGCTGCGCATCCTCGAGCTTGTCGGACTTGCTGATCCAGACCGCGCGCCGGCGACCCTTGAGCCAGTTGTCGAGCAGGATGCCGGCGACCTGCCGCCCCTTGCCTGCCCCGGTGCCGTCGCCCAAAAACCAGCCCCGGCGAAAGCGGACGGCATTCGACACATCATCGGGCGCTGCAGCCACGACGTCAAAAGTCGCATCGACCGTCCAGGAGCCGGCGAGAAACGCCGAATGCGCCTCGCCAGCATAAATGATGCTCTCGAGTTGGGCGTCCGAGAGAAGGCCGTCCGATACGACGTTGGCCGGCAGATGCGGTCGGTAGGACGGCTTTGGCGGCGCGACGGAGGCCATGGCTGCCGACTGCACGAGCTTGGTCGGATGCGCCTGCGCGCCGGGGATACGGATCGACTGCAGTGTGTAAGCCTCATAAAGCGCATCGGTGATCTTGCCGGCATCCGAGGGGATCCAGTCGACTGGCTCGTAGGCGACTTCCGTCGCCACGAGATCGACGGCCGGCGCGACCGCTGCTGGCGGACGCTGGCTGACGTAAGCGCCGACGGCTCGGGGCGTTGAGATGCTGGCAATTGCTGGCGATGTTATCGTCGGGGTGCCCGCGATCGAGGCGAGTGTCGATATTGGTGCCGTGCTTGGCATAGACAGCGCCGTCAATGGCCGCCGAGAAAGCGATGCGACCCTCTTGCTGCAGCCGGATGAACGATTCCGTCCATGCGGGATTGTCGGGCGCGACGTTCGCACCCGTGATGGTGACGAGCCGTCCGCCCTCGGGGAGACGTGCCAGAGCCGATCCGACGTGCCGTAATGCTGCATCTGCCATCTGGCGATCGACATGAACCGCTGCCGAGAACGGGGGGTTCATCAGCACGACGCTGGGCACGACGCCGGCATCCAGGTGGTCGTTGATGTGCGCGGCGTCGAACCTGGTCGTGGAGACGGCGGGAAAAAGCTGCGCGAGGATGCCGGCACGGCTCTCGGCAAATTCGTTGAGAATGAGCGAGGCGCCGGCGAGTTCAGCAAGGATGGCAAGAAGGCCGGTGCCGGCCGACGGTTCCAGAACGACGTCGGCGGGGGTGATCGCGGCAGCGACGCTGGCGACATATGCCAGTCCAATCGGCGTGGAGAACTGCTGGAGGGATTCACTTTCCTCGGACCGCCGTGTCTGCGTCGGAAGGAGGCTCGTAATCCTCAGCAGCATCGGCAGCATGGCGGCCGGCGACGCCGCCTTGGCGCGGATGGCGGCGCCATACCGTCGCAGGAACAGGATGGTCGCCGCCTCGCAGGCGTCATAGGCCGTTTTCCAATTCCAGGCGCCGGTCGAATCGGAGGCGGCAAACGCTGCCTCCATGGCATTGCGCAGAACAGCGGCGTCGACGCGCCGACCCCGTTCAAGATCGGTCAAAAGCTGGCGCGCAGCCTTAATGACGGCAGAAGCGACGACTGCGGTGGCACGGATCGGGAGCGGCACGGCGGCGCCGTCGATGAGAGATTCGGTCATGGGAGGGATTTCTCGGAGAGCGGGACTGGGCCGAGCGGCCCGGCGCTCTCTTAAGACCGCGGCAGCTCAAACCCTTCCCGGCCCGGCTCTGCCTCTCCCTGCCATTCTCCTCATGCGAGCAGAGAGGAGAGGACGTGGCGAAGGCTGCGGAGCGGCGTCTGCCGCCCCGCAGCGGTGGGTTATTCGGCAGCGACGGCCTGTGTCGGCTCGCTCTCGCCGACCTCGCCCGCCTGCCCCTCGTCGTCGGAGAGAAACTCCGGCAGTGCTTCTTTGACGTCCGACGGCGGCGCCACTTCGGCGAGCCGCAGCGGCTCGGGGAGCCAACGGGTGTCCTTGAGCAGACGCTCGGCCTCCTTGGCCATCTCGCTTTTCTTGAGGTGGTCGATGAGCTGCATGGCGCCGTCGCCCTTGGCCTCACGAACCGCTTCGAGGATCCGACTCTTGGTGACACGGCCGAGATAGTTGTCGACCGTCGGTCGCCAGCCAACCTCCGCCATATCGAGATCGACGGCCCTCGCCAGACGATCCGCTTGATCGAGGCGACGCTGCAAGCCATGGGCGGTCACACCTGAGCCGCCATAGCGATCGACCTTCTCGAAAAGCGCATTGACGCCAAAGGACGTGCAGTGGGCGAACAGCGCCAGCCGGCTGGCATCGTCAAGGGTGGCGAGCCAGTCCCACAGCGCCTGTTCGTCGGTCGGCATATCGGCCTTCCAGGCCGCATGCCGATCCGCGACAGACTTCGCAGACGCACTCTCGTTCAGATCCGGCGTCTGGCCGGGAAGCTGAACATGGCGCACGCCGGCTTCAAGACATGCCGGCACGTGGGTCTGGTGGAAGGCATCCACACAGAGCTTGTGCAGAAGCGCTGTCATTGCGACCTGCGGATGGCAAGCGACGGCGTCGCGCAGCGCCAGCGTGCGATGCGCGGTCAGCTCCGCCACAAGCCGGTCGGGTAACGGGCGGACGGCATCATCGTCGTCCTCGTCATCCGCACCTGCCCCTGCGATCGTGATCGTGGCGCGCTGAACCGGCGGCACTCGGTGATCGCTACCATCGGCGTCAGGGGCTGTTGCGCTCGCTTCGGAATCAGGCACGATCGTCGCCGCAACGAACGCGGCCTCGTCCTCGCGGCGGACGTAGCCCCGCTCGACCTGCAAGCCGCCCTCGCCATCGATGCTGACGAAGGCGCCGGCATGGACGATCTCGGCAGGCTTGAAGACGTCCGGCCGGTTCGCGAAGGCTTCGAGCGTCTCCTCGAGCTCGCCGAGACGCGCGTCCACCTCATCCGGCAGTTCGTCGGCGTCTTCATATTTTGCCTGAAGCGCGTCGTATTCGGCCTGGAGAGCATCGAAGCTCGCCTGCTCCTCGGAGGTCGGATCAGCCGGTGTCCCCTCGAGCCGGCGGTGCCCATGATCGTGGCCGTAGGGAAAGGTTGCGGCGACATCCAGCCACTTCCAGCCCTCGGCGGCGACGGCTTCGGCTTCGGTCCGCAGCCTGTCGGCGACAAGGCGCTCGAGCAAAGCTACGTCCTCGAGCCAGCCACCTCCATCCTCTTCGAAGAGATCGCGCAGCACATTGCCGCCGGCCGCCTCATAGGCTGCGAGGCCGACAAAGCGCGCGCGCTTGTCGGAGGCCCGCACCGCGCGCTCGGTCAGAAGGCGCCTGATCTGGTACGGCTCGTCGTAGCCTGACTTGTTGACGCTGTCCCAGACCTGTTCCTGTCGAGTGTGATCTGCTGTGACGGAAAATGCCATTAACTGCTCAAGCGACATGCCGTCATCAGCATAGACGTCGAGCAGAGTCGGGGAGACGGCCGCTAGCCGGAGCCGCTGCTTCACCACATTGATGGAGACGAAGAAGATGGCCGCAATGTCTTCCTCGGACCGACCTTGCTCGCGCAACGTCTGAAATGCCCGGAACTGGTCAAGGGGATGAAGCGCGACGCGATGCACGTTCTCGGCAAGCGAGTCTTCTTCCGCGGAAATTTCGCCACCGACTTCGCTGACGATGCACGGGACCGGTGCGGTCTTCGCCAGACGCTTCTGCTTCACCAGAAGCTCAAGGGCACGGTAGCGCCTGCCGCCTGCAGGCACCTCGAACATGCCGGTCTCCTGGCCTTCGGCGTCGGAGATTGGCCGGACATTGAGACTTTGCAGGAGGGATCGCCGGGCGATGTCTTCGGCGAGATCCTCGATCGAGATGCCGGCCTTGGTGCGGCGGACATTGGATTGAGCCAGCACGAGCTTATTGAAGGGAATATCGCGCGATGGCGATAGCTTGATCTTCTGAACGGCTTTTGCCATGTCAGTTTCTCCAGAACGGCCGGCCGAAAGCCTCTCTCTCGGCCTCCAAGCCGCTCACGGAGCGAAGCGCCGCCCTCTTGCTCCAAGAGGGCAGCGCCACGGAATAGGCAAAACGGACAAGTGCCACAGACACGAGAAATGGGTTTCCGCGGCTTGGCGGGACTCAGGCGGCGCGATCCAAGAGCTTCTTCGCCTTCGCCTCCATGTCCAGGCGGGCATCCTGATGCGGCTTGTCGCGCGCAACGGCGGTGATGCCCTGCACGAAATCGAAGATGCTTTCAGGCGGCCGTCCTTCCTCTGCCAGCACCGACTCGATCACCTTGGCTGTCTCGGCCTTGGAGAAGCCGCGGCGACGCAGAAACCCGGTGCGATCCTCGTCACTGCGTGCCACGATCCGCTCGCGGGCGGCCTTGATGCCGTTGACGAAGGGCGTGGCTGAGGAGTTGGCGAAGTTCAGGAGCGCCGGGGCCGCCTCGTGCGCAAAGCGAGAGGCTGCGTATTTGGAATGGCGAATGATGATCTCCTCGAAATCTTCCACACCCCACAGATTGCGATTTTGGCAGACTGCACGGAGATAGAAACTCGCCATGCCGAGCGTCTTCGCCCCGACTTCCGAGTTCCAGCAATAGAAGCCTCGGAAATAGAGGTCGGGCGAGCCGTCCCCGAGACGGCCAGCTTCGATCGGGTTCAGGTCATCGACCAGGAAAAGGAAGACGTCCCTGTCCGATGCATAGAGGGTTGTCGTGTCCTTGGAAATGTCGACGCGGGGATTGTAGATGCCAGTTGACCAGTCGAGCACGCCCGGCACCTTCCAACGCGTATCGCCCGTGCCATTGCCGGCGATGCGCTGGACAGCCTCAACCAGCTCATGGTCAAATATCCGGCCATAGTCCGGGCTGGTGACGGCGCGAAGCTCAACGCGGCCATCGTCGGTCTCGAGCGTTTTGATCTGTTCGGCGCGATTGGCGGTCAGGCCATATTGCAGGTTGATACCTGCGAGGGCCGCGGGAAGCTGCCGCAGGTAAGCGGCCGGAGCGCCAACCTGGCTTGCAAGCTGACCGAAGCTCCAATGGGTCGGCGCGACTGGCGTGTCCGAGCCGGGCAGCATCAGGGCCAAGCGCTCGGGGTCGGCGCGGTTTGCTTCCACATGGATGAGCGCGCTTTCGACCACGCGGGTTCGGCTGCGGTCGGCACGATCGCGCACCGACCGGGCGAGTTCGTTGAGCGACAGATAGCGCTCATCCGCCGGACGGGAAAACCACTCCGAGGATACCCGACCGATGCGCTCGCCGCGACCGACATCCACTCTGTAACCCCACTGGCGTCGCGGCGGGCATCAAGAACCTGCATATTCATAAGGGTAATCTCCATGACGGGCGCCGGAAGACTCTCCTCCGGTCCTCGACCCGTCATGGCCAACGCCGCCCCACTCTGCCTCTCCTGCACCGTCGATCGCACGCGCCCACGGTGTCGGGAAGTATCTCTGCTCGCTGCCCCTCCCGTCAGGGATGGAAGCCCGAAGGGTGAAAAACCGGCTTAAGCCGGGGTTTCAGCGGCAGCCGACAGCCCGGTCCCGAAGGGAGACGGCCCTACGCTCACGAAAAAGCACGCTACGAGCAGGCTGGCGCCAGACTCACGACAGCTCGACGTCCTCGCGAGTCTTTGCCTGCGCGTCATAGATTCTGATTTTGAGCATGGGAAAACGTTTCTTTAGCTCTTCGGCGCCCGTCTTGGCACCATCCCTCGTCGCAAATTCGGCCTTGAGTCGGCCGTCGACTTCGAGCGCATAACCTGAAGCCGGCAAGTCACGGGCAGCAGCAACCATCCTATTCCCTTTGCGCGGTGAGGAGGTGACAGCGACTGCTTAGCGCGAGTCGCATAGATCGCGCCAGCTCACTCCGACGTTGATTTAGCTCGCTCAACTGTTGAAGCTCCGAATCGCCGCATGTAGGCGCGTTCAAGGATGTGCGTTTGCATCATCGGAACAGCTGGTCGGAGTGCCACCGGCCCTGATGCAGCCGCGAAACAACCACGGCTCCACATAGCTACCCGCCCACATCCCGCGGCCCGAACGATCAGCCTCGCGCTGGGCGGAGGCGTACTTGCCTTTCGAATATTGCGGCCAATCCAGCGCGAGACCATTGCGCACAAGCCATTCTCCGATATCGGCACCGCCGACGGAACAGGTTGCTACAGTCCGCCCATATTGATCTTCGGCGACTGGCGTACAATTGACCGGCCGCCGCGCGATGAAGGAATCGAGATCATTCGCTGCCTTCGCGCCACAGCGATACAGGTTGCTGTCCGCACCTCGGCATAGCTGGCTGCTTTCGGGCGCATCGACGCCCCAGAGCCGGATGCGCGTCCCATGAATTTCCAGTGTGTCGCCATCGATGATGCTGGCTTGTCCAGCAAGATCATCCGCCCATGCCGTGCTCGACAGCAGCAGAGACATCAATATGACGACGGCTCGACGCAGGCTCATGACGTTGACATCAGAAGTTACCGCAGATTGCGTGGATTGAATTTCGGCCAGTTCTTGAGGGGCTTTAACGACGGCAGGTTCTCAGGCCGCTCGGGATAATGAAACTCCGTTCCACGCAACCAGCGCCCTTCGAAGCGCGCCCAGAACAAGATCGCATCCATCTGCCAGGTAAACTCATAAACTCTCCAGACGCCGCCGCTCTCTATGACCTCCCCGGTTGCGTTGAACGGCAGGCTGTTGAGTTTGCAAAGAGCGTCGATTTCGTCCCCAGTGTTCTCGGATATAACGGTCCTCCAGCGCGACGTGATACGGCCTATCGGCTCGCCAACGCGGTCCGCCGCCACGCGGATAAAAGCCTTGGCGCTGCATCAGGAATTCGGGAATGCGCGCGATCGCCTTGCCGATCCGACGGGCCTCATCCGATGAAAGCTTGCTGACACCGAAACTGTAGCGCTGGGCGTCATCACGGCAATAGAGCCATGCCAAGGTCACGCCGTTGGCGTCCTTGACCACGTAGCACTCGGAATTTTCCCGGACCAGGGTCCAGGGTGGCTTGAAATGGTGGCTTGACTCCATGAGAACAAAATAAGAACATAGGCCGTCGACGGTCAACCTTGAATAGGGCCATGTCCTCGGTCTCTCAGCCGAACGAACGGGACGATGAGCTGGAGGCAGCCGTCGACCAGGCGATCGCCGCTTGCGGTGGCGATACCCGGGCGGCTGTTCGCGCGTTGATTGTCGCGAACAATTTTTGGGAATCCGAGATGGGTGAGTTGAAGAAGGCAGTATCGCACGCCTACACGCGCGGACGGGCGAAGTCGTCAAGAAACCGTCGACGAGGTGAGGTCCGGGAATCGGCTTCGACTTCGTGCCGCGGTCTCCTTTGAACTCGGTCCAGATACCGGCGAAGCAGAACAGCGGCCGGCTGTCGTCGAGCGCGAACCAAACAACATCCTTCTTCTTGGTCTCCGGGTTCGGCTCCGGGGCGATCCGAAGGCGATGCCGGTGATCCTGACCAATGAGGCAGAACGCGACGTCTGGATGCGCGCGCCGTGGGACGAGGCCAAGGCGCTGCAGCGGCCGCTGCCCGATAACGTCCTGCAGATTGTCATGCGCGGCGCGGCGGCGTAGGCCGATTTGCATGGTGCGAGGGAACTCATTGGAAGGGTCTGAGCCGATACTGAACGGCGTGCTCCTGAGATCGCAGCCTAGATGATCTCATTGCGATTTAAGCGAGAATCATCGAGCGTGCAGCTCTGACAGAGGGACAACCGTGCTCGCGTCGACGGCCGCATCCTATCTTGAGACGCTCAACCCGGAACAGCGGCGCGCTGTCGAACATGGCGTAAACGCCGATGGTCATGTCGGACCTCCCTTGCTGGTCATTGCAGGCGCCGGATCCGGCAAGACGAATACCCTTGCTCACCGTGTTGCCCACCTCATCGTCCGCGGCGCTGACCCTCGCCGGATCCTGTTGATGACGTTCTCGCGACGCGCCGCGTCCGAAATGTCGAAAAGGGTCGAACGGATCGCCCGCAAGGTCCTGGGCAACAACGCCGGCATCATGACCGACGCGCTCAGCTGGACCGGCACCTTCCACGGTATTGGTGCCCGGTTGCTCCGCGAATATGCCGACCAGATCGGCCTCAATACTGCTTTCACCATTCACGATCGCGAAGACTCTGCCGATCTGATGAATCTCGTCAGGCACGAGCGCGGTTTCTCGAAGACTGAAAGCCGGTTTCCAGCCAAGGGCACGTGCCTTTCGATCTACTCGCGCTGTGTCAACGCCGAGGCCGAACTGGAGCAGGTGCTTGGAGCGCACTACCCCTGGTGCTCCGGCTGGTCCAATGAACTCAAGGAGCTTTTCGCGGCGTATGTCGAGGCCAAGCAGAAGCACAACGTCCTCGATTACGACGATCTCCTCCTCTATTGGACGCAGATGATGTCCGACGCTGCCATCGCCGATGACGTCGGCGGTCGCTTCGACCACGTGCTGGTCGACGAATACCAGGACACAAACCGTCTGCAATCGTCGGTTCTGTTGGCGCTGAAGCCCGGAGGGCGCGGCCTCACAGCGGTCGGCGACGATGCACAGTCGATCTACTCTTTCCGCGCCGCCACCGTCCGCAACATTCTCGATTTTCCCGCGCAGTTCAGTCCGAAGGCGGAGATCGTCACCCTCGACCGCAACTATCGTTCAACGCAGCCGATCCTCTCCGCCGCAAACGGCGTCATCGATCTCGCCAAGGAGCGCTTCACCAAGAACCTTTGGACGGAGCGCACTTCGTCGGCAAAGCCTCGCCTGGTTGCCGTGCGCGACGAGGCCGACCAGGCGCGGTACATCGTCGAGCGCATTCTCGAAAATCGCGAGGAAGGAGCTCTCCTCAAGCAGCAGGCAGTGCTCTTCCGCACGTCCTCGCATAGCGGGCCACTGGAGATCGAACTCACCCGCCGCAACATCCCGTTCGTGAAGTTCGGCGGTTTGAAGTTTCTCGACGCCGCGCACATCAAGGACATGCTCGCGCTACTGCGGTTCGTAGAGAACCCCCGCGATCGTGTCGCCGGCTTCCGCGTGATGCACCTGTTGCCGGGTGTCGGTCCCGCTTCCGCGCAGCGCATCCTCGATCGCATGGCGGAGGCAGCCGATCCGCTCGAGGCACTTGCCACCCTTCCCTCGCCACCCCGCGCCGGCGACGACTGGACCATTTTCGTCGAGACGATCGGCAATCTCCGATATTCGGAATGGCCTGCGGATCTGGAGCGTGCCCGCCTTTGGTACGAACCACATCTCGACCGCATCCACGAGGACGCCGAGATTCGGCGTGCCGATCTCATTCAACTCGAACAGATCGCTGGCGGATATGCTTCTCGCGAACGCTTCCTGACGGAACTCACCCTGGATCCGCCGGACGCGACGAGCGACCAGGCGGGCGTACCTTTGCTGGATGACGACTACCTGATCCTGTCGACCATCCACTCGGCCAAAGGGCAGGAATGGAAGTCCGTGTATGTCCTCAACGTCGTTGACGGCTGCATGCCATCGGATCTGGGAGCGGGCACCTCCGCCGAGCTAGAAGAGGAACGCCGCCTGCTCTACGTCGCGATGACCCGGGCAAAGGACGATCTCCATCTGATGGTGCCGCAACGCTTCTTCACACACGGTCAGCTTTCCCAAGGCGACCGGCATGTCTACGCGTCGAGAACCCGCTTTATTCCCGAGAAGCTGCTTGGCCTGTTCGAGCGCACGAATTGGCCCGTGGCGTCTGCAGGGGCCGCCGCGCGCGGCTCAAGCCAAGGCCCGCGAATCGACATCGGCGCTCGCATGCGAGGGATGTGGCGCTAACTCCGCCTTTCAGGACCAGCAGAAACCACCCGTCGGAGAAACGGCAGCCGCCACGAATCCGAATCCCTGGTCTGACATCGACCCGGAACGAATGATGGGGTGCCAGGATTCTTCCAGCAGGAGAATTCCAATGCTGATGACGAAAGAGCGCCGACCTGCGATCCGGACGTTGCGCGGCTGGGCAATCTCGGTGCTGCAGGAATCGGGCGCCATCCGCGAGTGCGAGACACACGGCTGGATGCAAGATCGCGCCGACCCGCACGCCCGTGAGCGTGCCTTCGACATCGCCCGCCAAGATCCGCCAAAGGGGCTCGCAGTGGCCAAGGCGATCGCGGAGATCGAGGACGTATTAAACTCAGTTGGCGACACTTGCCCCGAATGTCCGCCGGATTGCTAAAGGGCCGGCGCCGGGAGACCGATGTCGGCGAAGATCAGTTTGTGGTTTTCCCTGCTGTCCTTCGAAAGGAAGGACCCAGGAGACCGGGATTCGCAGTATCATTCGCACATGGGATCGACGGAACAGGATCAGAACACCGCCCAGGTGCGAGACCGCAAGATAATCCATATCGACATGGATGCCTTCTATGCATCGGTTGAGCAGCGGGACAATCCGGACTTGCGTGGCAAGCCGGTCGCCGTGGGCGGGTCCAAGGAGCGCGGCGTCGTCGCCGCTGCGAGCTATGAGGCGCGCAAGTTCGGGGTTCGGTCGGCGATGCCATCCGTGACGGCCAAGC
>WNFD01004841.1_pt1 | contig 13492 bp, 10 predicted proteins | sample 5400491 | NCBI WGS metagenome assembly WNFD01 (sample SAMN13153343, study PRJNA577476) | soil metagenome | isolation source: 120 cm saprolite under Douglas fir tree site 2 hole 2 replicate 2 | place: USA:California | collected 2015-04-18 | reverse complement strand
CGTGCCGGATGCGATCGGCGCCAAGGCGACGGTATGCCGCACGCTCAAAGAGGTCGCGGAAAAGTCCGAGGTGATCATTTTGATGGTCCCCGATACGCCCGATGTCGAATCCGTACTGTTCGGCCCCGACGGCGTCGGCGCCGGGTTGTCGCGCGGCAAGATAGTCGTCGACATGAGCTCGATCTCGCCGATCGAGACAAAGAAATTCGCCGCGCGCATCAACGAGCTTGGCTGCGAGTACCTCGATGCGCCGGTATCGGGCGGCGAAGTCGGCGCGAAGGCGGCCTCGCTCACGATCATGGTCGGCGGTGCCCCGGTGACTTTCGAGAAGATCAAGCCGCTGTTCGAGCTGATGGGCAAGAATATCACGTTGGTCGGCGGCAACGGCGACGGGCAGACCACCAAAGTCGCCAATCAGATCATCGTCGCCCTGACCATCGAGGCGGTCGGCGAGGCCTTGCTCTTTGCCTCGCGCGCCGGCGCCGATCCCGCCAAGGTGCGCGCTGCCTTGATGGGGGGCTTCGCCTCCTCGCGCATCCTCGAAGTGCATGGCGAGCGCATGATCAAGCGCAACTTCCAGCCCGGGTTCCGGATCGAGCTCCACCAGAAGGATCTCAACCTCGCGCTGGCGGGGGCGCGCGCGCTGCATCTCTCGCTGCCCAACACCGCGACTTGTCAGGAGCTGTTCAACTCCGCCGCCGCGAATGGCGGCGCCGCCTGGGATCATTCCGGCATGGCCAAGGTGCTGGAGATGATGGCCGGCCACGAGATCGGGCAAAAGAAGGAATGACGGGGCTCTGCACGTCGGTTATGCGCCCCCTCACCGTGAGGAACCGCCGCAAGGCGGCGTCTCGAACGGCGAGACGGCGCTCCGCGCCTCCTCAGGATGAGGGAAATCGGGATTTGCATAGGCAATCGTCGAGGGCACGCCAAATCCTCCTCACCCTGAGGAGCGCTCGCAGAGCGCGTCTCGAAGGACGCTGAGCGCCGCTCCCATATGGTGCTTCAACCCCGCCAGCTCCTCCTCGACATGCTGCAGGCCGCCGTCAAGGCGGCCCTCCCCGAGCATTGCCTGCCGCCGCACCTGCCGTCGCCGCCCAAGGGACGGACCATCGTCGTCGGCGCCGGCAAGGCCTCGGCGGCAATGGCGCGGGCCGTCGAAACGCGGTGGAAGGGTGATCTCTCCGGCCTCATCGTCACCCGCTACGGCCATGGCGTCGCAACGACGCGCATCGAAATTGTCGAGGCCGGACATCCGGTACCCGACGAAGCCGGGCGCGCCGCCGCCGAACGCATCCTCGAGATGGTCCAGGGTCTCGGCGAGGACGATCTCGTGCTTTGCCTGATTTCAGGCGGCGGCTCGGCGCTGCTGACTCTGCCGGCGCCCGGCCTGACGCTCGCCGACAAGCAGGCGGTCAACAGGGCACTCCTCAAGAGCGGTGCTGCGATCGGTGAGATGAATTGCGTGCGTAAGCACCTCTCTTCCATCAAGGGAGGCCGTCTCGCCGCTGCGGCGTCGCCGGCCCACGTGGTCACCCTGCTGATCTCTGACGTGCCGAACGACGATCCTTCGGTGATCGCCTCGGGCCCGACCGTTGCCGACCCGACGAGCGTCGCCGACGCCCTCGCCATTCTCGAGAAATACCGCATCGACGGGCCGTCTGCGGTGCTCGACCATCTCCGCCGCGGCGCCGACGAGACGCCGAAGCCGGGCGACAGGCGACTGGCCCGCTCGGAGGTGAGGCTCATTGCGACGCCGCAGCAATCGCTCGAGGCCGCTGCCGCGGTCGCGCACGCGGCCGGGTTCGCCCCGCTCATCCTCAGCGACAGCATCGAGGGCGAGGCGCGCGACGTCGCGATGGTCCATGCCGCCATCGCCCGACACTGCGCAAATCATGCGCAGCCGATCGCGCCGCCTTGCGCCATTCTCTCCGGCGGCGAGACGACGGTGACGGTGCGCGGCAAGGGGCGGGGTGGACGCAACGCCGAATTCCTCCTCGCCCTCGCCGTAGCGTTCGACGGAGAGGCTGGTATCGATGCGCTCGCTGCCGATACCGACGGCATCGACGGTACCGAGGACAATGCGGGAGCCGTCATCGGACCGGACACGCTTAGGCGGGCGGCGAAATGCGGCCTCAGTGCCAAAAAGCTGCTTGCCGACAACGACGGCTATAGCTTCTTCAGCGCGCTCGGCGATCTCGTCGTCACCGGCCCGACCCTCACCAACGTCAACGATTTTCGCGCCATTCTCGTCGGACGGCGCGACGCGACAGGGGATTCTTAGCGAGATGCGTGAACACCGGATAGCCGCCATCCCCGCCGATGGCATCGGTAAGGAGGTCATCGCCGCTGGGCTCGAAGTGATGAAGGCGGTCGAGTCGCGCGACGGCGGCTTCCGCTTGGCGGTCGAGAGCTTCCCTTGGGGCTCGGACTACTACCGCAAGCACGGCGTCATGATGGCGGCGGACGGGCTTGCCGTCCTGCGCAGCTTCGATGCCATCTATTTCGGCGCCGTCGGCGACAAGGACATCCCCGACCACGTCACGCTATGGGGTCTACGCCTGCCGATCTGCCAGGGCTTCGATCAGTACGCCAATCTGCGCCCGACCCGTATCCTGCCAGGGATCAAGAGCCCGCTCGCCGGCCGTGGACCCGCCGATCTCGACTGGGTCATCATCCGCGAGAACAGCGAAGGTGAATACGCCGGTAATGGCGGTCGTGTCCATCGCGGCCTGCCCGAGGAGGTGGCGACCGAGACGGCGATCTTCACCCGGGTCGGCGTCGAGCGCATCATGCGCTTTGCCTTCGATGTCGCGAGGTCGCGGCCGCGCCAGCATCTCACGGTGGTCACCAAATCGAACGCGCAGCGCCACGGCATGGTGTTCTGGGACGAGATCGCCGCGCTGGTCGGCAAGGACTATCCCGAAGTCACCGTCGACAAGGAGCTCGTCGACGCGATGACGACACGCATGGTGCTGAAGCCCGAGACGATCGACACCGTCGTCGCCACCAATCTCCATGCCGACATCCTCAGCGATCTCGCCGCCGCGCTGGCCGGCAGCCTCGGCATCGCGCCGACCGCCAACCTCGATCCCAGCCGACGGTTCCCTTCGATGTTCGAGCCGATCCACGGCTCGGCTTTCGACATTGCCGGCAAGGGGATCGCCAATCCGATCGCCACCTTCTGGACGGGCGCGCTGATGCTCGACCATCTCGGCGAGAAGGACGCTGCTTCCCGGCTGATGCGCGCGATCGAGCGGGTCACCGCAAGCGGTATCGCGACGCCCGATCTCGGCGGGCGCGCGACGACGCGCGAGGTGACGGCGGCCGTCTGCGACGCGCTGCGCAGCGCCAATACATACATAGCGCCCGGCGCGGCGCCGGCTCCCAGCTAGCGGGCCGCGATCCCGGCCCTGAATTGGGCGGCCGAATGGTGGGCGGCGCGCATCGGTTTGAGCACCCCCACGGCCATCACAGCGGCGACCGCGTTCATGATCGCGGCGACGATGAAGACGGAGTGCCAGTTGCCGGTATAGCTCTGCAGGTAATTGCTCAACGGGACGAGCAGCGAGGCCGTTCCCTTGGCGGTGTAAAGGAGCCCGGCATTGACGGTGGCGAATTTGCTGCCGAAGACGTCGGTGCAGGTCGACGGGAAGAGGCTGTAGATCTCGCCCCAGGCGAAGAACACGAGGCCGCTGAGGATGACGAAGCTGACCGGATCGTGACCGAAGACGCTGAGCGCCCAGATGCCGACCGCCTCGATCCCGAAGGCGATGAACATCGTGTTCTCGCGGCCGATATTGTCCGACACCCAGCCGAAGAAGGGCCGCGTCACGCCGTTGAGGATGCGGTCTATCGACAGCGCGAAAGTGAGGGCGGGCAGGGTGATGCCAATCAGGCTGACCGGAATGCCGTCGACCTTGAAATCCTTCGCGATCGGCGCGAGGTTCGCGGTCGCCATCAGGCCGCCGGCGCCGACCATGACGAACATCACGTACATGACCCAAAAGATCGGCGATTGCAGGACTTGCGTCCAATCGTAATCGCGATCGCTCTGGCGCAGATGCATCCGGACTTCGGTCGGGGCGGCTACTTCGCCGCGCTGCGGTGCCCGCAGGATCCAGGCAAGGATGAAGACGACGAGACCCTGGCCGATGCCGAAGGCGAGGAAGGTTGCCTGATAGCCGCTCGCCTTGATCATGTTCGAGATCGGGATGATCGTCAGCGCCGATCCGGCGCCGAAGCCGGCGGCGGTCAGTCCGGCGGCGAGGCCGCGGCGGTCGGGGAACCATTTGAGGGCGTTGCCGACGCAGGTGCCGTAAACGGCGCCGGCGCCGATGCCGCCGATGGCGGCGGAGACATAGAGGAGCGTGAGCGAATCGATGACCGAATTCATCATCCACGAGATGCCGCACATGACCCCGCCGATGACGACGACAATGCGCGGCCCGAAGCGGTCGACGAACCAGCCCTCGACCGGGACGAGCCATGTTTCGGTCAGCACGAAGATGGTGAAGGCCAACTGGATGGCGGGACGACCCCACCCGAATTTGGCGTCGATCGGCGCCACGAACAGCGTCCAACCGTATTGCAGGTTGGCGATCATCGACATGCAGATGATGCCGACGACGAGCTGGACCCAGCGGGTCGCTTTCGAGGTCTGCGGGCGTGAAACTGCGTCAGTCATTACTTTTCCTCCCAGACTTGGGCAGAACCTACCCCAAAGGGGTATTCTACCTTCTCGGCGCCGCCGATATTCCAGGAGGCTTGCTGTCGCAGGCTGCCTGGTCCTAGAACCGTCACCGCAACTATAACGCAACGTTCTGGTATTTGATATATCTCACACCAGAAGCCTTCTGCAAGCAAGACTCGTCGACACATCCATCATATCGGTGGAGAGAGGGTAAATGTCGCGGCTGAAAATCTGCGTCTTCGGAGCCGGCGCCATGGGCGGATTGCTCGGCGCGCGGCTCGCCGCCGCCGGCGAGGCGGTGACCCTGGTCGCGCGTGGCCGCCATCTCGAGGCGATGCGGCAAGACGGCCTGCGCCTCATCGCCGCCGGCGGCGACATCGTCGTCAATCCGCCTTGCACTGGCGATCCCGCCACGCTCGGCGTCCAGGACGTCGTCATTCTCGCGGTCAAGACGACGGCACTGCGCGAAGCGGCCGATGCCGTTCGCCCCTTGCTTGGCGCAGAGAGCGTGCTGGTGCCCGCGCTCAACGGCGTTCCCTGGTGGTATTTCTACCGGCTCGCCGGACCGCACGAAAATCGCCGGCTCGACAGCGTCGATCCCGGCGGGGAATTGTGGGAGAAGTTGCCGCCGTCGCGTGTCATCGGCTGCGTCGTTTATGCGGCGGGCGAGGTTGTCGCGCCCGGAGTCGTCCGCAGCAGCGCCAGCGAAAGCTTTCTGCTCGGTGTTCCGGGCGGCGATCGGGGCGGCGATGCGGGAGGCCAACTCGGCGCCCGCACGACGGCGCTCGCTGCGATCTTGGAGAATGCCCGGTTGAGCGTTTCGGTCAGTCGCGATATTCGCCAGGCGCTCTGGATCAAGCTGTGGGGCAATCTCTCGTTCAATCCGCTCAGCGTGCTGACCGGAGCGACTCTCGATCGGCTGGCGGTCGAGCCTGAGTCGCGCGAGGTCGCGCGTCGCATGATGATCGAGGCGCGCGCCGTCGGCGAGCAGCTCGGCATCGAATTCCCCATGGATGTCGATCGCCGCATGGCGATGGCCGAAGGGCTGGTCGGCCATAAAACCTCGATGCTGCAGGATTTTGAGCGCGGCCGTGCGCTCGAGATCGACGCGTTGCTCGGCGCCGTCGTCGAGATGGCGCGGCTGGTCGGGATCGCCACGCCGACCTGCGAGATCGTGCTCGGTCTGGTGCGCCAGCGCGCGCGGGTCGCCGGCTGCGGGCACGCCGAACCGGTGGCGTTGCCGGCTGCGTGATCTCTTGACACGATGACGACAGGCTCGTCCCGACTGGCGCTGGTCACCGGCGCCTCCGGTTTCGTCGGTTCGGCGGTAACCCGCCAGCTCGTCGAGGCTGGCTGGCGCGTCCGCGTCCTCCTGCGCCCGAGCAGCGACCGCCGCAACGTCGAAGGCCTGCCAGTCGAGATCGCCGAAGGCACGCTCGAGGATACCGCGTCGCTGACCGCGGCGCTCGTCGGCTGCACCCATCTCTTTCACGTCGCCGCCGACTATCGTTTATGGGTGCCCGACCCGGCGGCCATGTTCCGCGCCAATGTCGACGGCACCCGCATGGTGATGGAGTGCGCGCTCGCCGCAGGGCTCGAGCGCATCGTCTACACCAGCAGCGTCGCGACGCTCGGCCTCGTTGGCGGTGGCGTCGCCGCCGACGAGACGACACCGAGTGCCCTCGCCGACATGATCGGACCCTATAAGCAGTCGAAATTTCGTGCCGAGGAGGAGGTCCGCCGGCTGATCGCCGAAGATGGGTTGCCGGCCGTCATCGTCAATCCCTCGACCCCGGTCGGGCCGCGCGACATCAAGCCGACGCCGACCGGCCGGATGATCGTCGAAGCGGCGAGCGGGCGAATGCCGGCCTTTGTCGATACCGGCCTCAACCTCGTTCATGTCGAGGACGTCGCCGCCGGCCATCTCCTCGCCGCCGAACGCGGGCGCATCGGCGAGCGCTATATCCTCGGCGGCGAGAATCTGTCGCTCGCGGCGATTCTCGCCGAGGTCGCATCGTTATCCGGCCGCCGACCACCACGTCTGCGCCTGCCGCTGAGGCCGTTGATGCCGGTCGCCTGGGTGGCCGAGGCGCTCGGGCGTCTGACCGCCAAGGAGCCTTTCGTGACGCGCGACGGTCTGCGCATGGCGCGCAAGAAAATGTATTTTTCGTCCGCCAAGGCGCGAGCCGAGCTCGGCTATACCCCGCGGCCGGTTCGCGAGGGATTGGCCGACGCCATCGCCTGGTTTCGTCAAGCAGGATATTGTCCATGACCGCCGCAATGATCGTCGCCGCGATTTCGCTGGCGATCTGGTTCTACCTTCTCCTCGCCCGCGGCGGCTTCTGGCGCGAACGCCCGCGATCGGCACCGCTCGAATCGCCGCGCTGGCCGGAGATCGTCGCCGTCATTCCCGCGCGCGATGAAGCCGAAACGATCGCCGAGACCGTCGTCTCGCTGCTGCGGCAGAGGTATCCCGGCCGGCTCTCGCTCGTCCTCGTCGACGACCACAGCAGCGACGGCACCGCCGCGGCGGCGCGCGCCGCCGCGGCCGAGCTCGGCGACGCCGATCGCCTGAGCGTGATCGGCGCGCGCGCTCTGCCGGCGGGGTGGACCGGCAAGATGTGGGCGGTCGCCGAAGGATTGCGCCATGTCGAGGAGCGCAACGAGACGGCAGAGCTGGTGCTGCTGACCGACGGCGACATCGCGCACCACCAGGACAATCTTGCCGAGCTCGTCGCGCGGATCGAGAGCAACGATCTCGATCTCGCCTCGCTCATGGTCAAGCTGAACTGCGCGTCATTTGCCGAACGCGCACTCATTCCAGCCTTCGTCTTCTTCTTCGGAAAGCTCTATCCCTTCGCCTGGGTCAACGACATCCGCCGGCGCACTGCCGGGGCCGCTGGTGGCTGCATGTTGGTGCGTCGCGCCGCGCTCCGGCGCATCGGCGGCGTGGTCAGGATCCGCGACGCGCTGATCGATGATTGCGCGCTGGCGCGCGAGGTCAAGGCGGGCGGGGCGATCTGGCTCGGTCTCACCGCCGAGACGCGAAGCTTGCGCCGCTATCGGCGGCTCGGCGATATTTGGCGGATGATCACACGTACCGCCTACGCGCAGCTCGGCCACTCGCCGTTGCGGCTCGCTACCATGGTCATCGGCCTCGTCCTGGCCTATCTGGCGCCGCCCATCCTGGTATTTGGCGGCGAAAAGCTGACGGTCGTCCTCGCCGCAACGGCATGGCTTGCCATGACGGTCGCCTTCGCCCCGATTCTGACCCTATATGGTCAGCCGCTGGTCGTGGCGCCGTTCCTGCCGCTCATCGCGCTGTTCTATCTTGCGGCGACCATCGATTCGGCGCGGCGCCATTGGCAAGGCAGGGGGGGCGAGTGGAAGGGACGGGTACAGCAACGCGGCGAGGCGTGATCGTACGCGATAGCGGCGTGCCCGCCAATGGAGCCATCGAGACGCCCTCCGGCAAGGCGGCGGCGGGCGAGAATTTTCCCGTCGGCTCTTGGCTGATCCGCAAGGATTTGCGGCGCCATGTCCATGTCTTCTACCTGTTCGCGCGCGCCGCCGACGACATCGCCGACAATCCGGCCCTTGCGCCGGCGGAGAAGCTGCGCCGTCTCGATCGCATGGGCGAGATCCTTGCCGGTGCGTCCGGGGACGGCAATGCGGCGGCGGAAGCGCCGAGCGCGGTGGCGATGCGCGCGAGCCTCGCCGAGACCGGCGTTACCGCCGAGCATTGCCACGACGTGCTGCGCGCCTTCCGTCTCGATGCGACGAAGCTGCGCTACGCCGATTGGGATGATTTGATGGAGTATTGCCGCTACTCCGCCTCGCCGGTCGGCCGTCAGCTTCTCGACTTGCACGGCGAAGATCGCGCTACCTATCCGCCATCCGACGCGCTGTGCTCGGCCTTGCAGGTCCTCAACCATCTGCAGGATTGCGGTGAAGACTACCGCGATCTCGACCGCGTCTACCTGCCGCTCGAAATCCTCGCGGCGTGCGGCGGTTCGGTCGAAGAGTTGTCGCGGCCGCGCCTGACGCCGGGCCTGCGACGAAGCATCGACCATCTGCTCGACCGCACCGAGACGCTGATCGCCACTGCGCAAGGCTTGCCCGGCGCGGTCGCCAGCCGCGGGCTGCGTTGCGAGAGCGCCGTCATCGTCGCGCTGGCCGGACGCCTCGCCGGCCTGTTGCGGCGCGGTGATCCACTGGCCGCCCGGGTCAAGCTTGCCAAGCGCGATTTTGCCGGCGCCTTGGTCGGTGGCGTGTGGCGCGGCATCGTTGCCGGCCGCTCCGCTTGAGCCAACCCGCCGAGATCGCTGACGTCGCGACGGCGGCCAACGGGCGCGCCGCCATCCGGGCGCGCGTGCAAGCCGCCGGTACCTCGTTCTACTGGGCGATGCGGATCCTGCCGGCGGCGCGGCGCGATGCCATGTTCGCGATCTACGCATTTTGCCGTGAGGTCGACGACATCGCCGACAGCACCGCCGCGCTGGCCGAGAAGCGCACCGATCTCGCCGCCTGGCGGACGGAGATCGACGCGATCTATGCTGGAAGGCCGCGTCACCTCATCGGCCAAGCGCTAATGGCGCCGGTCGCCGAGTACCGCCTGCGGCGCGGCGATTTTCTCGCCGTGATCGACGGCATGGAGATGGACGCGGTCGCCGACATCCGGGCGCCGACGCTTGCGGAGCTCGACCTCTACTGCGCGCGCGTCGCCAGTGCCGTCGGCCATCTCTCGGTGCGCGCCTTCGGCGACGCCTCGCCGGCGGCGGACCGCGTCGCGGCGTCGCTCGGCCGCGCCCTGCAGCTCACCAACATCCTGCGCGATCTTGCCGAGGATGCGGCGCGCGGCCGGCTCTATTTGCCACGCGAGCTGCTGGCGGCGAACGGCATCGACGAGAGCGATCCGCAGACCGTGCTGCGCAGCCCGTTTCTTCCCGCGGTGTGCCGCGATCTCGCGCGGATCGCCGAGAAACACTATGCCGAGGCCGATGCGGCGCTCGCCGAGTGCTCGCGCCGCGCCATGCGGCCGGCGGCGATCATGAAGGCGGTCTACCGCGCCACCTTCGATCGGCTGGTCGCCGCCGATTGGCGATCCGTCGATCGCCCCGTCCGCACACCCACTCCCGTCAAGCTCTGGCTGGCGCTGCGGCACGGGCTTTTCTGATGGTCCGGTTCTGATGGCCGGCCGCGTCCACATCGTCGGAGCGGGGCTGGCAGGACTGGCGGCGGCGATCCGCCTTGCCGGCGCCGGTCGCGATGTGACCGTTCACGAGGCGAGCCCGCAGGCCGGCGGCCGCTGCCGCTCCTATCTCGACAGCGAGCTCGGTTGCCGCATCGACAACGGCAATCATCTGCTGCTCAGCGGCAACCGCGCCGCTCTCGGCTATCTCGAGCGGATCGGCGCAGCCGCGAGCCTGAGCGGTCCGGCGGTGCCCCGTTTCGATTTCTGCGATCTCGTGAACGGCGAGCGCTGGACGCTGGCGCCCGGCAGCGGCCGCTTACCGTGGTGGATTTTCAGCCCGCGTCGTCGCGTGCCCGGCAGCAGCGCCGCCGACTATCTGCGCGCCTCGTCGCTCGCTTGGTCCCGCCCAGACGATACCGTGCCGATGCGGCTCGATACCGGCACGCCGCTCTTTCGCCGCCTCTGGCAGCCCTTCGCCGTGGCGGCGCTCAATACCGAGATCGAGAGCGCCTCGGCGCGCCTCTTGTGGCGCGTCATCGTCGAGAGCTTCGGCGCCGGCGGCGGGGCGCTGCGTCCATTGGTGCCGCGCGAGGGCTTGAGCGAGAGCTTCATCGACCCGGCGCTCGCCTATCTCGCTGGCCGCGGCGCAACGCTGCGTTTCGGTGCCCGTCTGCGCTCGCTGACCCTCGCCGAGGGCATGCTCGCCGCGCTCGACTTCGAGGGCGGCGCGATCGCTCTGACGCCCGACGATGCGGTCATCCTCGCAGTGCCGGCGCCGATCGCCGCCCGCCTGTTGCCCGGCCTTGCGGCGCCAAGCGAGTTTCGCGCCATCGTCAACGCCCACTATCGCGTGACCGTACCGGCGGACCAGCCGCTCTTCATCGGCCTCGTCGGCGGCACCGCCGAATGGGTCTTCCGCAAGGAAGGCGTTCTCTCGGTCACGGTCAGCGCCGCCGACCGCCTGGTCGACGAGCCGGCCGAGCAGCTTGCCGCGCTGCTCTGGCGCGACGTGGCGCGGGCCTACCGGCTCGATGCGGTGACACTGCCGCCATGGCGCATCGTCAAGGAGAAACGGGCGACCTTCGCCGCCACCCCCGAAACGCTGCGCCGCCGGCCCGGCGCGCGCACCCAATGGCGTAACCTGTTCCTCGCCGGCGACTGGACGGCGACGGGTCTGCCGGCGACCATCGAAGGCGCCATCCGGTCCGGCGAAACTGCTGCCGAAACGGTCGGCGGTTTGAGCTAAAAATCGTTGACCCCTAAGGACTTAAATGCGACACAATCGGGCCGCAGTCAGGGCAGATGATGCGAGTGCCATGAGCCATCCACGGGCGCCAAGCCGCCTGACCACAGTACAGCAGTTCGAACGCTCCGATCAGCTCGAACCGGCGATCGGGCGGGCGGCGCGTGCGCTGCTCGATCGTCAGCGTGGCGACGGGCATTGGGCATTCGAGCTCGAGGCGGACGCCACCATCCCGGCCGAATACATCCTCCTGCAGCATTATCTCGGCGAGATCGACGCGGCGGAGGAGCAGCGCATCGCGGCCTATCTGCGCGCGACCCAGGGCAAGCATGGCGGCTGGCCGCTCTTCCACGGCGGCGACGTCGATCTGAGCGCCACGGTGAAGGCGTATTTCGCGCTGAAGGCGACCGGCGAGGCGATCGACGCGCCGCATATGGTGCGCGCCCGCCACGCCATCCTGGCGCGCGGCGGCGCGGCGCGCAGCAACGTCTTCACGCGCATTCTCCTCGCCCTCTTCGGCGCGGTGCCGTGGCAGGCGGTGCCGGTCATGCCGGTCGAGATCATGAACCTGCCGGGCTGGTTCCCCTTCCATCTCGACAAGGTTTCCTACTGGTCGCGCACGGTGTTGGTGCCGCTGCTCGTCGTCATGGCGCTGCGCCCGCGCGCGCGCAACCCGCGCGGCGTCGAGATTCGCGAGCTCTTCATCGAGCCGCCCGGCCTCGTGCGCGATTGGCTGTCGCATGCCGACAAATCGTTCTGGGGGGTCGTCTTCTCGACGCTCGATGGCGTGCTCCGCCGGATCGAGCCGCACTTCCCGAAGGCGGCGCGCCAGCGCGCCATCGAGGCGGCGGTGGCCTTCGTCGACGAGCGCCTCAACGGCGAGGATGGGCTCGGCGCCATCTACCCGGCGATGGCCAACAGCGTGATGATGTACGACTGTCTCGGCTATCCGACCACGCATCCCAATGTCGTCACCGCCAAGGGCGCGATCCGCAAGCTGCTGGTGCTCGAGGACGAGCGCGCCTACTGCCAGCCCTGCCTCTCGCCGGTATGGGACACCGCGCTTGCCGCCCATGCGCTGCTCGAGGTCGGCGGCGATGCGGCGGAGACTTCCGTGCGGCGCGGCCTCGACTGGCTGGTCGAACGGCAGGTTCTCGATGTCGCGGGTGATTGGATCGCGACGCGGCCGCATGTCCGACCCGGCGGCTGGCCCTTCCAATACGCCAATCCGCATTATCCCGATCTCGACGACACCGCGGTCGTCGTCATGGCGCTCGACCGCTGCGACGGCGTTGCCTATCGGCCGGCGATCGAGCGCGCCACCGAATGGGTGGTCGGCATGCAAAGCCGCAACGGCGGCTGGGGCGCCTTCGATGCCGACAACACCTACCACTACCTCAACCACATTCCCTTTGCCGATCATGGCGCGCTGCTCGATCCGCCGACCGCGGACGTCACCGCCCGTTGCCTCGGCATGCTGGCGCAGCTTGGCTACGACGCCGCGCATCCCGGGATCGAGGGCGCGCTCGCCTTCCTGCGCCGCGAGCAGGAGGCGGAAGGCAGCTGGTTCGGCCGCTGGGGCACCAACTACATCTACGGCACCTGGTCGGTGCTGTGCGGGCTCAACGCCGCCGGCATCGACCCGGCATCGCCCGAAATCCGGCGCGCCGTCGATTGGCTGCTGGCGCATCAGCGCGACGATGGCGGCTGGGGCGAGGACGGCGCCTCCTACTGGCCCGATCAGCCGCATGGCGAGGATAGCGTCGCGACGCCCTCCCAGACCGCCTGGGCGCTGCTCGCGCTGATGGCGGCCGGCGAGGTCCGCCACCCGGCGGTTTCGCGCGGCATACGCTATCTCGTCGAGACCCAGGCGGCAGACGGGCTGTGGGAGGAGCCGAGCTATACCGCGGTCGGCTTCCCGCGCGTCTTCTATCTGCGCTATCACGGCTATCGCGCGTTCTTTCCGCTGTGGGCGCTGGCGCGCTACCGCAACCTCGAGACGAGCAACACGACACGGCCTCTCGCCGGGATCTGACGGGAGCGCGATGGCGATCATCGCCGTCACCGGTTTGCGCGCCGAAGCCAGGATCGCGCAGCGTGCCGGCCTCTCCGTGGTCTGCGCCGGCGGCACGCCCGCCCATACCGCCGCGGCGCTCGGCCAAGCGATCGGCGGCGGTCGCGCCGATCTGCTTCTCAGCTTCGGAATCGCCGGCGGGCTCGCCCCCGGCCTGGCGCCGGGCACGCTGGTGCTGGCCCGCGCGGTCGTTGCCGCCGACGGCGCGCGCTATCCCGTCGATGAGAGCGCGCATGCGCGACTTCGAGAACGGCTCGGCGCCACCAAGGGTGACGTCCTCGGCGGTAA
>WNFD01004840.1_pt1 | contig 13492 bp, 11 predicted proteins | sample 5400491 | NCBI WGS metagenome assembly WNFD01 (sample SAMN13153343, study PRJNA577476) | soil metagenome | isolation source: 120 cm saprolite under Douglas fir tree site 2 hole 2 replicate 2 | place: USA:California | collected 2015-04-18 | reverse complement strand
GAGGAGGTTGAGCGCGCAAGCAAATTCAAAGACCAATTCCTCTCGACAATGAGCCACGAACTGCGCACACCGCTCAACGCGGTTCTGGGCTTTTCCGACCTTCTGGCCGATGAGCGTTACGGGCCGCTGAACGTTCGACAGCGACGCTACGTCGACCACATACATACCGGCGGGAAACACCTTCTCAAACTAATCAGCGATATTCTTGACCTTTCCAAAATCGAAGCGGGCAGAATGGAGCTTACCCGCGAGGATTTGGCGGTCGCGCCTGCCTTTGCGGAAGTGATCAACACTCTTTACCCCCTGGCGGAAAAGAAATCGCAAGCTTTACTCCAACAGGTCGAGCCTAATCTACATGTTCACGCCGACGCTATGCGGTTTAAGCAAGTGCTCACGAATCTCGTCGGCAACGCGATCAAGTTCACGCCGGAAGGTGGCCGCATCGAGCTGGTCGGGCGTCAGGTGGGTGACCAAGTCAGGATGGAAGTGCGCGACAATGGCCCGGGAATTCCAGTAGAACAACAGCAGCGAATATTTGAAGCGTTCTTTCGCCTGGCACGTACGGGCAGCGCTACGGAAGGCACCGGCCTGGGACTTGCCATCACTGCGCGCCTCGTCGAACTGCACGGAAGCAAACTGGACATCGAGAGCAAGCCCGGCGACGGTGCCTGCTTCTATTTTTCTCTTCCCCTCATCGCGATCGCTCCGGATCAACCCACTCAGACGTCCGTACCCGTGCCAAGAGCACGCAAAGCCCCGCGGATTCTTGTCATCGAGGACAATGCCGCAACGGGGCAACTCATCCAATCGCAGCTCGCTTCTTCAGGCTACGAAACCCTAAAGTGTGACCAGCCGGAACGCGCCACGGAAATCGCGGCTGAACACCAGCCGGATGCCATCACTTTGGACCTGCTCATGAAACCGGTCCACGGGTTGGAGGTTCTGCTGCAACTGAAAAATGATCCGCGAACATCAAAGATACCCGTCATTGTCGTGACCATCGTGGATCAGCCTGGCGTCGGAACGGCTCTCGGTGCCGACGAGTATTTGATCAAACCGGTGGACAAGGTGACGTTGCTGGCTGCGGTCGAGCGCTGCATCAGGTCTCGCGGAGGGGCAGCGCCTACAAGGACGATTTTGGTCGTGGAAGACGAAGTAGCCACCCTCGAGATGATTGTCGAGTTGCTCAGAGGGTACGGCTATGCAGTGAGTACTGCGGCGGATGGCGACCAGGCTCGCGCCAGTGTGGCTCAATCCCTGCCAGAGCTTGTTATTCTTGACTTAGTGCTCCCCAAGATCAGCGGCTTTGAATTACTCGCGGAATGGCGTTCCAACCCTCGCACAGCCGAGCTTTCCGTGTTTGTACTAACCAGCAAGGATTTAACCAAAGAAGAGGAAAAGTACATCCACGCGCATGCCGAATCGCTGTTCCGGAAGCAGAATTCCTGGCGGGAGCCGTTGATCAGGCAATTGGAGCGCGTGGTGACCTCCCCGTCTTTGGAGAACGCTTGAAACATTGCATCCTCGTCGTTGAAGACAATCAGCTCAACCGCGAGCTTCTATGCGACTGGCTTGAAGTGGAAGGTTACGAAGTCCGGTCCGCGACAGACCTGCAGACCAGTTACGATGTTTTTGCCAAGCGGATTCCCGATGCGGTCTTACTCGATATCAACCTCGGTGCCGAAAATGGCCTCGACCTGGTCGCATGGATGCGCCAAAGACCGGAGCTAGGGGAAATCCCCGTGATTGCCGTGACGGCACATGCTCTCGTGACGGAGCAGGAACGGATCCTGCAGGCGGGCTGCAGAGCTTGTCTCTCAAAACCAATCAATTTTCAAGGCCTTCGAGAACGATTGAATCACTGGTTGCAAGATCGCACCGTCTCTCGGCCGAATTCCTAGCTTCCCAATTGTGTTGCAGACACGCCGGACTCGAGGCTCACATGGGGAACGGTACAGGCGGGTGGCAGAGACGTAAATCGCCAGAACTGAATTGGCTGCCGCACACGCCGGTGGCGTCTACCCCGACCGGGTCGGGGCGTGTGCGGGTTTAGACTCGACTTCATGCCTGATTTAAGCCACATCAGCAACGACATTTCGGTTCGCGAATTCAATTCAGCGAGGCGGCCGTATTGCTGCCGCGCCAGATACTACGATCCATCAATCTAATTTACTTCGCCCGGCGCCTGCAAGCCGGCGATCACCTCAATCTCTGCCAGCGCGTCCTTCGGAAGACATGAAACCTGCATTATCTTTACCGTGTGGCACTCTCACGAAGTCCTCGAGTGCCCCGACCGCCCGTAAGCTGATGGCCGACGCCTCGGTTTAATCCGTTCGACTGGCCAAGCTGATTGTTTGTGATCGGCGCGCCAGAGACGCTTCAGGTGTGAGGCGGAGTGTCGAAGGCGCAGGAGATGCGGAGCGGCGTCTTGACGGCTGATTGGCCATCCTGCCTCGATCTGCTGCCAGTGACGAGCAGACGGACACAGAGATCAAGACCGCTCCCATCTTGGCCTGGACCGCGCCCGGCCCTGTACCTCAATACAAGCGAAACACGTCCATGTCCATGTTGGGATTCGTCACGCCGGGATTCCCGCGGAAGTCAGCCCAAGCCGCGAAGCCTCGACCCATATGGTCTACCGCGGCGCCGGTGTAATCGCCGATAAAGGCGCCTGCGAACGTGATGTATGGATTCGACGACTCGGTCGTCAGGCGCGTCTCGCTCCCGAATGCATCCGATGAACTGCGCGCAGCATAGTCCAAGCAGACCGGCCCCGGGAGAAGGATGAGCGCGCGCGCTGTCGTGTCAAACACCTCGGCGTGGCAGTCGTCGGTGTCCGGAGAGAAGGCGCGTGTGTAATAGGTTACGATCAGGCGTCCCGCATTGAAGCCCACGGCGGAATAAACCTTGTCGGCGGCGCCCGTGGTGATCACCTGCGGCGCGCCCCAAGTAGTGCCGTTCGAAGAGGTGATGAGCTTTACCTGATTGGAGGTGGGCCCGACGAAGTTGCCGCCCTTTTCAAAGCCGCAACTGGCGTTCGCCTGGTCATCGGTCCAGGTGATGGCCAAGTGACCGCTGGTGGGATCGATGGCAAGACTCGGAAGGCTGTTGACGCGGAATTGTTCTCCGCTCAGAGTCTGCCGGCCCTGCGCGACGTTAATCGGATAACAGTTGAAATCGTCGTAGGCGCGGCCGAGCTCGGTGTTGGTGAAGGTTTTGCCGCCATCGGTCGAGCGCGCCAGGATGATTGCATCGCCGAAGAAGTTGGTACTCGGTGTTGCCCCTTCGTAGGCCACATAAAGAGTTCCGTCGGGCGCCACTACCGGCTGCGAGCCCTGATTGAACGGGTGCGACCCATCACTGACTTTCGTAAAGTCGGACCAGGTATTCCCGCCATCGTGGGACACGGACAGCACGATGGGCGAACCGGCGAAGCCCTGCAGAGCTCCATGCGACTTAAAACGCGTCCACGTGACATAGACCGTGCCATCCGGCCCCACCGTGATCCAGTCCTTGTCATTAAAAAGCTCGTTCGGGTCGGTGAAGTGAACCATTTTGGGAGCGCCCCACGTTTTCCCGCCATCGTGCGAGGCGCTCACGGCCACCCCGCTGGCGGTGCTGCCCTTTCGGAAGTTGCAGTTCAGACCCACATAATACAGAGTGCCGTCGGGCCCGAATGCCAGTACCGGGTCGCCACAAGAACTCAGACGCGCAAAGACCCCTTGCCCGCCGGTTGCTCCGGTGCGGCCCGGAAGTACCACGTCAGTGAAAGTCTTCCCTTCATCCATGCTGACATAAACCTCATCGCCATCGATGCGGTACTCGTTGGCGGAGGTGACCACGTTGCTGGCGTTGGTCGGGTTGATGACGATGTTCGACTCGTTTTGTGGGTTGTAGCAACTCGTGCCGTCCGCAAAGAAGAACTTTGTGTCGCCCGCGATCGCGTCGGCGGTTTGCGTGCCGGCAAACGGCGCATACAGCGTTGTTGAGCTGCTAAACGGAGCGAAGCGGCAGCGCGAAACGAAGAACCGTCCCGAGGGATCGGGACGAGCGGCCATCGCCGCTTCAAATTGCGCGGGTGTGAATAAGCCGTCATAGCTGCTGGCCAGCGGATCGGGAGCCGAATTCTTGAAGCGGTTTTCGGAACCTGCGGCTGCCGTGAATGTTGCGAATGCTAATGCCGACACCACTACGACGATTCGAAAGAGCTTTTTCATGGGACCAGCCTTTCCAGGACTCTCTTCGGGGACGCGGCAAGTTAGTAACACGCCCGACGAGATTCTGTCAAGACGCTTGACAGCGTCGGGCGGTTGTAAACCCTGGGCAAGCGACGCGGCTCGCTGCCCTCGTCTCGACCCCGGAAACGCTCCAGCTAGGAGAGGCCTATGCCTCTCCTACCTTTCCAGGTACTACCATCGTGGCGCGCAGGAGCGCGGCGAGGTCTGTGATGGAATACGACAAGGACAAAGTGGATGAGGTGGTGCTGACACTACTGTACTTGACGATGTTTGACAACAAACCGGGGTGGCGAGCCTGGAAATCGCACGACTGTGGCGCGCTGGACCGGTTGCGCGAGAAGGGGTACATCTCGGCTCCGAAGAGCAAGGCAAAATCGGTGGTGATGACGGAAGAAGGCGCGAAGCGGGCACAAGAGTTAATCGAAAAGCATTTTATGACCGCAGACCGGCGCGCCCATCAGCGGTAGGCTTCTTTGCGATGGCGGGTGCCGCCGCATCATACTACCCCGCCAGATACTACCATCCATCAACCTTAATTTCTTCGCCCCCCGCCTACAGGCCGGCAATCACTTCGATCTCCACCAGCGCGTCTTTCGGCAAACGCGACACCTGCACCGTCGACCGCGCCGGCGGGGCCGACGTGAAATACTTGCCGTACACTTCATTCATGGCCGCAAAATCGTTCATGTCCTTCAGAAAAACCGTCGTCTTCACGGCGTGATGCAGATTCGAACCCGCCGCCTCCAGAATCCCCTTCACGTTTTCGAGCGTCCGCGCCGTCTGCTGCCGAACATCCACCCCCGTCATCTCGCCCGTTTTTGGGTCCAGCGCCACCTGCCCCGAGACGTACAGAAATCCGTTCGTCCGGATGGCCTGCGAATACGGTCCGATAGGTTTTGGCCCCCGGTCGGTCAGAATCACGTCTCTCATGGTGCGGTCTCCTTTTCAGATTGGCCCGTCGGCGGGGCGGTTTCCGCGTAACGCGCTCGAAACTCTTCCGGCACTCCCGGGCGTTTCATCCATAGTCGCACGAACTCGGCGGCATTCTGGTGCGTCTCCTTTTCGAATGCGGCAATCAAGTCGCTGAGTTCGAACCCGCGCTCCCTGCGGGCCGACAACATGTGGCTGATCGCCCTTCGAAACACTTCGCGTCCATAGCGGTCCTGCAGCGCATAGAAAAATAGAAAACTCTTTGCCCGCACAACGGTTGCATCCTCCGGCCGGCCGGCTGCGGCTTTCTCCGGGATCAATTGCAGCACGCGGCGAATCGTCTCCGTGCGCGAATTTGTTCCCTCTGCGGCCTCCCGTCCAATCGACGCAGCGAAGGCCGGAAGTGCGGAGAGCGGAGGCTCCTGTTCATAGAAGCCGGGGTTTCGTGCGTAACCGAGCCAGCTCGCGCCCAGTGACGGAGCCGCGGCAATCACGAGTTTCGGCATGCCCCCGCTGAGATCCACCATCATGGTGTCCAGGGAAACCATTTCGGCAGAGATGGACTCGCTCTCGTTGCCCAATAGTTTAGCCGTCGTAGCATTAAATTTCGAGAAACATCCAGACACGGCTGGGCATTCCACAATCCATGTCGTGGAAGAATCCTTGCTCCTCGCCCCGAACGCAGAATCGTACGCTTCCATCGTTCTCACCAGCGCTTCGCTTGCGCCGCGCAACCCCGCGGCGTCCTGCGCTTGGCGCGTCCACAGAATGATCTTTTCTTTGCCTCCGCCGATTTGCGTGCACGTATAACGTCCCGAAATCACGAACGGATAATGGTCATTCGCTCGCTGGGAAGAAAGGACGATCATCTCGCCGTTCCTGTGCGAACTTTTCGCTTTTTGGCCGCTGGTGTGCACCAGAAATCCTTTCGGCACGCTCACGCTCATTTCCCATTTTTTCGGCGGCACACCGCCCGTAGCGAAGAGACCTCGCACCGGCAGCAATTCAGGATTCCATCCCTGCGCGGGCAGAAAAAATGCATCGCCGGAAAAACTCAAAGCCGCTTCGCGAACGGTTGCGGGCGAATACTCTACACTGAGATGCAAAGTGTGGCGCGCCGCCATGCTCCACGGCTGAGGGAGAGTGATCAACGCATTTCTTGGATTGTCTTCGGAGACTCCGAGCGCTAGCGCGCTTGCATCCCAGCTCGCGCGAGGCTCGTCGAAATGAAAACGCCGCCGCCCCGGCAGGCGAAGCTCGAGTTCGCGGAGCGGCTGGTTGCCGGTATTCTTCAGTTGATAGTCCGCCTCAATTCGAATGCGCGGCTCCGGGACGGATTCGAATCGCACGTGCACTTGCTGACTCTCGATAGTGTAGCCGGGACCCAGCGGCGCCACGCACCCCGCCGCCCCCAGCGCAGCCGCTCCCAGAGCCGGCGCCAAAAACAAACAGGCATGAATTCGAATGCGCAAATCGCTTTGATTGTAACGGGGAAAAGTCAGAAGCAAAAGCGGCGCGCGATCGTTTGCGCCCTGCCGCGTCGCGAGAAAACTTCTGAATGGGCGCGCCTCGCCGGTTTAAGAGCACTGCGGACGATTCGAATTGGCAAGGCGGCGCTACCTGCGCCCGCGCACCCGCGTGAAGCCAGTTCCGGAATGATTGCGCGTGGCCTCGCGCACCGCGGCTTCCCGGTCGGCCTGCGCGTCCGTCATGCCCTCGTTGATGCGCTCGAGAATTTGTTTTTCAGTAAGTCCGGTATTTTTCAGGCGGCCGATTTCCGCGCTGCTCATGGTGCGCTGGCCCTTCAGTCTCCGGTGCAGGATTAAATCGACGCCGGAATCGGAAAGCCCGACCAGTCGCAGCATGACGGCATCGCCGCTGATGCTATCCAACTGATCCAATTTCGCAATTTCCAGAATCACCGGCTCGGTGTAACCCGCGCGCGCGAGGTTGACTGCGGAATCGGCGCTCATAAATACGTGCTCGCGCTTGTGCGCGCCGGTAATCAGAGTTACGCAAGTATCATCAGTGATCCCGGCTTGCTTCAGCTTTACGAGTTGCGCGACTTCCGTATCCGAAGTGTTCAACGTCTTGAGCTGCTCGACGCTGCTGGACCACATCCCCGCCTGGTCGAGCGGACGATAATCCGTGAACGGGTGTTGCTGGCACCCGCTCATCCGGAAGAGGACCAACACGCCGAGAAGCATGAGCTTGTACCGCATGACTCTATCTTATCGAGGGCAGCCGGCGGGGAGGCGAAATGTGTTCTTCGAGATACCCGTGCGAAAGGACAGGTTGCCCAAACGGGGCGAATCGCCAACGAGGAAAGGAAATTTTCAGCGGTGGTGAAATTAGCGCGGTGCGAATTTCAAGCCATCGTCATTTCAGTGGCCGGGCTGGTAGACGCGTTCGACGCCGAAGACGCCGGAAATTTTGCGAATATTGACGAGGATGGTTTCGAGCTGGCGCTTGTCGGCAATTTCGAGGTTGGCGTCAATGCGCGCGTTGGTGCGATCGGGGCGGCTTTCGAGGTTGTGAATGTTGGAACCGGCGCCGCTGATAACGGCGGTGATTTCGGCGAGAAGGCCGGCGCGGTCGCGTGCGCGGATGGTGAGCTGGACGGGAAACTTGGCCTCGGTTCCGCCGCCCCATTCAACGGCGATGCGGCGCTCGGTCTGGTACATAAGATTTTGGACGTTGGGACACATTCGAGTGTGCACGGCGACACCGCGGCCGCGCGTAATGTAGCCGACAATTTCGTCGCCGGGAATGGGATTGCAACACTTGGCGCGGTAAACGAGCAAGTCGTCGTGGCCCTTGACGATCAGGGGCGCTTCGCCGAAGCCCAGCATGCGCTTGACGGTCTTGACCAGGGTGGGCTTGGCGTCCACAGTCTCGGTCTCCGCGGATTTTTCCGGTTCACCGAGAAGGCGGGTGAGGACCTGGCGGGCGGAATATTTTCCAAAGCCGACGGCGGCGTAAAGATCTTCAACTCTAGAAAGGCCGTAATCGGAAACAAGTTTGAGGATGTCGGCTTCGGGAATTTTCTTGAGGCCGCGGCCGAAGTGGCGCGCTTCGTTTTCGAGCAGGCGCTTGCCCATTTCCCTGGCTTCTTCGCGTTCCTGCTCGTTGATCCAGTGGCGGATCTTGCTTTTCGCCGAGGAGGACTTAACGAAGCTGAGCCAGTCGCGGCTGGGGTGGTGACCCTTTTGGGTGAGAATCTCAACCACGTCGCCGCTGCTGATTTCATGGCGCAGCGTGACCATCTGGCCGTTCACCTTTGCGCCGACGCATTGGTGCCCCACTTCGGTGTGCACCATGTAAGCAAAATCGACAGGGGTGGCGCCGCGCGGAAGTTCCAGGACGCGGCCTTTGGGCGTAAACGCGTATACCTCAACGGGCCCGAGATCCACTTTCAGGGTGGAGAGAAATTCTCCGGGTTCCTGAAGCTCCTGCGACCATTCGATGAGCTGGCGCATCCAGGTGATGCGCTGGTCGTCATCTTCCGAACCGGGCTTGCCGGATTTGTATTTCCAGTGCGCGGCAACACCTTCTTCCGCGATGCGGTGCATTTCCTGCGTGCGGATTTGCACCTCGAAAGGCTGGCTGCTGTGGAGCACGGTGGTATGCAGCGACTGATAAAGATTCGGGCGGGCAATGGCGATGTAATCCTTGAACCGCCCGGGGACGGGGCGCCAGATGTGGTGGACAACGCCGAGGGCCGCGTAACAATTGCGCTCCGAATCGGTGACCACGCGCACGGCGAGCAGATCGTAAACCTGGCCAAGGCCAATTTCCTGGCGCACGATTTTGCGGTGCACGGAGTACAACCCTTTCATGCGAGATTCGAGCTCGGCGGGAATGCCGGCCTCGACGAGCTTAGTCTGAATGGTGGCCTGGACTTCCTCGAGAAATTTTTTGTGGGTAGGCGCTTTATCGCTGATTTCTTTTTGCAAGGCGAAGAAGGCTTCCGGCTCGAGATAGCGGAAGGCCAGATCCTCGAGCTCACCACGCACCACGCCCATGCCCAGGCGGAGCGCGATGGGCGCATAGATGTCCAGCGTCTCGCGCGAAATGCGCTGCTGCTTTTCGGGTTCGAGGTATTCGAGTGTGCGCATGTTGTGGAGCCGGTCGGCCAGCTTGACGAGAACGACGCGGACGTCGTTCACCATGGCGAGCAGCATTTTGCGGACGTTTTCGGCCTGGCGCGTTTCCGGCGCCATCATGTTCAAGCGGCCGATTTTCGTTACCCCCTCGACGAGATGGGCGACCTCGGCGCCGAAGCGCTCTTCGATGCGGGAGACGGGATATTCGGTGTCTTCGATGGCATCGTGGAGAATCGCAGCGGTGAGCGTGGTGGCATCGAGGCGCATGTCCGCGAGGATGTGCGCGACTTCGAGCAGGTGGGACAAATAAGGATCGCCGGAACTGCGGAACTGGCCGTGGTGGCGCTCCGAGGCGATCTCGTAGGCGCGGCGGAGCATCCAGGGGTCTTCGGAAGGGCGGTTCTTGCGGAGCTTTTCGAGGAGCTCCTCAAGGCGGGCGTCGAGCTGGCGCGCGGCGCGGTCGCGGTTGAAGCTGAGCGGGATTTTGTCAGGCGCGGGCATGTCCTAGTTTACGCCTGAAAGGGCGCCTCCTGCGAGAAGGGGATGATCAATAGCTGATGACGAGCTAAGAGGAGGTCGCAAAGTGACAAAGTAATGATCGAGATCATATTGTGCTCGCGTGCTGCGAGAGCGCTGGGCAAGCTTCTGATACTGCTTGGGATGTCCGAGGACTTAAAGTGATGGTTTATAAAACTCACGAATGCACCCACACACACCCCCACCAATTTGGATAAATATCAAAAGAAAGGAGTTAAGAAATTTGCATTTTGTAATTGCATGAAAATAAGAGGGTTGGATGACGGGAATCAAAGCAGGGATGGGCGTTGGGGATCGGGGGACAGGGGGATCGTGAGGTAGGGGGAGAGCGGGGAGGGGGTACACCCTCCGTCACGACGAAAAGAGTGCGGAAGTGATTGATAAGCAAAGGGTTGTGATGCGGCCGTTGTAAAAAAGAGTGCGCAATCCACTGAAAAGAAAGGGCTTGAATGTGAAGAGGGCAGAAATGGAGAAGGTTCAGGGTGAGGATACCGGGATTGGTGAGTGGCAAACACGCGGAACTATAGCATGAAACGAAAACCACTGTCAAGTGATTGTTTGGATATCATTCGAATGGAGGAGTAAGACGTTGAAATGTTTGTAGGTTACAGGTTTGAAGGTTGAAGTTCAGGAATGGGGATGCGGGGCGGTAAAACGGAAAATCTTGAGAAATTCAGGATGCAGCAAAAAGGATGCAGGAAAAGTCAAAATCCCCGCCCTCTAGAACCCGAGGACGGGGCACCAAAACCATTCCGCTCGTTAAGCCTGTGCCTCCCGGCCCTTGTTTGTGTCTGTGAATGGGGTAGTCCCTGCATGAAGGTGCAAGAGCATGAATCGGCGGAGGTTGCGCGGCGCTTGGCGAGTTGGGTGCCGAAGCTGGACCAGCTGATGCGGAGGGCGGCCGTGAGGTCCATGCGGGAGGCGCGGCGGGCGGGGAGAGAAGATAGAAAGGCCGGGCTAAAGCCCAGCCTTTACACAACCCAAACACAACCAAAACAAAACCAAGGGAAGAAGTGCGTCGGTGAAGAGAAGAAAGGCCGGGCTTCCGACAAGGTCGGGACAGGCTCCGCCCGGCCTCTGCACAACCAAAACACAGCCAGGGGAAGAAGCGCAGCGGTGAGGGGAAAAGAGCACAGCCAGGAGTGGCTGTGCCACAAAGAAGCAGGGCGTCCGTGGGGACGCCACGGAGATGAATCGATTCACTGCAGGAGATTTACGGACCAGGATCAGCTGGGCTGCTGGGGCTGCTCGGCGCGCTTTTGCTTGATCTCCTTGACCTTGTCAATCAGGTCATCGGCCTGCTTTTTCAGGTTGGCACGCTCATCGGCGGACTCGACCATATCGGCTTTGCGGCGATAGAGGAGGTTCAGGTAGGCCATGGCGTCGTCGTAATCGGGCTTGACCCCAATGGATTTCTGCAGGTTGGTGATGCCTTCTTCGACGAGGGCGCCGAACTTAGCAATGTATACCGCGCGAACCGCGGGCGGGAGCGGATCATCATCCTTCACCTGCTTTTGCACGTGATCGCGGTTGTAAGCGGCGCGCAACTCGCCATTGGCACGGAAGGCGAGGGTCCAATCGATGACGCCGATCCAGTAATAAGGTTCGGGGTCATTGGGCTTCAGCTCGATGTGCTTTTGATGGTAGGACTTGGACTCCTCAAACTTTTTGGGATCGTAGGGAGTGCCGGCCATCTGGAAGAGGATGGAGCCGATGCCATCGATGGCGCTGAGATTCTTGTCATCGATGGAGAGAACTTCCTTGAATTCATCGACGGCCTGGGTGCCGAGGCGCACGTTCTGGTCCGAGGGCGCGCCTGGGATGTACTGGGTGGCATAGGCGGTGGCCAGGTAGAGGCGGGCGACCACCAGGCCGGGGTCGAGATCTTTGGCCTGCTTGAAATCCTCGACGGCGGTGTCGTACTGAGCGTTCTTGAAAGCGGCGACACCCTTATTGAGGAGGTCGCGAGCCTTCAATTTGTTGCAGCCGGAGACGCCCGCAGCGAGAATCACGAGCGCCGCGAAGGCGGAAGCGCGGCGAGCAAAGCGAACCGGCCCCGCCCAAACCGGGTTCACCCCTGGCCTTGAGCCCCGCGGAGTTGAAGTGGCACTGATCACCGAAGATGCATGAGTCATCGAAGCATCCATCCCTGCTGTGCGTGACCCCAGGATTGCCGGGGCCAGCGCGCGGATATTCACGTCCGCCCTGCGAGGGGCATTGTAAAACCGTCAGAGGCCCTTTTCCAAGTCCGGAGTCAGCAGACCAACCGACGCAATCCCGGAGGTGTGCATGACATCGATCACTTTGGCCACCACACCAAATTCGACCGGCTGATCGCCACGGATAAAGGCCACGCGGGCCGCGCGCGATCTTAAAACTTGCTCAATTCGGGCGCCGAGCTTATCGAAACTGACTGGCTCCTGATTGACGCACAGCGTCCCGTCCGCGAGCACCTGAATCACAACCACTTCATCGATCACTTTTTTATCGGGCGGTTGCGTTGGTTGCTGGGGAATCAGCGCATCCAGGCCCTTGGAGTACACCGGGATGATCATAAAGATCACCAGGAGCACCAGCAGGATATCGATCAACGGAACGACGTTCATGTCCGAGACGATACCGCGCTTACCGCCGAGTGACATTCCCATAATCCGCCTCGTATCGGGCAAATGCCCCGCGAGGAGGACTCTCACATCCAGCGAAAAAACTATTGACCGGCTTCGAGCTTGGCGGTGATCAAACCAATCTTGTCAATGCCGGCGCCGCGCATAATATCGATGGCGCGGGCGACGTCCATGAACAGTACATCGTTGTCGCCTTTGACGAAAGCAATTTTCTCGGCGCGCTCCTTGAAGATCTCCTCCATGCGCGGGCCAAGGCGATCCCAGGTGGTGTCTTCATTATTGATCTTGAGTTTGCCATTGTTGGCAATCTGGACGACCACGGTCTTGTTCTCGAGTTCGACGTTCTGCTGCTGGTTCGGCGAGGGCTGAGGAACGAGCGTGTCCAGGCCCTTGGGCGTGAGCGGGGTGATGACCATGAAAATAATGATCAGCACGAGCAGAATGTCGATCAGCGGCACGACATTGGGATTCGAGAGTGCTCCTCCGCTTTCTCCTCCAACATCCATCCCCATAGCGAGTCTCCTGTGGGCCTGAGATTGAGCGTCTTCGCAGGCCATGAAACCGCGCCGGGTGGGATCCGGCGCGGCCTTAAAGAATCAGCAAACGAACGGGCGCTAACAGAAACTACGGTCCTCAATCCGCTGGCGGCGGAGGAGGAGTGGGCCTGACATTCTGGTTCTTCTGGGTGAGCAGACCCAGCTGATCGACACCGGCAGAGCGGATCTCATCGACAACCTCGACGACGCGGCCGTACTTGGCGCGGGCGTCGCTCTTGACGTACACGGTCTTGTCAAGGCGGGTGGAGATGCGATCCTTGATCTGCCCGGTGATTTCTTCCTTCTGGATCCTGGTGTTGCCCATGTAGATGGTGCCGTCGCTGGTGATGGCGACGACGATGGCGTCGTCCTTATCCGCATCTTTCATTTCGCGCGGGTTGTCCGTGGAAGCCAAGTCCACCGACTGAGTCTTCTGCAACATAGGCGTAACCACCATGAAGATGATCAGCAGGACGAGCATGATGTCGGCCATGGGAATGACGTTCGGGGACGCCATCTGG
>WNFD01004839.1_pt1 | contig 13494 bp, 11 predicted proteins | sample 5400491 | NCBI WGS metagenome assembly WNFD01 (sample SAMN13153343, study PRJNA577476) | soil metagenome | isolation source: 120 cm saprolite under Douglas fir tree site 2 hole 2 replicate 2 | place: USA:California | collected 2015-04-18 | reverse complement strand
AAGGCCGGCAAAGTGACAGTCGCGGGCCATCCGTCTGCTGAAGTAGCTCCGGGAACTTTCAATAACATCATGAAGCAAGCGGGCCTCCAGGAGAAAAAGTAGTGCGATACGCGGTGATTATCGAAAAAACGGCCACCGGCTACAGCGCTTACCCGCCGGACCTTCCTGGTGTCGGTGCGGCCGGACAAACGATCGACGAAGTTGCGCAGCTAATTCGTGAGGCAATAGAACTGCACCTGGAAGGAATGCGTGCGGAAGGTTTACCGATCCCGGAGCCGAGCCGCGTGGAGTATGTAGACGTCTCGCCAAAGTGAGGGTGCGAGAGGGATTCAGCGTGGAACGTGTGACAGGCGCATATCTTTGCGGCACAGGCTAAAGGCGGTGCCAGCGAAATGTCCAAATGTCTATTAGTATGCGCACCTCGCAGACTCGTTTCCCTTCGGCAAGCTCAGGGCTTCGGCTCACCGGGTCCGCTTCGTTCCACCTGGTGCTTAGTTGAATGATTGCGCGCAACAAGCGTTTGATTGCTCCACTCAGCCTCTGGGAACCGTTCGTCCGGCGCGACATGCGCTTTTGACCCTTCCTCCTGACTGGGGGGGGCAGGGTGGGGTTGCCTGACTGCCGTAAATGCATGGGCAAAATGACCATATCGGCAAAATTATGGCGGCACGGCCCCTATGCACCGCCGACGGGCTACCTCCACCTAACCCATTCGTCCCCTTCGGCTTCGCTCAGGGCTGCGGCCGGCTACGCACGGCCTTGGCTCACGGCGCTCCTAAGGGCAGGCTCTCCTCTTCCCTGGTCAGGGGGAAGATCGGAGAATCTAGCCCACTCCGTTGGTACGAACCTCAGGCGGATTTACCCAACTAAGTACTAGTGTTACTCAGGAGGCCGGCAATGGCCGAAGACAAAAAGGTAATCTACCAGCGCAGCGGCCTGGGCCATCGCATCGGTTACGGCAAGCACCCGGCGTTGCTCGTAATCGACATGCAATTGGGGTTTACCGCGCCGGAGCGCTCGCCGCTGGCTGGCAATCTGGACAGCCAAGTTGCAGCAATCAACCGGCTCATCCCGGTGGCGCGAAATAGCGGCACGCCGATCGTCTTCACAGTGGTCGGCTACGATCCGAACATTCCGGGAGACGGCGGACTTTGGCCCGAAAAGGCCCCCACCCTGCTTGAACTGAAACTCGGCTCGGATCTCGTCAAACTCGACCCGCGGCTCCCTCGCGCCGCCGAAGATTTGTTCCTCATTAAAAAATACGCCTCGGCGTTTCTCGGCACGCCGCTCGCCTCGACCCTGGTCTCGCGCGGCGTCGACACCGTCATTGTCACCGGATGTACCACCAGCGGCTGTGTGCGCGCGACCGTGGTCGACGCCTTGTCGTACGGCTTCCGCCCCATAATCCCGGAAGAGGCGGTGGGCGATCGTGCGCAAGAGCCGCACGATGCCAATCTCTTCGACATGGATAGCAAGTACGGCGACGTCGTGCCGCTTTCCGACGCTCTCGCTTATCTCGAAGAATCGAAGAAGTAGTGCCGAAGACCACCATGGAACATCTCGGAATTGCACTCGGCTCTGGACTTTCCCCCGGAGAGATCGTCGAGTCTGTGAAGCTCGCCGAGGAAATTGGCTACGACTCTGCCTGGGTCGTCGAAGGCCACGGGGGCGATCAGTTCTCGATCCTCACCGCCTGTGCGCTTGCAACCCGGCGGGTGCGGCTAGGAACGGCGATCAGCAGCGTGTTTGTCCGTACCGCGCCAACGATCGCGATGGCAGCCGCATGCCTCGATCATTTCTCCAGCGGACGTTTCATTCTTGGGCTGGGTTCCAGTCACAAAGTTCAGGTCGAGACCGAACACGGGATTCACTATAGCGACCCCGTGACGCGCGTTCGCGAGACGGTGGAGGTGGTTCGCGCGCTCCTTCGCGACGGTGCCGTTTCGTACCACGGCAAGACGATTACGATTGAGAAGTTCGATTTGTGGTTCCGGCCGGCACACACTTCGGTGCCGATCTATTTATCGGCGCTGTTTCCACAGATGCTCGCCCTTTGTGCAGAAATCGCTCAAGGGCTGCTGATGGTGTTCAGCACGCCAAGCTCGGCGCGCAAGGCCCGCGATCAGCTTGAGGCCGGAGCAGTGCGCGGCGGCCGGCGTGTGGAAGAAATCGAAATAGGCTCGCTGGTGCCGGTCGCGATCGCTGCCGAGCGCAACGCCGCCTACGATCGGATACGTCCGGTGCTTGCGTTCTATCTGGGATTTTTCCCCCGCTATCGGCGCGTCGCGCGCGAAGCAGGTTTTAACGGCGCCGTAGATGCTGCGGCAGAGGCGTATAGGCGCGGCGGCATCGAGGCCGCGCTCCCCGCAGTGAGTGACGAGATGGTCGCAACTCTGAGCGCCGCAGGCACCGCCCGGGATGTGCGTGCAAAAATTGATGAGTACCGGCGCGCGGGCATATCTCTGCCCATCATCATGCCGGTAGCAACGGCAAACGACGCCGCAGCCGGCGTAGCGGAAGTAATCCGCGCTTGCGCCGCTTGAGCTCGGCGTTTTCATCCTGACGCGGCTCCGCTACGTTCTGCGTGATGCGCGATGAAAGATCCGCGCCGGCCGATGTTTCATCGGGAGGACAAAACCGTGAAAGACGCCAACCGCAAGCTGAGCGGCGCACTGGCATGGAGTCCGCAGGTCGCGATGAACCGCCATGAGATTGACGAATTCCTCTCCGGCCGATGGGTCGCGCGAGTGGCAACCATCGGCGCCGACGGTTATCCGCATGTTTATCCGTTCTGGTATTACTGGGACGGCGTATGCTCATACCTGACCGCTACGCGCACACGCGGCTCGTACCGCGACCTGCAGTCAAATCCCCGATGCTCGGTCGTGGTCGATATGGATGACCGGCCGCTGATGGGGATGCGTTCGAATATGGCTAAAGCGGTGATGATCACAGGCGATGCCGAGATGGCGGTTGTCGGGTCGGGCAGTAAGATCACGGTCGAGGCGGGTCCGTGGCGTGGCGAGTATTTCCCCGAGCAGGCAGTCGGATTGATAACCAGCCGTTACCTGTTGCAGGCGCGCGACGGTGTCGTCGGCACGACGGGCGAAAGCTTCCGCGAGATGATCTCATCAGCCGAAGCCCGCGACAGCCAAATCGTGAACGACAACATCGGCCGCGTCTTCATCAAAATCAAGCCCAGGCGAATCCGCGCGTGGGACTTCTCCAAAGCCCCCATCGGCTGGGTCGATAAGCCGGAGAACCCCTAGATTTTCGATCTTGCAGTTCGCTGTCGACTTGTCATAGAGGACAATTGCAACTGCTGCTGGAGGCGAAGCGGGATGCGTTGTCGGAACTGCAACGCCGAAAATTCTGAGGGCCAGAAATTCTGCGATAACTGCGGCGCATCATTGACGAATCGATGCCCGCGGTGTGGCGCTGCTACTCGGCCCGGCCAGCGCTTTTGCGGCGATTGCGGTAGAGCGCTGACCCCTGCCGCGCCGGCATCGGCGCCCCGCTCCGATTCCATTAGGGTTCAAGCTGTTCACGAATCCGATCGTGAAGTCCCGAAGGGCGAGCGCAAAATGGTCACGGCATTATTTGCCGACCTCAAGGGTTCGACCGAGCTGATGGAAGGCCTCGACCCGGAAGAGGCCCGTGCAATTATCGACCCTGCGCTCACGCTGATGATCGACGCCGTCCGCCGCTATGACGGCTACGTGGTGCAATCCACCGGCGATGGTATTTTTGCGATGTTCGGCGCACCAGTTGCCCATGAGGATCATCCGCAGCGCGCACTCTATGCCGCAATGCGCATGCGCGATGAACTGCGGCGCTACTCTGCCGAGGTCGTTGCCGATGGCGGCAATCCGATCCAGGGGCGTATCGGGGTTAACACCGGCGAGATCGTGGTGCGGAACATTGAAACCGGCGAGCGGCAGGTCGAATACACGCCAATTGGGCATACGGTCAATCTCGCGTCGCGGATGCAGGCGGTGGCGCCAATTGGATCTATTGCCGCGACTGACGCGACCCGGAAGCTCTGCGAAGGCTACTTCCTCTTTACCGCTCTCGGCCCGACCAGGGTGAGAGGTGTCTCCGAGCCGGTTGAGGTCCACGAAGTCACGGGCCTGGGGCCGCTCAAGACCCGGCTGCAGGCCGCCATGCGGCGCGGCCTGTCGAGGTTCGTCGGCCGCAATGGCGAGTTGGCGCAGATGAAGCGGGCGCTCGAACTCGCGCGAAATGGCCACGGCCAGATCGTCGCCGCGATCGGTGAGCCCGGGATAGGCAAGTCGCGTCTTTTCTTCGAGTTCAAAGCGGTTTCCCAAAGCGGCACTCTGGTCCTCGAAGCCTATTCGGTTTCGCACGGGAAAGCTTCGGCGTATCTGCCTCTAATCGAACTGCTGCGCGACTACTTCCGGATCGCTGCCGACGACGACGCCAAACTTCGGCGCGAAAAAGTGATCGGCAAGTTGCTCGCACTCGATCGTGCGCTGGAGGACACGTTACTCTGCGTGTTGGCGCTCGTCGCAAATGAGGCGGGAGTTCAGCCGCTGATGCAAATGGATCCGCAGATCCGCCGCCGCCGCACCCAGGATGCGGTCAAGCGAATCCTGTTGCGCGAGAGCCTCGATCAACCGCTGGTCATCGTGTTCGAGGACCTCCATTGGATCGATGGCGAGACCCAGCAATTTTTAAACATTCTGGCCGACGCAATAGCCAATACACGGATTCTGTTGCTAGTCGATTATCGTCCTGAATATCACCATCAATGGGGCAATCGCAGCTACTATACGCAGCTTCGGCTCGATCCGCTGCGCCAGGAGAACGAGGCCGAGATGCTTTCGGCGCTGCTCGGTGATTCGGCAGAGTTACAGCCGTTCAAGCGAATGGTGACCGAGCGTGCGCAGGGCAATCCATTTTTTGTAGAGGAGATCGTGCAGGCGCTATTCGACCAGGGTGTGCTGGCGCACAACGGCAACATCGCGGTCCTGCGTCCCTTGGCGCAGGTGAATCTTCCCGCGACCGTGCAGGGGATGCTGGCCGCGCGTATCGATCGGCTGGCGCCGGATGAAAAGGAGTTGTTGCAGACGCTCGCCGCCGTCGGCCGCGACTTTCGCTTGCGCCTGATACAGAAACTGGCGGATTGTTCTGACGTGGAACTCAATCGCATGCTGGCAGCTCTGGAGGCCGCGGAGTTCATCTACGAACAGCCGGCAATGGGTGATGTCGAATACGTCTTCAAGCATGCACTGACCCAGGAAGTAGCGTACAACTCGATGCTGGTAGAGCGGCGGCGGCTCCTCCATGGCCGTATTGGAGAAGCTATCGAGTCGCTATTTGCCGCACGTCTCGACGACCGGATCAAGGAGCTGGCGCACCAGTACAGCCGCAGCGATAACCTCACCAAGGCAGTTCACTATCTGCATCGTGCGGGCGAACAGGCCGCGGCGCGTTCTTTCGAAGAAGCCATGAGCCAACTCTCCACAGCGCTCGAGTTCTTGCAGAAGTTAGAGCCGTCCAGCAGCAGGGATGCGCAGGAACTCGCGATACGAGTGGCGCTGACGAATCCGCTGTTCGTGGTAAATCCCTTTCCCGCCGCCCAGCTAGATCGTAATCTGAGGCGCGCGCGTGAGCTAAGTGAGCGGCTCGGCCAGATGCAACTCCTCGCGCGGGTACTGCTGAACTTCTTCTTTGCTAATTGGGTGAGTGATGATTTAGGCCTAATGCGCGAGACCGCCCGAATGGCGCTCGAATTAGCGTCCCGGACGCGCATTTCGTTAACCCACTTCGACCAGGATCGGTACCTCTACGATGCTGAGATTATTGTCTTCTGCGCCGGGTGGACCAATGGATTTCTAGCGGCGTGGACGGGCGAGTACAGCGCCGCCCGGGCGCACCTGGAACGCGCGCTTGCGATAAGCCCATCTACCGAGGCCTCCCTGCTCAAAGATCCCGGAATCGCGATTAGCCTGGTTGATACCATAGAGTACCTCGCATTTATGCTCTGGATGTTGGGCTGCCCTGAGCAGGCGCGGCGCCATGAGCAGCGCCTCGCCAGCCTAACCAATAATCCAATCGACCCGTTCGCCTGGGCCATCGACATCCACGGCATCTTGATGATACGCTGCGAGTTTCTCCGTGATTTCCAGGGAATGAAGGAACAAGCTGAGGAGTTGCTGAGACGTTCTCGCGAGGGCGGCACCTCGTATACGGTTGTGCTTGGTTTGGTTTGGCTCGGACGCATCATGGTGGCAGAAGGTGAGTTCGATGCGGGCATTCGGACGCTAGTCCAGGGAATGGATGCGTTCAAAGCTCGCGGCGACGTGGGTAGCTACGACTTATTCCGCTACACCGCGGCGGTGGCTTACCTTCAGGCTGGCCGAGTCGAACGAGGGCTGACGGTAGTTCGGGAAGCAATTGCCAAATCAGGTGCCACGAGCCTCTATGGCGCCGATCTGTATCGGCTGGAGGGCGAGTTTCTCCTTATGGCCGGTGCGCTTGAGGACGAAGTGGAAAAGTCGTTTCGCCAGGCAATCGCCATTGCGCAGCGGCAAGAGGCGAAATCGTGGGAGCTGCGCGCCACGATTAGCTTAGCCCGGCTGCTGACAAAGCGGGGCAAACGTGACGAGGCGCACGCCATGCTCGGCGACATCTACAACTGGTTCACCGAAGGCTTCGACACTGCTGACCTCAAAGACGCGAAGGCGCTACTCGAGGCCTGTAACATTAATAGCGGCATCGCTCCTTAATCCCTCCCCCTGACCAGGGAAGAGGAGAGCCTGCCCTGAGGAGCGCCAGCGACGAACGGGTTAGGTGGGGGTTGTCTGGTTCACTTCGATGCGGAACGTCGACACCGATTTCAACGTTAGAGGCCAGCAAAGCTCGGAGCGAAGCAGTGATGCTATGCCCCAAGTGCCGAACCCCGAACAGCGATGATTCGCTGTTCTGTGAGTATTGCGGCGCAATGCTTGAACTTTCTTGTCCGGCTTGTGGCGCACCGATCAACCGCAGCGCCCGTTTCTGTCGCAAGTGCGGCACGCAGATCGCTGCTGCCACGTTTTCTGCGCCGGTGCCCGTTATCCCCGTCGAAGTCACACAGTCTGGGGCGGAAATACCCGACGGCGAGCGCAAGACTATCACTGCGTTATTCGCCGACCTCAAAGGCTCGACCGAGCTGATGGAAAGCCTCGACCCGGAGGAAGCCCGCGCAATTATCGATCCCGCGCTGAAGCGCATGATCGAGGCCGTACATCGCTACGACGGATATATCGTCCAATCCACCGGCGATGGGATTTTCGCGCTGTTCGGGGCGCCGGCAGCTTACGAGGACCATCCTCAGCGGGCGCTACACGCGGCGCTGCGGTTGCAGGATGGGCTCCGTGCCTATTCGGCGAAATTGGTCGCCGACGGCGGGACACCGTTAGAGGCCGCGTGGGTATCAATACCGGTGAGGTAGTAGTGCGGACACTGACTACCGCGGGTCATACCGAGTACACCCCCATCGGGGATACCGCCAATCTGGCAGCGCGGATGCAGGCCGTTGCGCCGACCGGCTCGATAGCGATTTAGCGAGCATACCCGTCACCTGGTGGAGGGCTACTTCCAGCTAAAGCCGCGAGGGCCGACGCGAGTGAAAGGTCTGAGCGAACCAGTCAACGTTTATGAGGTCGTGGGCCTCGGACCGTTGCGGACACGTCTGCAACGCGCTGCGGGCCGCGGACTAACCAAGTTCGTCGGCCGTGTGCGCGAAATGGAAGTGCTCAAGCGAGCGCTGGAAAGCGTTGAGGCGGGGCATGGTCAGCTCGTGGCGGTAATGGGAGAACCGGGCGTTGGCAAATCGCGCCTGTTTTACGAGTTCAAGGCGATTTCGCACTCGGGATGCATGGTGCTCGAAGCTTACTCCGTCTCGCACGGCAAGGCCTCGGCCTATCTGCCGGTTGTCGACCTCCTACAGGGCTATTTCAAAATCCTCAGCGACGACGATCCGCGCACGCGCCGGGAGAAAATAACCGGCCGGGTGCTCGCGCTCGACCGTGCGCTCGAAGATACGCTGCCCTACCTGTTCACTCTCTTTGGTTTAGGCGATGATGAAGACGCGCTAGCCGGGATGGACGCCAACATCCGCAAGCGGCGGACGCTCGAAGCTATCAAGCGGATTGTGCTGCGCGAGAGCCTCAACCAGCCGCTGATTCTGATCTTCGAAGATCTTCACTGGATCGATGAGCAGACGCAGGAATTATTGAACCTGCTCGCTGACTCGATCGGCACGGCGAAAATCCTGCTGCTGGTGAACTATCGCACTGAATACTCTCACGGCTGGAACAATAAAACCTATTATGAGCAGTTACGCCTCGATCCTCTTGGACGCGAGAGCGCCGAAGAGATGTTAATGACCCTGCTGGGCGAAGGAGTCGATCTAGCGCCGCTGAAACGGCTTATCATCGAGAAAACCGAAGGCACCCCATTCTTCATGGAAGAGATGGTACAGGCGCTCTTCGAGCAGCAACTGCTGGTGCGGAACGGCGGAGTGCATCTGACCAGGCCGCTCGCGGAACTGAAGATCCCGCCGACCGTGCAGGCGATTCTGGCGTCACGCATCGATCGGTTGCCGGCCGGCGAAAAGGACTTGCTCCAAACGCTGGCGGTGCTCGGCCGGGAGTTTTCCGCGTCGCTGGTGCACGCTGTGGTCAGGCAGTCCGATGACCCGCTGGAGCGTATGCTTGATGATTTGCGGTTAAAAGAATTCATTTCCGAGCAACCTGCCACTGGTGACACTGAATATATTTTCAAGCACGCGCTGACCCAGGAAGTGGCCTACAATTCGGTTCTGCTAGACCGCCGTAAGTTATTGCATGAACGCGCGGCTGAGGCCTTGGAGAAGCTCTTTTTCGAGCGGCTGGAACATCATTTCGGCGAGATCGCTCAACATTACCGCCACAGCAACAATATCGAAAAGGCTGTCTACTATCTACACCGTGCCGGTGAGCACGCTGTCAGCCGCTCGATCTATACGGAGGCGATCACGCACTTCACCACCGCCCTGGAGCTGCTCAAAAGCCTGCCAGATGGGCGTGAGCGGATTCAACAAGAAGTGGTCCTACGAACTGCGCTAGGTCCTGCGCTCTTTACTGCCTTGGGCTTCGGACACGCGCAAGTAGAAAACTGTTACAAACGGGCACGCGAACTCTGCGGCCAGCTTGGCGAGACCCCTCGCCTTTTCCCTGTCATTCGAGGACTCTGGTTATTACACGTGGTTCGGGGGCAAAACCGGACCGCCAGCCAACTAGCGCAACAGCTTCTCGATCTCGCTCAATGTCAGCCGGATAGCGCTCTTTCGCTGGAGGCTCATTATGCGATGGGGCTCACCTCGCTCAACCTCGGCCAGCTTCTTGAATCCCAGGGCCACTTCGAGCAAAGCATTGCGCTGTATAATCCTCATAAACACGGCTCCCAGGACTCGCTATATGGGCAAAGCACCCAGGCAGCTAGCTTACTTGATTTAGCACTTGTCTTGTGGTTACGCGGCTATCCGGACGCAGGCCTTAAGAGAGTTCACGAGGCGCTCACTTTGGCACGTGCACTGTCTCGTCCGTCCAGCCTGGCAATGGCGTTCGACTGGATGGCGTACCTCCACCGGTTCCGGCGAGAAGAAAAGGCTGCGCGAGAATGTGCCGAAGCGGCGATAGCCCTGTCGAGCGAGCACGGGTTTCTCAACTGGTTGACTATTGGGACTTTCTTACGCGGCTGGGCCTTGTCCCAACAGAGTCAGCCAATGGAAGGAATCGCGCAGATGCGCCATGCGCTGGCGACTGCCCGGGAAACCGGCATGAGGGCATACGGGCCAGCGCACCTTTGCCTACTGGCTGAAGCATATGCGAAAGCAGGGAATCGAGCAGAAGCAGGCATCGTGCTGGCTGAGGCGTTTGCATCGGTTGAGCAGACCGGCGAGACAAATCACTTGGCCGAACTATACCGGTTCAAGGGAGAACTGTTCCTTGCGTCCGACGTGGCAGCGCCAGGGCCGGAGCGCGAGACAGAAGCACTGGCGTGCTTCTGCCAAGCGATCGAGGTCGCTCGCCGCCAGGATGCAAAATCATTGGAGCTCCGCGCGACCATAAGCCTCGCGCGCTTGCTTAATACCCAGGGCAAACGTCATGAGGCGTACACTATGCTCGCCGACATCCATAATTGGTTCACCGAAGGCTTCGATACCGCGGATCTGAAGGCAGCAAAGAAGTTGCTCGAAGAACTGGGTGGGATGTGAACGAGTCAAAGAGGGGCCGAATCTCCAGCTTTCTTGACAGGAGCCATTCCTTCTAGATAAAGCTACCTGGCATGAAGGTGAAGCTCGGAACTTCATTGGATCGCGACCTCGTTCGGCGCGCACGCTTGCTTGCCGCCCGTGAAGGGAAACGGCTAAACCAGGTTCTCGAAGACGCGCTACAGGAGCACCTCAAGCGCAGAACTCCAAGCCCGGCAGCGAACGTGGTTGCGCGTACCGCAGGCATGTTCAAATTGCCAAAACGCGAGATTGACCGCATCCTTCGAGAAGAGCCGGGGCTTTTCGATCGGTGACATTTGCCGCACTCGCGGATGGCTCGGCACTCTTTATTGACTCGAATATTTTTGTTTACCATTTCGTCGCGGCGTCGCCTCAATGTACCGAACTGCTTGCGCGCTGTGCGAATAAAGAGTTGACTGGCTCTACCTCGGTGCTGGTTCTTGCCGAAGTCTGTCATCGCATGATGATGACGGAGGCGGTGGAGAGGAAGCTCGTCTCCCCGGGGAACGTCCCTCGAAAGCTTGCAAGCCGCCCGGACCTCGTCCGCCAGCTAAATCACGAGGCGGCGGTCGAAGCCATCCCTCGTATGGCAATTGAGGTAATGCCTTTGACCGACTCTACCATGAAACAAGGGTTACGCCTTCAGAGGCGATACGGTCTGCTGACCAACGACTCGTTAATCGTGGCAACCATGCTCGACAGCGGTCTTCGCATTCTCGCCACCGCCGATCGACGATTGGCTGGCGTAAGCGAAATTGAGATCGTTGTCCCTACTGATCTCAATATTGCGTCGTGAAGCAACCCTGTGTGCGGCTCAAGAGCCGCCCCTACGAGAGACAGGACTCAATGCCGCATGCAGACCGATCGAATACAGTCGCTAGCATGCTCTTGTAGGGGCGGCTCTCGGGCCGCCCTTCTTTGTGCCTTTTCTGTAGGAGGTGAGTTTCCGGCAGATGCCAAAAGTCGGCGAATTCGGGGTCGCCTTCGAAAGTGCGAGCGCCCGGGAGTTCATTGCGGCCGCCAAACTAGCCGAAGACCTCGGCTTTGGTACGTTCTGGGTGCCGGAAGACCCGGTGTTCCCGGGTGCCTTCGCAACCTCCTCGGCCATCGCCGCCAACACCAGCAAAATCAAGATCGGCATTGGGGTGCTCAACCCCTGGACCCGCCATCCGGTCCAGACCGCAATGGAGTTGGCGGCGCTGGACGACGTTTCCGAGGGCCGCGCTGTGCTGGGGCTTGGTGCCAGTGTCAAGCTTTGGATCGAAGATCAGCTCGGTATTCCCTACACCAGGCCTGTGACTGCCCTCAGAGAAACAGTTGAAATTCTCAAACGTCTTTTTCGTGGCGAGCGGCTCGATCATAATGGGCGCATCTTCAAAGCGATCGGTGTCCGCGCCACCTTTGATCCGGGGCGCGGACACGTCCCCATCTATCTGGGCGTCATGGCGCCAAGGGCCGTTGCGCTGGCTGGCGAAGTCGCAGATGGGGTCTTGCTCAACAGCATCGTTGCCCCCGACTTCATTCGCAGAGCGTGCGCTCAGATTCGTCGCGGGGCCGAGCGCGCAGGAAAAACAATCGATGGCTTTTCGATGGGCGCATATCTCACACTGTCGATGTCCCGCGATGAGCACCGGGCGCGCGAGGCGGTAAAGCCGTACATCGCAATGATTGTCGGGGCATTGGCGGGTCAGCTACAACTCCCCGTGTTCGAGCAGGCGGGTATCACCCCCGAAACGGCCGGGCGATTTGCCGATGGGCTCATACGAGGCCAACTCGCTGTGGACTTAGTAACCGATTCGATCATCGATGTGATGGCGATCGCAGGCAGTCCGGAGCGTTGCCGTGAGCGTCTGGCACAGGTGGTTGAGGCCGGCGTAACTTCGCCCACTCTCTTCTTTTCTCCGCAGATGGATTTTGAGCAAGCGGCGCGCGACGTCGTCGCACATTTGTTCCCGCATTTCCTGTGAGCAACCCGTGCAGCCGGGGCTGTGTCTGCTGCTGACCGCAACGGCCTAATCCAAGCCGCCGACTCAGCCGAGTCAGCACAAACCGACACCAGTTTACGCAACCGCTGAACGGTTGAGCATTCCGGGCATGAATTCGCCGGTATACGAGCCGCGCGCTGGCGCTAATCTTCGAGGGTGCTCTTTGCTGCCCCCTGAGCCACGTCGCCAACGCCCAAGCGCGAGTTTTCGGGAGCCGCACCTTCGTGTCGGTGTCTCTAGCACCACCAAGTCTTCGCTGTTCTGTTTCCGCGCAGGGTGATAGAGAAGCTCGTCATGAAGCTCGGCGCCCAAGCTCACCTCGACCTTGCGAAGCGCCATTTGGAAAAGGTCAGACGGCCTGGGATGACCCTACAGACTGGGCGGATCTTGCGATCTACGGCTTCTATTGCTTGGAGCAGGCCGTAATGGCCGCGGCCACCGAATATTGCGTAAGGGGCAGGAAGCAACATCGCGACAGAGTACAACTGGCGAATCGCCTTCACAAAAAGAAAGGACTTCCCGACGTAGGCAAGCTGCTAACCGATCTACACAACGCGCAGAAATATGCATCGTATGGGGATGTCAGGGCTCCTGACCTTGTCGCTGAGAATGTAGCGCGCGAAATCGAAGAGTATGTTGAAGCTGTCCTTAAGATCGTAAAATAATTAATTGCTATGACTAGACATTTAGACAAGGCCTCTTTGGCGCTTGGGGTCGTCCAGCGGTGGCCCAGCTTGAATGCAAGGAACTGGGCAATATCCAATTTTGGCTACCTGGCTTCACAGCCCTGGCTTCACAGCCCGACACGGCGGCAATCCTCGTCATCGGATCCGCTGTTAGGGCCGCCTATCACTCTCGGTCGGATGTCGACTTTTTAGTCATCACGGACGGGGAGGCCGCACCAGATCGTCCGCGACCCATTGACGTGGACCTACGCATGTTTCGTCCCAGCGAGATCGACCAAAGAATTCGCGAAGGCGACGACCTTTTGGGATGGGCAATCCGCTTCGGCCGAGCTATTTTCGACCGCAACCAATTTTGGGCAAGTCTCCGTTCGCAGTGGGCTCGTCATCTCCCATTCCCTTCCCCAGAAGTCTCAGTTGCCAGGGCATTCCGCTTTGAGCATGTCGCCCGGGAGTTGGTCTCGATGGGTGATTTCGAGGCCGCTTTGGAACAAGTAGCTGGAATGCTGACCCAGCGGGCCCGGGCAAGCCTGCTCCGAGC
>WNFD01007229.1_pt1 | contig 13496 bp, 12 predicted proteins | sample 5400491 | NCBI WGS metagenome assembly WNFD01 (sample SAMN13153343, study PRJNA577476) | soil metagenome | isolation source: 120 cm saprolite under Douglas fir tree site 2 hole 2 replicate 2 | place: USA:California | collected 2015-04-18 | reverse complement strand
GAGGTGCTCGCTGGCATCGGCGCCGCGATCACCGACTACCTCGGCAAGGAGCAGCTGCCCACGACCCAGCTCATGCTGTGCGACCTGTACGCCTACGCCGAGACGCTCAAGGCGTTCATCCACGCGGCCGAGCAGAATCCCGTCGAGTCGCCGACCGGACTGCTGATCCCCAACCCGACCCAGATCACGCTCGGCCGGATCTTCGGCGTCGACCGGCATCCCGACGTGCTGCAGATCATCCGGGAGCTGTGCGGCTCCGGCATCCTTATGGCGCCGGGCAGCGGCGAACTCGACAACCCGGACATCAGCTCAGACGTCCAGCGGTACCTGATGGGTCCCGACACCCGTGCGGGCGAGCGGTTCCAGCTGCTCAAGCTCGCCTGGGACTACACCTGCGAGTCGTTCGGTTCGCGTCAGCTGCTCTTCGAGATGCACAACGCGGGCGCCCAGCAGGCCACCAAGCAGCGCCTGGTCGCGATGTACGACGTCGCCCCGCACGTGCGCCTCGCCAAGGAGCTGGCTGGCATCGGCACCGCCCATTAGGAGAAGAGGGACATGACCGCTGTCCATGAACTAGATGGACCCGCCGCGTGGACCGGCGACGAGATGCGCGAGCGGTCCGACTGGACGATCGAGCTCCAGCCCAGGCACGTGACTGAGCTGACCGCGGCCCTCGCGGCGGTCGACCGGCCGGGGGTCGAGCTGGCCGACATCGGCAAGAGCGATTTCCCGCTGCCGATGCTCGCCCCGGTACTTGGCGACATGGTCGACGAGCTGATGGACAGACGCGGCTTCGCCCTGGTCCGCGGTGTCCCCGTGGAGTCGCTCACCGAGCACCAGGCTGAGCTCATGGCCTGGGGTATCGGGCTGCACGTCGGCATCCCGCTGCAACAGGGAGCCGGCGCCAAGCTGCTGATGCACGTGCGCGATCAAGGGGTCGACCCGAAATGCCCGCTAGCCCGCGGCTACCAGCACCGGGCATTCCTCGACTATCACACGGACACGCCGGACGTGGTCGCATTGCTCTGTGTCCGGCCGGCGATGGAGGGCGGCGTCAGCACGATCGTCAGCTCGGTCGCGGTCCACGACGAGATCGTGCGCGCGCGGCCCGATCTCGCCGCCGTGCTGTACGAACCCTGGTGGCACGACCGTCGGCGAGGCGACGGCCCGGACAGCTTCTTCCAGTGCCCCATCTACGCCGTGAATGAGGGTGGCACGAAGCTGTTCGCATACTACGGACCGGACTACATCCGGTCGGCGCCGCGCGGAGCGCACGTACCTGGTCTCACGCCACGGCAGACCGAGGCGATGGAGTTCCTCGAGCGCCTCAACAACGAGCCGCGGTTCGTGCTCGACATGCATTTCCAGCCGGGGGATGTGCAGTTCCTGAACAACTACGTCGTGATGCACGGCCGGACCGAGTACGTCGACTTCCCTGATCCGGCGCTCAAACGCGACCTCATCCGGCTCTGGCTGACCGTCGACCGCGACCTCGGGCTGCCCGCGTCGATCAGCGAGCGAGGGTTGATGTCGCGGTCCGCAGCGTTTCGGCGTCCAGCATGAGTGCGTCAGGAGGCGGAGCGGCGTGAACATGCTCGAGACGGCTATCACCGGGCCGGCCGTCTGGCTCGGCGATGAGCTGCAGGATTCCGACGAGTGGATCGTGCGGCTTAGCGAGACCGACCTCGACGAGATCGACCGCGGTCTCGCCGGCGTTGCCGGCACTCCGGCGGAGCGGATCGCAAAGGGCGACGTCGCGCTTCCGGGACTCAGGGATCGGCTCCGCGACGTCGCCGACACGCTGCAGGACGGCCGCGGTTTCGTGCTCCTCCGTGGCCTGCCCGTACCGGACCGGGTCAGTGACGAGCAGGCGGCCAAGGTGTTCTGCGCGATCGGGCACTACCTCGGGACGCCGGTCTCGCAAAGCCGGCAGGGTGAGCTGATCGGACATCTGCAGAACCTCGGCCAGCCGGGCGCCTTCCTGCGGCGGTTCGCGACGAGCGAGGCGACCGCCTTCCACAGCGATCGCACTGACATCGTCGGGCTGATGTGCCTTCGGCCCGCCCGGTTCGGCGGCGAGAGCCTGCTGGTGAGCACAATGACGCTCTACAACATCGTGGTTCAGGAGCATCCCGAGTACCTGCCGATCCTCTACAAGCAGTTCGCGAAGGACCTCATGGACGAGCAGCGGCCGGGCGAACCGGGGTGGGAGCGGCTGCCGCTGTTCTGTTACGAGTCCGGCTACCTGTCAGGCACCACGTCCACGTCGTGGTTCGTCTCGGCGATGCGCTTCGCCGACGTCCCTAGGCTGTCCGCCGAGGAGATGTCGTGCTTCATCTTCCTCGAGTCGTTGCCAAAGCGGCCCGGCCTCAGCCTGTCGATGATGCTCGAGCCGGGTGACATCCAGTTCGTGAGCAACTTCAGCATCATGCACACCCGTACCAGCTTCATCGACGACCCGGACGACCCCGCCCACCAGCGGCATCTGCTGCGGTTGTGGTTGAGCCATTTCAGCCATGGCCGACCGGTTTGCGAGGCGTTCGCCAATGGGCGATTGGGTCTGCTGCCGACCCAGCGCGCTGCCGATGGGCACCCCGGTTAATCGGCGACGGCAGTGCAAGCGGTGGCACTGCGGGCGGGGTCCCGCGGCTTGAGAGATCGATGAGAGGCGGAAGCATGCAGATCGCGGTTGTCAGCGCGCCCGGGGAGGTCGAGTTGCGCGAGACGCAGCGGCCATCCTGCAGCCCGGACCAGCTGTTGGTCGAGCTCAGCGGTTGCGGCCTGTGCACCTTCGACCGCAGGTTGTTCTCCGGCGAGACGCCGATCTATCCCACCGCGGCGGGCCACGAGCCCGCCGGACGCGTGATCGAGGTCGGTAAAGCGGTGGCTGGGTTGCCGGGGACGCCTCAGCTCGGCGACCTCGTCGCCCTTGACATGCGTAGCCGGTGCGGTACCTGCTCGGCCTGCCGCCGCGGTCGGAGCGCGATCTGCCTCGCCCCACAGAGCCAGGACCGCGCGGACGGCCTGATCTCTATCGCCGGCGGCTTGGCCGAGGTAATCGCGGTCGGCGCCGACCACGCCTGGGTCGTCGGTGATATCCCGACTGAGCACGCGGCCATGGCGGAGCCGATCGCCTGCGTGGCTCACTCGATGCGCCGCGGCGGCTTCTGTCCCGGCGACCGGGTCGCCGTGATCGGTGGGGGCTATATGGGCCGGCTTCACCTGGCGATGGCCAAGGCAGCAGGCGCCGCGTCCGCGGGCATTGTCGAGGTTTCCGAACAGCGCCGGGCTGAAGCCAGGGCCGCCGGCGCGAACTGGACTGCGGCGCCCGACGAGGCTCGCGAAGTCGGCGGCGCCAGCGACGTCGTGTTCGTGACGGCGGGCGCGCCGGGTACGCTCGAACTCGCGATCGACCTGCTAGCCAAGGGCGGCTCCGCGGTGCTGTACGGCGCGTTCCCGAAGGATCTGGCGGTTGGCATCGGCCCCGGCCACATGCATCACGAGGAGACCTCGATCATCGGCGTGCACAGTCACGAGCCCGAGGACTGGCGGGCCGCGGCCGGTCTGCTGTCGAGCGGAGTGCTCGCAGCGGACCTGAAGGCGCTGGTGACGGCTCGCTTCTCGCTGGGCCAGGTGATCGAAGGATTCCGGCTCGCCGACTCCGAACCGGTCTACCGGGTCATCGTCGGCGGCGCATAACCGGCACCCGCACCGGCCGGCAGTGGTGACCAGATGAGCTCTGTCGTTGGTGTCGACGTCGGATCTCGCTCGGCCCGAGTTGTCGCGGTGGACGCCCACGGGACGCTCGTTGGTCACGCCAGTGCCAACTACGAGCGGCAATCGGACTGGCCGATGGGTCGCGCGGACCCGCAGTGCTGGCGCCTGGCCGTCGAGGCCGCACTGCAGCGCCTCGTCATCCGGTGTCCGGCGGCGGCGTCCCCGGCCGCGGTAGCGGTGGGTGGGCAGAGCCCGACCGCGGTGCCCGCCGACGGTCTCGCCGTGACCTACAGCTACGCCGCGGGTGTCGACGGCGGCATCGCGGCGCAGCAGGTCGCCCAGCGCCGGCTGCTCGAGTCGGAGCATCCCGGCGGCGAGGTAAGCCAGCTGTGGGACTGGATGCTGGCAAGCCTCGGTGCGCCGCGGGTGCAGGGCAGGTGGCCCGGCGACATCGCGCTTGACGGGCTCGGTGAGAGCACGACGACGGGCACCGTCGTCGGGATGGCCGACGGGTCCTGGGGGGTGCCGCGGGGCACGCCGCTGGTGGCCGGCGCACCGGACGCGCTGCTGACGTTCTGGGCGGCCGGGCTGGATGAGGTAGGCCGGGCATGCGACCCGGGCGGGCGCACCGGAGGCCTGGTCGTGGCGGTGCGCATTGCCGACCTCGCGCCCGGTCTGATGCGGATGGCGAGCCCGGCCCGGGGCTGCAGCATGGTCGGCGGCCCGGTCTCGGCTCACGGCGCTTCGCTCGACTGGTTGGCCACCGTGACCGGCCGGTCGAGGTCGGCGCTGCTCGACCTCGCAGCCGACGTGCCGGCCGGCGCGCGGGGAGTGATGTTCCTGCCCTACCTTGAGGGTGAGCGCGCGCCACGCTGGCAGCGCCGGCTGACCGGCGAGTTCCACGGCCTGCGAGCCGATACCGGACCAGCCGAACTAACGCGCGCGGTGTTGGAAGGTGCCGCGTACGGACTGTCGCATATCGGGCGCACCTTGCACGATGAAGGCGCCGAAATCGACGTCGTCACCTGCACCGGAGGTCCGTCGAGGAGCCGGCTGTGGTGCGAGATCAAGGCCGCCGTCCTTGGCGCGCCCTTCGACGTTCCGGACTTCAGCGAACTGTCGGCCTACGGGGCGGCGCTCGCCGCTGGCGCCGGCGCGGGCTGGTGGCCGGAGCCCGGCATCGGCGGGCGGGGCTCATGGCCGCGACCGCTGATGACGCGGATAGACAGCGTGCCGCAGCAGGCGTACCGGGAGGGGTTCGAGCGGTTCGTCAGCCTCGGCGACGCCGCCCAGCAGCGGCTCTGACCACGTCGCGGCCCGGTCAGATGTCGGGCCAGGCCGGAATCGGGGCATCCGCCTCGAAGCGCACCGACACCCGTTTGAGCCGCGTCATCGTGTCAATCGCCTCCCGGCCGGACGCGACGCCGACGCCGCTCTCCTTGATGCCGCCGAAGGCAAGCGCCGGGTCCATCAGCATCGCGGAGTTGCCCCACACGACGCCGCACTCTAGCGCATCCGCGAGCCGGATCATCTTGCGGAGGTCGGTCGTCCAGACGTTCGCGGTCAGCCCGTAGACCGTGTCGTTGGCGAGGGCGAGCGCATCTGCCTCGTCGTCGAACTCGAGCACGGAGAGGACAGGGCCGAAGATTTCCTCGCGCGCGACCCTGGCGCCGGGACCGAGCTTGGTCACTACGGTGGGTGCCACGTAGAACCCGCGCGGTGACCGGGCCGGGCCGAACGCGCTCCCGCCAGCGGTCAGGCGTGCGCCGTCCGACCTCGCCGAGTCGAGGTAGTCCAGGACGCGGCGGCGATGCGTGTGTGACACCACCGGGCCGATGTGCGACGTCGGGTCGAAGGGGTCGCCAACCCGGATCCGTCCGGCCAAGCCGATGAGTCGCTCCACGACCTGGCCGGCCACGGAGCGTTGGACCAACAGGCGGGTCGCGGCGCTGCAGACCTGGCCGGCGTTCTGGAAGACGCCCCAGACCGCGCCGCGGACGGCCTCGTCGAGATCCGCATCCTCGAAGACGATGTTGGGGGCCTTCCCGCCGAGCTCGAGCACGACCTTCTTGAACGACGGCGCAGCGGCCGCTGCCACTGCGCGACCGCTAGCTACGCTGCCGGTGAAGTTGACCCCGGCAACCCGCGGATGGGTGACGAGGGCCTGTCCGGTGGAGCCGTTCCCGGGCACAACGTTGATCAATCCCGGTGGGAGGCCAGCGGCGGTGCCTGCCTCGGCCAGCAGCAACGCGGAGGTCGGCGCCAGCTCGGAGGGCTTCACGATGACGGCGTTCCCGCAGGCGAGGGCTATCGCGACCCGCGCGACGAACATGATCGTCGGTCCGTTCCACGGCAGGATGATGCCAACGATGCCCAACGGCTGCTTGACCGTGTAGGACAGGTAGCCCGGCGTAGCTGGGATCTGCTCGCCCGAGAGCTTGTCGGCCATGCCGGCCCAGTAGCGCGCGAACTTCGCCGCTTTCGGGGTGTCGTAGCGGGCGTCGCTGATCACCTTGCCCATGTCGCGCACGTCGGCGAGCGCTATCTCCTCGGTGCGCGCGAGGAACGCCTCGCTCCAAGCCCAGATAAGTTCGGCCCGGCGGCTGCCGCCCATCGCTGCCCAAACCCGCTGCGCCTCGGTCGCCGCGGTCACGGCGGCCTCGATCTCATCAGGGCCGCCGAGCGCGATCCGCGCAACGGTCTCGCCGGTCGCCGGATCGATCGAGTCGAACAGAGGGGCACCGGAGGGCGATTGACGTTCCCCGGCGATGAACGGGCCGTACGTCGGCTCGGTGAGCTGGTTCACGGTAGTCCTTGCGCTGGGAGCAGGCCAGGCAGTCTAACTTGACAACGTCCGACCGCCGTACAAATATGATATGCCAAGTGTAAAGTCCGGGTCCGGGGCGTGACCGAGCCGTCGCGGTGGCCCCGCAGCCCGAACCATCGTGCCGACCCAGCCCGGCAACGCAGGAGCAGGGGTGACGTGAATGATGCCGCTGGCACCAGACCACCAGTGGGCGGGCTCGATGCTCGAGCGGACCCAGGAGGAATGGGACGTCCTTAGCAGTGAATGGGGACAGGCCCAGGCCGGCCTGGCCAACCGGGTTCTCGAACACCTCGTCGAACTCGACCACGAGAAGTCGGTCTTCCCGCTCACTAGGCTTGGTCACAGCCTGCAGGTGGCAACCCGCGCGGCTCGCGCCGGCCGCGACGACGAGTACGTCTTCTGCGCGCTCCTGCATGACATCGGGGACACGCTAGGTGCGTACAACCACGCCGATCTCGCCGCCGCTGTCGTTAAGCCATTCGTCCGACCCGCCTACCACTGGATGGTCGAGAAGCACGACGTCTTCCAGGGGTACTACTTCTGGCACTTCCTGGGCCGTGATCGTAACGCCCGCGAGAAGTACCGGGGTCACCCCAACTTCGACCTGACCGCGGAGTTCTCTGAGGACTATGACCAACCGTCGTTCGACGTGAACTACGCCAACATGCCGCTCGAGGAATTCCGGCCACTCGTCCGCAACATCATGTCGCGGCCCTGGGCGCACGGGAATGCCTGATTTCGCCCCGTCGGGGCTGCCCGATCGCGTCCACCTGGCCGGTTGGTCATCGCGACTATCGCGAATCTGATATTTGATATACCACTAACAGTGAAAGGTCCGATGAGACTCCCACGCGCGGCCGATCCAGCGCACGTGAACCCGGCGCGGAGGTCGGCACGCCCCATTAGTGCTCGCCGGCGGGCGGCGGTGAGGCACGGTAGTGGCTGAGCTTACCGAGCGGGGGATGGAACCGGAGTCCGGGACGGCGTCGGACCAGCCGAACTCGGCGCTGGTCATAGACGGCGTATACAAGGGCTACGGGTCCGACGCGGCCCGCGTGTCGGTCATCGAGAACTTCAGCCTGCTGGCGCTGCGCGGCCAGTTCGTCACGCTGATCGGCCCGAGCGGGTGTGGGAAGACGACTCTGCTGCGAATCGTCGCGGGCTTGCTCGAGGTCGACCGCGGCACGGTGTCGATCTTCGGCGAGTCGGTGCAGCGCGCGAGCGCCGCGAAGCACATCGGGCTGGTTCCGCAGTCACCGGCGCTGCTGCCGTGGCGCACCGTCCTCGACAACGTCCGCCTGCCGCTGCAGGTGAACAAGAAGCCGGACTCCGACGGCTCGCGGTCCCATGCCGACCCGATCGCGGTGCTTGAGTCGTTCGGGCTGGGGCACGTCGTCAACCGGCGGCCGGCTCAGCTGTCGGGCGGGATGCAGCACCGAGTCGCGATCGCACGCGCGTTTGTCTTCGATCCGCCGATCCTTCTGATGGACGAGCCGTTCGCCGCGGTCGACGAGCTGACCCGGGAACTGCTGCGCCACGAGCTGCTGTCGATCTGGCAGGCGAACAAGAAGACCGTGCTTTTCGTGACGCACTCGATCTCGGAGGCGATCACGCTCTCCGACGTGGTCGTGATCATGTCCGCGAACCCGGGGACGATCCAAAGCGTCATCCGGATCCCCCTGCCGCGGCCGCGAGACGATCTCGTCGAGACCACGAGGGAGTTCCACGAGGTCGAGCGGCAGATCAGGCTCGAGCTGCGCGGTAGCTGGCGGGGCGCGCGGTGAGCGAGCTGCCGGGCTCCGAGCTGGACGAGCTGGCGGATGCACAACCAGACCTGCCGGCGCTCGCACCCGCCGCCGCCGCGACGTCGCAGCGGCGCACGATGTCGGCCTGGGTCCGGCCGTCGCTGTGGCTGCCACCGCTGATCGCGCTCGTGCTGCTGGCCGCCGCATGGCAGCTCTACGCAATTCACAACCCGTTCGTGATCCCTACAGTCCCGAAGATCTTCCACGAGCTGACGAGCCACCCCGGCTTCTACGTCCGCAACGCCAAGACGACGCTGCAAGAGGCCTTGGTTGGCGCTGCGCTCGGCATGAGCATCGCCTTCGTGCTGGCGGTGCTGATGTCCTACGTCCGCATCATCGAACGCGCGATCCTGCCGCTGGCCGTGATCCTCAACGTCACGCCGATCATCGCGGTCGCCCCGGCACTGGTCGTGGCGTTCGGCTTCGGCCTGACGCCAAAGTACATCATCACCGCGGTCCTGGTCTTCTTCCCGTTCCTCATCAACTCGCTTATCGGCCTTCGCTCCGTGGACCCGCTGGCGCTTGACGTCATGAAGACGCTCAACGCCTCGCGCACCGAGATCCTCTGGCGGCTGCGGCTGCCGAGCAGCCTGCCGTTCCTGTGCGCGGGTGCCCGGATTTGCGTCCCGCTCAGCGTGATTGGCGCCGTCGTCGCCGAGTTCGTTGCCGCCGGGCAGGCGAACGGCCTAGGCACGCTGATCGTCACCGCGGCGTCGCTGTCCGATCTCGCGACGATCTACGCGTCGGTAGTGGTACTCGCCGTCATCGGTATCGCATTGTTTGTCCTGGTAGTCCTGGTCCAGCGGCGACTGCTGGCCTGGCACAGCTCGGCAACACCAATGAAATGACGAACGCCAATTCTTGGCGCGCATTGTGAACGACTGGAGGTACGCGTGAAACGCAGGTTGGGCTTTGGATGCAGTGCGGCAAATGGCTTTGCGTTGGTCGCGGTCGCCATCATGGCTGCGTCGTGCAGCAGCTCGTCATCGGGCGGCTCGTCGCCCCAGGCAGGGTCGTCGGGGTCGACCGGGCTGATCAGCTCGTCGGAGTGCGCCGCCAACAAGGCGGCCGGGACGATCACCTACGTCTCGCCGTTCGGCTTCGACGCCTCGGCCGGGATCATCGACGTGTTCGCGGCGCAGAAGCTGGGCTACTTCAAGGACCTGTGCCTCGACGTGAACTTCGTGACCAACTCGCAGGACTCCACGGCGCTGGTCTCGGCTGGCAAGGCTCAGGTGACGAACGTCGGGTCGGCTGCCGACTACCTCACCGCCGTCGGTAGCGGCGCGAACATCAGGGCCGTCGCGACGTACGGCAACACGTCGGACTACTGCATCATCACGAAGAAGAGCATCACCCGGCTGCCGCAGCTCACCGGCAAGACACTGGGCTACCACTTCGTCAAGGAAGCGCCGACCCTGGCGATGCTGGCGGCAGCAGGCGTAAACCTGAACAAGGTGCATTTCGTAAACACCACGAACTACGACCCGAACCAGGTCGTGCAGGGAAAGATCGACGCAGTCGGCTGCTACCAGTCCAACGAGCCGCTGACGCTGAAGTCCGAGCATGCCCAGTTCAACGAGTTCACGCCCTCGCAGTTCCACGTGACCGGCACCTTTAACGTCCAGTTCTTCAACAAGAACTTCCTGGCTGCGCACCCCGCCGCGGCGAAGGACTGGATGCGGGCGGACCTGCACGCATTCGACTACTGCGCGGCCCACCAGTCCGCATGCGTCAACATCGAGGGCAGCTACGCGAAGGAGGCTGGTGCCCTATTCGTGACCAGCCACGAGCAGCAGGTGTGGGCCTTGGAGAGCGCCCTCGCCCAGAACCACACGCTGCCCGGAAAGGGGGTCGGAGTGGAGACGGTGGCGGAGTTCCAGCCTGAGGCCACGGAACTCGTGCACTTCGGGCTTGTGAAGTCCGTGCCATCCCTGTCGACGGTGGAGGACACGACGATGGTGGCGTCGCTCTACCACGGCAAGAAGCTCATCTGGCCGTAACCGTCCCGGCTCGACCGCGGTGATGTTATTGCTTCCGGACCGGTCCTACGCAACGGTCCGGAAGCAACGCTCCGCGGGACCCCGCCGCACCGAAGCGGAGGAGCAACCCGACGATGAAGATCAGCGGTGTCACGGTCATCCCGGCGAGCTACGCCACGGATGACAACCCGCCGTTCCGGCGTTCGTTCGCGGTGCTTCGCCTCGATACGGACGAGGGGGTGACCGGCTGGGGAGAGGCGAGCGACTGCTACGGGCACCGCTACCCGCTGACCCTCAAAGCATTGTTCGAAGAGACCGTGCAGTGGCTTCTGCTCGGACGGGATCCGCTGCCGCTCGAGGACTTGATGTGGAACCTCCGCCGTACCCTGTACGCACCGCTCGGGGCACGTGGCCTGGTCATCCAGGCGCTGTCCGCGGTCGACATCGCACTGTGGGACATCCGGGGAAAGCTACTCGGGAAGTCCGTCTCCTACCTGCTGGGGCGCAAGCGTGAGAGCGTACCGCTGTACGCCGCAGGCAAACCGGCGCTGTACGGGCCGTACAACTACACCCCGGACTCCGCGCGCCGCTTCGCGCGCGTGCTCGCGGGCATCGGGGTGGAGATCTTCGAGGAGCCGATTCCCTGCCTCGACCTGGAACTGGTACGCCGGCTCGGCCGTGCCTCGCCGGTCGCGCTCGCCTACGGCGAGCATGCGTTCACCGTTCACGACTTCCGTGATCTGCTCATACGCGGCGAGGTCCGCCACCTCGAGCCCGACGTCACAGTGTGCGGCGGGTTCACCGAGGGCATGAAGATTATGCACCTCGCCGAGACCCACGGCGCCCATGTCGTCCCGCACTGTGGCGGTCTCACCGCGATCGGCATGGCGGCCAACCTCGCTTTCGTGTCGGCCTACGCGGACCCGACCTACTTCGAGTACGATGCGCGGCCTGAGCAGCCCTTGCGCGATCAGGTAGCCGCCGGGGCGCCGTTCGCTTTGGACAAGGTGGCCGATGGTGTTCTTCCGATTCCCAACGCGCCGGGCCTGGGGATCGAAGTGGACGAGGAGGTCTTCGCCGCCTTCCCGTATGAGATCGACACCGCGATCGCCAGCCGATTCCCCGTCTACACCACCCCGCACATCTAGCCAGCGCGCCGATGATGGCTCAAGCGGGCGGCGGTGATCAGGTGCGCATATGCGAGGCGGAGGCGCTGGAGTTGATGGCCGGCGTTGCCGCCAGGCTCGGCATGAGTCCCGAGGATTGCGAGATCGTGGCCCGCCATCTGGTCGACGACGAGCTGCGCGGCGCCGTGGGAATGTCGCGGATATTCATCGTCGCGGACGAGGTTGCCCGCCACGGGCCGCAGCGCAGCGAACCGATCACAGTCGCACGGGAATCCGAAATGACGGCCGTCGTAAATGGCGGGGGGCGCCACGGGCTCGTCGTCGCCGAGTTGGCGACCAGGCTGGCGATTTCGAAGGCCCAGAGGTCCAGTGTCGCGGTCGTATGCGCCAACAACCATCGGTACTCGGGCACACTCAGCTACTACACGGAGCTGGTGGCGCGAAACAGGCTGATTGGGGTCTCGATCGCGAGTGGCTCGTTCGGATCGGTGGCGCCGTACGGTGCACGCGAGGGTCTCTTGGACACCAACCCGATCGCCGTCGGCTTCCCGACCATAGCCGAACCGATCGTCTGGGACATCGCGACCTCTGCCATTTCTGGCTCGGAAGTTTACCGGCGGCTGGTGACCGGTGAGGAGCTGCCGGAAGGGGTCGCCCTCGACCCGCGGGGCGAACCCACACGCGACCCGGCGGAGGCGCTCGCCGGCGCGATCCTACCTTGGGGCGGCCACCGAGGGTCCGGCCTCGCGATAGTCATCAGACTGCTGGGCCTGTTGAGCGGCGTCGCGCCCTTCCCGGCCGAGAACGGTGAGTTCGCATTCCTCGTAATCGTCATCGACCCGTCGTTGTTCCTGCGGGCTGGTGAGTTCGAACGGCGCGCTGCCGAGTTCGCGGTCGGCATCCGGGCGGCACAACCTGCGCCCGGCTTCTCCTCGGTCAGGGTGCCGTTCGACCGGTCGATCCAGGTCCGCGCGCAGCGCCGACGGTCCGGCATAGAGATCGCCCGAGCGGTCTACGAGCGCCTCGACTCGATCAGGCGCTCCGGCGTGATGCCGGTTCAGGACAGTCCGTAGGCCAACGCGAGAAGCCCAGATGATGGCTGAGGGGACAGCGCGCCCGGCTTCGCGATCCTCAACGCAACTCCGCACGCAGCACGGCGGTGAAGCCGCTGGATAGTGTGCTGGCGCTCACAGGGGCCGACTGGGCCAGGATCGGTGCTCGCGGCGGCTCACGTGTTACTTCCGGTGTCGGCTACGCGACGATGAGCATTGTGTTGGCCTTGCCGATGGGCTCACCGGCGACCTCAACCTTGCCGTCGGCGAAGGCGAGCCGACGGCCGACCTGTATCACCGTCGCGTCCAGGTCATCGATACTGTCCGCCCGGCAATGCCCTGAGCTACGACCCAGCCCGGCAGATAACCCAGATGTGCCTTGGGCGACCGGAGATCCAGCCCGCAGTGTGCGGCTTGGTTTGCTCATCAATCCGGTTGGCCGGTGCCGGTACGGCTGTCCCAGCGGTCGTAGTAGGGGCGTTTCCCGGCGGCCTTGGCGAGCGCCCACAGCGGCGGGAGGATGAGGTTCTGGATCCAGGCTGGCGGGGAGGTGACGCGGCTTTCGTGCCGGAAGTGCCAGAAGGTGGCGCCGAGCTGGAGGACGTTCCTGGGCGCGCCCCGGGGCGTGGCGGGGAAGTCGGCGACCAGGCCGGCGAGCGCTTCATGCCATTCCTTCGCGCGCAGGGCGGGACGGAGTTCGACGATGCCCTCGATGTCGGTGGTTCCCGGGTTGCCTTCGGAGTGGGGTACCCCGGCCGGGACCACCAGGGTCTGGCCGGCCCGGGCGTGGCGCTCGCGGCCGTTGACGGTGAAACGGGCCTGGCCGGAGGTGATGGTGAAGCGTTCTTCCTGGTGCGGGTGGACGTGTTCGGTGATCACGCCGCCGGGCGCGCTTCGCCAGGTGAAGCGGGCCAGCTCGCCGCCGGTCGTCTCGGCGGTGTGGGTGAACTGGATGAGCTCGCCGGTGGCGGGGTTGAAGAACTCGC
>WNFD01010956.1_pt1 | contig 13497 bp, 11 predicted proteins | sample 5400491 | NCBI WGS metagenome assembly WNFD01 (sample SAMN13153343, study PRJNA577476) | soil metagenome | isolation source: 120 cm saprolite under Douglas fir tree site 2 hole 2 replicate 2 | place: USA:California | collected 2015-04-18 | reverse complement strand
TATGCGACCCTCTACACCGGAGGCTCCGGCGGCTTTGTTGCCTCCACCGCCGCTCCGATTGCTACCGGGTGGAGCGATCCAGTTCCCGGGCGGGTTTATCTCCCGCTGTGGTCCAGCGCCTTTTCACGGCGCACTGTAATCGCTGTTTTCATCAACAATCAATCTCCCTTGTCGTCTGCAAGCCTACCCGACTCGCCTTGCTCGCTCCCTACTCAAAAATTGAGGCCCAGCGATAGAATCTCCGTCGGCGTGGTCCACCCAAAATTGAATACGTTGGTTGTCAAGCTCACTTTCTTATGGGTGAAACCCGCGAGCACCCCGCGCTGCACGTCGAGGCTGGTGTGGTAGACCCGGGTTCGTTGCGACACCAGACCCACTTGCAGCCATTTCAGCGGCGAGTACGTGATTTGGTTCCAACTGTAGAAAAAGTTGCCGTCGCGATTCTGGGTATCGACTACATACTCACCCGAACTGGAAAGCTGAACCCGTTTGTAGGTGAGTGTAAACAGGTAGCCCGGGGCGACTCCGTTCAGACTGCCAAAGACGCCACCGAACATCGGGGTCACATTCAGCACCAGTTTCTTCCCGGCGCTGAAGTTGTAGCCTGCCCACAGCGATCCGGTCTCCAGCGCTTCGTTGTTATAACGAGCTTCCAAGTGGAGCCAGCCACGGTCGGCGGTGAAGTCCGGAGACAGATAGTTCGGGCCGCCGGGCACAATGTAACCACTGGTGGTGAGTGAGAATGCCCACGGATTCGGAGTGGTGTTCGAGGAAACGCCAGGCGCGCTGGCGGCCGTCTCCTGAGCCAGGGCTGGGACCTCGGGACATTGCGCGTTGACAAGGGTCGCAAGCATCAGAGCGCCTATTAGCAGCCGGCATTTCATCTTACGAATCGCTCCCCTGCCAACTGCCGACGTGTCAGAGACCAGAGCACGACTGCAGCGAATACCCTTACTTCTGCTCCTTACCATCGGGTCCGCCATCGGTGGGCTTGATCCGAACTTCCTTTTCGTGCAGGCGCTCTTGCCGACGGAGATCCTCGATCTCGGCTACCTTCTGCCGGCGGAGTTCGGCCACTCTCTTTCTTTCGTCCCGCCAGATTTTGAGCCTCTGAATGAATGAAGATCCAGCGGCCGAGTTCATGGTCTGCTCCTTTTCCGCCCGCTCAGCCTCTCTTTCTGTTCTCAGGGCGTCCCATTCCGTTTTTCGCAGGGCAAAGCGCATGTGCATTTCCTGCTCGCGCTCGTCCTCCAGTCGATCGAGAAGTCGCCGGTTTGAAGCCACCACGTCAACCAGCGCACTGGTGGTCCAGGCGAAAGTGAACAATCCGGAAATGCCAATGATTGGGCTGATGATCCGCCAATGGTCTCCGACGTCAACCTTGCCCATGCCAAGCGTGGTGTAGGAGTTGGCACAGAAGTAGATCGCATCGTAGGTGTGCTCAATCAAACCTATCCAATTGAGGGCGAACGCCCAGATCAGGACTTCCACTAGATGCAAATCGAGCATGAGGAAGACAGACCATCCGAACAGGAGGGCAACCGCGATGAGACGTGGCTTCCCCAGGCGCAGACGTCGTTCGCCGCGGTTTTGCTGAACCAGGATCCAGTGGAGGCCCGCTCCGTGGAATATGGCGATAAAAACCAGAACGAACGCACCAATGCCGAGCGCCACAAGCGGTTTGAATTCATCCGGAATCTTAGCCAGGAGTGTCGGAATGTCAGCCCCGCATTCTCCCGTGCTGTTTCACACGGTTCTACACCCTGATTCGCATGAGTGCTGCGATTTACTTCCTTTTTGCGGCCAGACTCTTAGTGTGTTCTTCACGTAGCTACCGACGCGTAATTGGGGCCTGTGTAGGTGTGTACGACAGTATTACGCTCTTCACAACTGTCGCTTTTGACAGGTGCAGCACCAAGGGTCGACGTAAAACCGCGGCTACAACAGGAATGCTCAGTTGGGGGAATCGCTGTTAACAACACTTAAGATCGATTTGTTCGAGGCGGCTCCGCGTCTGCCCTTCAAGGCCGTCCCACTCCGATATATACTGGTCGTCCTCATAATAAGAAGTCTGGCCTACGAGGTGAATATGCCAGCGATTCCGGCAACTCCGGCACAACCGCCAACTGAAGCTTCCCCGTTCCGCCTGTTTGAGGCGATCAACGCATTCCAGCTGACAGAAGCAATCCGCAGCGCGATCGAGTTGGACATCTTTACCGCGATTGGCACGGGGCATACAACCGCACAGGCGGTGGCGACACATTGCACCATTGCCGAGCGCGGCGCGCGGATTCTGTGTGATTTTTTGGTGGTGAACGGATTCCTCAGAAAGAGTGGCAACCAGTACTCGTCGAACGAGCATAGCGCGAAGTTCCTTGACCGCAACTCACCGGCCTACCTGGGGTCCTGCACCGGTTTCTACTTACCGATGATATACGGCAAAATTTCCGCGATCTGACGAACGCGGTCAGACATGGAGGCTGCCAGCATACTTATGCGCACGCCCCAGAATCACCCGTGTGGGTCGCGTTCGCACGCTCCATGGCGCCGATGATGATGATGGCGTCCCACGGGTTGGCGGAAATCGTGGTAGGCAACGAGAGGCGCACACTGAACGAGAGGCGCACACTGAAGGTGCTGGACATCGCTGCTGGGCACGGGCTGTTCGGAATAGCCGTGCTGCGCGCCAATCCGAAAGCGGAAGTCACCGCAGTGGATTGGAAGAACGTGCTGGAGGTAGCGCAGGAGAACGCAAAGAAGCTCGGGGTTACAGACCGCTACAAGACTCTTGCGGGAAGCATTTTCGATGTGGATATTGGAACGGGGTACGACTTGATTCTAGTTCCGAATTTTCTGCACCACTTCGATGAGCCCACGATCGAACAGTTGCTGAACAAACTGCACCGCGCGTTGAAACCGGGCGGAAAAGTGGCCACGTTGGAATTTGTGCCTGAAGAAGACAAGGTAAGTCCCGCCGTCCCGGCGGCGTTTGCGCTGATTATGCTGGCCGAGACGCCTGGGGGAGACGCATACACGCGCGCTGAGCTGGAACATATGTTCAACCGCGCCGGATTTTCGCGCCACGAGTTTCACGCTATGCCGCCGTCCCCGCACTCGGTCCTGGTATCCACCCGGGATTGACCGCCGGCGAGCACTCATGGGGAACGCAATGCCCGGACAACACTTTGGGTTTCTGTCAGGAACCAGGCGGGAAAACTAGGTTCAAATCCTAGAGGGCCCACCAACTTCAAGGTTCGCAACCGCAATTGTTGCGTTACCGCGCACGGATCAAGGCAGGGCAAGCGATGCGTTCCGGGGCGCGACGTGCTCCAACCGGTACCCCGAAGGGTCGTAGGTGATGCGTAACACATTGTTCCCCGGGTCTTTAATGTCCACTCGGGTGCTCGCGCCGGAGCGATCTACAGAATACGTGAATCGGTATGTTCCAGCGTCGACTAGGTCTAATTGCGTGACCCTATCCGCGTTGTCAAAGTGAGCGGTCCACACCTGCCGCCCGTCAATTGCCATGCTGGTTGGGCATCGGGTTCCTTCGTGACCATACTTCGTCACGTGGTGCTCGGCATCCTCGACTTCTTCCAGACAGCCCGTCGCCGAGTAACGGTATAAAATCTCATGTCCCTCATTATCTTGGGCTTCGGTCACCCGGTAGCCGGAGTCATATTTAAAGTGGATCCACTTTCCTTCGCCTGAACTTACGCTCATCAGGTTTCCCGTCGATTCGCGCTGCAGCCGCAGCGCATTTCCAGATGCATCTTGCACCCCGATGAGCGCCGCCTGTTCTGGCCGTTGTACACCACCCCCATCCGGGAAGATATACGTCCTGCCGTCCTGCCGAAACAGCTTCCACCCCGGCCAGTTCCAGGTCACGTAAGAAGAGTAAAAGTCAGTAATCGTTGGCTCTACGGCATAGACGGCGTCCCAATAACTCGCACCCCAATCGCTACGCCGGTAGTGCAGCCTTCCTCCGTCCTCCAGGATCAAGTCCATCCAGGTGAATGGCCAGGTGTTCCCCGCCGGCCAGATATTCAGGCTGTGGTTCCCGCCAATCCCAAACGCTCGTGCGCGGGAATCCTGAGTACGAATCACGCGGCTCACTTCCAGCGGCAGCGGACCCGGCAGGTAGAAGTCGGCTCGACGGGACAACAAAATGCCGTAGTGCAAATAAATATCCAAGACTTCGAGATCGGTCTCTCCATGTGTGCTGCTGCAGCCGGTCAAGTAGGCTGAATCCGTCCGTTGTTTTTTCGGCGAATAATAGTGACGCACTGCGAAGCACGGGTCTCCCCCTTCATGGGTTTCGTCCCTGCGCGCCCTGGCGTCGCGGACAGAATAGTCCTCTCCCATCGCATCCAGCGTTTCCATGTCTTCAATATCGTTGTAGAGAACGCTCCCCCGGTCGCTCGTCAGTTCGAGACCGTAGAAAGAGATGCCGATGTTCTTGGTCAGCAGTTTCCGCAGGCGGGTTTCGAGCAAGGGTGGGGCTGGCGGCTTGCCATAGTAAGCAGGATTCAGACGAGCGGTTGAAATGACCACCACGTGCGACGTCTCCCGGAAATTCAAGGCAAACTTCCAGTCCAGCTCGCTGATGTAAATGTCCTCATCGGTGACGCCGATCAAAATGGTGTCGGGGCTGGCGGCCTGCTGCGGATAGGCGCATTCCGGGACAGGTATGCTAGGGAGCACGTGGAGCGAAATACCGTACTTGCTCTGGTAATACTGGAGCAAAGAAGAGGAAAGCAGCCGCCTCGTATCCCCGATCGGGACCAAATAGATTTGGCCCAAGCCGTGCAACTGATCGCGGGACGCAGGTTGAGGAAGCCGAACTGACGCAGAACGCCGAAGGGCTTTCCGTTGTTGAAAGGGACGCAACCCCCACCATAGCGCCCGCTCGATCGTTCCTCCAAAGAAGAAGAAGGCAATGTAGCCCAAGAGCACTAGCGAGACCGCATGTCGCACGGCCAGAATTCCGGTTCTCACCGTCGCTTGCGACAGCTTGGCGCTCAATACCATCTGAAATTCGGAAATTTCTGCTTCAGTCAGCGAACGTTTGGGAATGATGTAGAATGCGCGACCCAACGAGAGCACAAACATGTCCGGTGTCTGGCAATAAGCGCGACATTCGGTCCATTGTTTCTGCGACGATACCAAGCCACTGCCGGCGCTAGGGCCGATGGCAGAGAAGGTGATTCCGCCATCGCTGGTCTCGACTTCGAAATGCTCCGGTTCAGACCTGCGCCTACTGGCCAAAGATTCGCGGATGAATCGAAGCAGGAATCCCTTGCTGAACAGATATCCGAAACTGACGAAGAGGCTAAGACCTAACGCCCGGTTACCAATTGCGTAGCAGTAAATGCCGAATCCAAGTGCTGCGAAGGAGAACGGCTCCGCGATCCCTGTCAACCATCGCGTCGGAGCCACCGCCGAATCGTAAATGCGCCTGCCTTGACGGCGGTCTTCAGCAGTAATGGTATAGTTCAGCTTCATTCACGGAGCCCATAAAAAATTCGGAAATCGTCTGCTAGCGCCGACCAATTGCTCGGAACTTGCCCCTTCCGCTCAGACCTGGAGCACATCACCCTCCCGCGCGACCATCTCGTACAACACGGGATTGACGAAGAATCCTATGAACAGGCGGGAGATGAGGCCGGCCACGATGACGATGGCAAACGGCTTTTGCGTGTCCGATCCAATGCCGGTGGAGAGAGCCGCGGGCAGCAATCCCAGGCAGGCAACCAGGGCCGTCATCATGATGGGACGGAGTCGGAGGAGCGAAGCTTCCCGGGTGGCGGTGCGGATATCCATTCCCTCCTGACGTAGCTTGTTGATGTAGGAGACAAGAATGACGGCAGTCTCCACTGAAACCCCCAGCAACGCCATCAACCCCAGCACTGAGGAAACGCTGAAGGGAGTGTGGGTGAGCTTCAACGCCACCAGCGCACCCACCGGCTGGGTCATGATCACACCGATGGCGATGGTCACCGGGAATTTGAAATTGCCGTAGAGCGCAAACAGAATCATGAAAATCAGCACAATCGCAAGCGGACCAGTAAAGTACATCTGCGATTTGGCTTCGAGGAACTGGCTGTATTCGCCGCCCCACTGCATGGTGTAGCCCGTCGGCAGGGTCACGACCTTGTTTACGGCTGCCTGCCCGTCTTGCACCGCCCGCTCCAGATCGCGCCCTTCGATGCTGTACTGCACGCCGATGTAGCGTGAGTTATTTTCGCGATAAATAAAAGACGCGCCATTCCCCTGGATAATATTGGCAAGCTGGCTGAGCGGGATCTGCTGCCCGTCTGGAGTCCCGACTAGTAGGTTGCCAATCTGATGCGCGCTGCTGCGGAATTGGGGCTGCATGCGGACAACGAGGTCGAACAGCTTCTCTCCTTGAATCACTTGGGTGACCGCCTGCCCGCCGACTGCCGCCGAGATCACAGCTTCCACATCCGCAACATTGATCCCGTAGCGCGCAATCTTGTCGCGATCCACGTCAACCAACAGACTGGGCTGGCCCAGTTCGCGCACTACAGTAAGCTCGGTGAACCCGCGCACCTTGGAGAGTGTGTTCTTGATCTGTATCGCTTTGTCCTGCAGCACGTTCAGGTCATCGCCATAAACTTTGACCGCCAGAGAACTCTTGAGGCCGGTCAGGGCCTCGTCCACGGCATCTTCGGCGGGCTGGGTATAGTTGAAAATAATCCCAGGGAAGGCCGATAGCTTCTGGTTGATGGATTCGATGAGTTGTTTTTTCTCGCTGATCTCGCCGGTCCAGGCTTTGTCCTTGTAGGGCTTCAGGCCAACATAGAATTCGCAGTTAAAAAAACCCGTAGGATCAGTGCCATCGTCGGGCCGTCCTAATTCTGAACCCACCACCGTGACCTGGGGATAAGACATCAAGATGGCGCGCATTTGCGGAGCGATCTTGCTGGCCTCCTCAAAAGAAATGGTATAGGGCATAGTGGCCCGCACCCAGAGCGCACCTTCGTCGAGGTGCGGCATGAACTCGCCGCCGATGAAGGGCACCAGCAGCAGGGACGCTGCGAATAGCAGAGTCGCGATCAACATGGTTGTCTTCGGCCGGTTGAGCGACCAATCCAGCTGCACCGCGTATTTCCGCTTCATCCATTCGAAGGCCCGGTTTTGTTTTTCGCGCACGCCCTGCTTGAACCAGTAAGAGGCCAGCACTGGGACCAGCGTGAGCGTCAGGATGAGCGCGCCCACCAGTGCGAAAGACATGGTCTCAGCCATGGGGTGGAACAGTTTTCCCGAGGGGCCGCTCAAAGCGTAAATCGGGAGATAACCGGCGAGAATGACGGCCACCGAATAGAAGATCGGGCGGTCCACGTCTTTGGCGGCGGCCAGAATGACTTCGTGCAGGTTGTACTTTTGTCCCTCCCGCAGCGCCAGCTCGCGGTAAATGTTTTCAACCATCACCACGGTACCGTCGATGACGATTCCGAAATCAATGGCTCCGATGGAAAGCAAATTCGCGGCAACATCGTGCGCGTGCAGCACGATGAAGGCAAACAAAAGCGAGAGCGGAATGGTGAGGGCAACAATGACCGCGGCGCGGAAGCTGACTAAAAAGAAAATCAGCACCAGCAAAACCAACACCATGCCGCGAAGCAGATTCGCTTCCACCGTGTTCGTCGTCAAGTCCACCAGCATGCTACGGTCGTAAAAAGGATGGATCTTAACGTCGGGGGGCAGCACGTGGCGGTTCAGGTCTTCGGTCTTGGCTTCTACGTCTTTCAGGACGTTCTGGGTCTGCTCCCCACGCAGCATGAGAATGACGCCCTCGACCGCGTCGTCATTCTTCTGGAAGCCGAATTCGCCCAGGCGCGGCGCGTGCCCGATGGTTACATCTCCTATGTCACGCACTCGGATGGGCACGCCCTTATTGGCGCCCACCACGACGTTGCCAATATCACCCGTGTTGCGCACTAGCCCGATGCCGCGAACGTAATAAAACTGCCCGCCCTGGGAATAGAAGCCGCCGCCCGCATTCGAGTTGTTGGCAGCCAACGCGGCCGTGACTTGAGGAATGGTCAGGTGATACCCGTAGATGCGTGCCGGGTCAAGCAGGACCTGATATTGCATCACTGTTCCACCGAAGCCGGAGTCGTCCGCTACGCCGTGGACCGAACGATAGGCTCTTGCAATCACCCAGTCTTCAATAGTTTTCAGTTCCTGGGGACTGCGGTCGGGGCTTTCCAGCACATAGCGATACACTAGACCGCTGGGGCTGAACAGGGGCGCCATGCTCGGGGTTACTCCCGTGGGCAGTGTGGCTTGGGCGAGCCGCTCAAAAACAACCTGTCGCGCAGCGTAATCGTCAGTGCTCTCTTCGAAGGTCAGTCTCAGATCCGATAGCCCGTAGAGCGAGATGGAACGCATCACCACCATGTGCGGGACCCCGTTCATCTGGAGTTCCAGCGGAAGCGTGACTAACCGTTCGACTTCTTCCGCAGCATGGTCCGGCCATTGGGTGATGATTTCGACCTGCGGAGGCGCGAGGTCCGGATAAGCATCCACTGGCATCCGCTGAAATGAAATGACTCCCGCGACCGTGATGAACGCGGTCAGCATCAGCACCAGGAACTTCTGCCGCAGCGCTGCTTGGACGATTCGATGGATCATTCGGTTGTGGTGGACACGATGGTCGTCGTTATTGCTGCCAGAGCTTTCGGGACGTTGTTCAAAGTTCGCGACATTCGGGATTAGCGCTGCAGAGAGTTCGCAAACTGCAGAAACAAGCTGCCGTTTCCGATGACCTGGTCACCGGCCTTCAGCCCGCTTGTAATCTCCGTCTGTCCATTCAAACTTTCTCCCAGTGTCACTGAGCGTCTGCCAAACTGGTTCGGCGATGCCGCGGCATAGACAAAGGGCTGGTTCTCACTGTCCCGCAGGACAGCGGCATCCGGCAGCGCAACCGCGTTCTTAATGGTGCCGGCGTTCACCGTCGCCACCACGTACATATCTTTTTTCAGCTTTTCGCCGGGATTGTTGGTCTCAATGCGCGCCTGCAAGGTGCGCGTGTTCGAATCGAGCGAGGCCGCGACGTATGAGATTCGCCCCTGGAAGACTTCGGGATAGGTATCGGTCTGAATTGTGACTGGATCTCCCACGCGCACGTAAGGCATGTCCTTCTGATAGACATTGACCAGCACCCAGACAGTGCTGATATCGGAAATCATGAAACATTGGGTGGTGCCGGGTTGAAGCAGTTGGCCTGCAGACACATCCTGCTCGACGACCAAGCCGCTGATCGGCGCCTTCACCGGAACCTCAAAAGACGCCGGGCCTTTGACCAGCGCATCGGGATCGGTGACTCCCATGACCTTCAGGGCAGCTTGCGCCGCAACCAGGTCGCCGCTCGCCTGCACTTCGGCCGCTTCGGCCTGCTCCACATTCTGTTCGGCAATCGCGTGATGCTGGTACAAGTCCTGAGCTCGGGCGTTGGCCTTTTGTGCCAGAGCTAATGCGGCCTTAGCCTTCAAGTAGTTGGTGCGGAGCTGCGAATAGTCAGGACTCGCGACGTACAACATGGGTTGGCCCTGGCTTACTCTCTGCCCGGGAACAACCACTGCCCTGCTGACCGGTCCGCTAACCTGGGTGATAACCGGCGTAGTGCGAAAACTGTTGTACGCCACCGCTCCGGTCAGCCGCAGAGATCGAGTCAGAGTTGTGGGCTGAACCGTGAGTACCTGCACGTGCGACATCTGTTGCTGTGGAATGGTAAACAGCTCGGCATCGTTTGAGTTCTTCGCTCTTGAGTTCGCCGCAGTCGATCCTGAATCGCAGCCAGCCAGCGCCAGCAGGATCGCCGATATGGCGACGAATGCAGTCAACCTAGGCCAACTATGCTTACGCACGCTCACCCTACGGACATTCATGGCAGGTTCCTCGTTCCCACCGCTTCCTTCAGTTGTTCCAACGCGGTCATATAGGAGCTCAGCGCCTGGCGATAGGCCAGCTGCACCGACCGGTAGCTGCGTTCGGCGTCGAGAAAATCCAACAGGCTGGCGGCGCCGCGTTTGTAGGCATACTGGCTGATGTCGCGCGAATCCTGCGCCTGCTTAAGATACCCGGAAGTGTAGAGTTGCACCACCTCGTCATTGCTCCTCACCGCCTCGTAGGCATTGGCTACGTCGGAGAGGACGGTGTCGCTGGCCGCCTGCTGCTGCTCTTGCGCCTGGGTAAGCGCGTAACCGGTGCGTGCGATTTCTCCCTGATTGCGGTTAAAGAGCGGCAATTCAAAATTCACAAAGAGCGAAGCTGTGCTCTGGCCACCAACATGCGAAAAGTCACCGGTGCCATTCACATCCACCTTGGCGTTCGCTTTGGCCAGAAGAATCTGGCTGCGTGCCGCCGTGATCCCTAATTCCGCAGCATGGAAGTCGGGACGCTCTCGCAACGCCCTCATCTGCAAGTCTTCCAGGTTCCCTTTGAGCGGCTGGTACGCCAGGTCGCCAATCACGTCATAATCGGCCGGTACCGCGTTGTAGCCCAGCAATTCACGCAGGCCAACCAGCGCCTGCACCTTCGCCAGCCGGGCGGAGGACACGTCAGTCTGAAACTGCAGAAGCTGCAGCTTGATCTTGAGATAATCGCCTTCCCCGATGAATCCGGCTTTTAATTGTTCCTCGGCGATATCGACAGTCTGCTGAAAGCTCTGCAGATCCTGGAGCGCGAACTGCAGAGTGGATTCGGCCAGTAAGACGTTGACGAACTGCTGGCCCACGTTGAAAGCCAGGGTTCTTTCGGCGTCGGCAACCTGGGCGCGCGTCACCGCAGTTTCATCGCGAGCGGCTTGCAGGCGCCGCTGGCGTTTGCGGCCACGTTCGAACAAGTACCCGATCCCAATGTCGAACTGTTGGGTCTGGTTCAAATTGTCCGCCGAAAAATTCTGCGGACTGAACACTGGGATGAACTGGGAATCCGCTCCCAGGATCGGATTGGGCCGCAGATTGGCGGTGATCTCCTGGGCCTGATTCTGCAGAATCAGAGTCCGCGTGGCCTGAATGGAATGATTGTGCTTCAGCGCCAGATCAATGGCCTGGTCAAGACTGATGAGCGTCGTATTTTGCGCAGCGCCTGTCCCCGCTAACAGGAAAATCATCGCCGGGGTGAACCGCCAAAAGTACCAGAAGCGCATAAGGGTTGAGGTCAAAGCGCAGTAACTGAACCGAAACTGCTCTCGCACGGATGCCCGAACCTAACGAGCTTTAGACCCAGCCCCCATCGTCAGGATCAACCTCCTGTTCTGTAAGACTGCGGCTCAGGGCTGAATGGATGTATTGTAATTCACGGCAGTTACGATTCCGCTGGTCCGGCGGTTGTGACCTTCCCCCTATTTCGCTGTACCGGAAACCCCTTGTGAAGTTAGGTGGCGCGCTGGATTCTCCGAGCACCCAAATAGGCCTAGATTTCGATTAAGAGATACGAAAATCACATCGGAGGAGTGACGCTGCCATGAAACTAAAAGTAACGCTGATTTTCTGCATGCTGCTTTCGGCGATCTGGCTGATGGCTCAGACTGCCGTGCCGACTCCAAGGACATCGCAACCCGGTTCAACGCCACAAACGCAGACACCGGGAACCGCTGCTCCGACTCCGGGAACCGCTGCGCCGACTCTGGGAACCGCTGCGCCGACTCCGGGAACGGCTGCTCCAACCCCAGGGACGGCAACTCCGACTCCTGGGACGGCAACCCCGACTCCCGGAACGGCAACCACTCCCGATACGCCGACTCCGGAAACGCCGCCCACAACTCCCACCCCTGAAACCGAACCAGGCAGCATGACTCCGCAGACACCTCCAGGCACCAGTACGCCGGCGCCAGGGACAACGAATCCGCCGAGCACTACGCCTCCTACGGTCCCCCAGAACACAACTCCAGGGACAACGCCTCCGCCGAGCCGGTAAACACTGCAGCAAAGCACCTGGGAACTCGATACGGAGCCAGACGGCCCGCCACGGCGGGCCTCACCTATTTTTGTGGAGCGCCGACACCCTTGCCTACGTGAGGCTGTGCTTCTCCTCCGCTGTGAGATAATTTTCCTGAACAGCGAGGATGGCATCATGGCGGAGCGTATTGTTCATTGCGTAAAACTGCAGAAGGACCTTCCCGGCCTGGAAGAGCCACCATTCGACACCGAACTGGGCCAGAAGATTTACGAGAATGTTTCCCAGCAGGCGTGGGGCCAGTGGACGGAATTCTGCAAAATGCTGCTCAATGAATACCGCCTGAACCCGGCCCGCCGCGAAGATCAGGAAGTCATTGTCAAACAGATGGAGCAGTATTTCTTCGGCGCCGGCGCTGCTCCACCGCCGGATTACGTCGCCCCGCAGTCAGCTTAGGCTTCCTCCCATGGATTCTTCGGAAAATTAATCCCCTGGCCCTCGCGTCTTATTACCAACACGTAACCGGCTGATTCCAAAACCCCGGCTTCCCTGAAAACCGCAGGCCGGTAAATCTCATCCGATTTTTGGTCCGAAAAAATGTAACAATATCGCCCACCCGCGCATCCATGGTGGGGCAGCCCATCGCGTCCTCCTGCGGCTGGGCTAGAATCTGTGTTTTTTGGAGAGCACGATGCACGCCAGCCACGCGCAGCAGTTGTCTTCCAGTCCGCTTCGGCGTCGCTACCAGGAGATTCGCAAGACTACGCTTGAATTGACCCGGCCATTTTCCGCCGAAGACCATATGCTGCAGTCCATGCCCGACGCCAGCCCGGCTAAGTGGCACCTGGCGCATACCACATGGTTCTTCGAGACTTTTATCCTGAGCGTGCACGTTCCCGGCTATCGACCCTTTGACTCCCGATACAAACACCTCTTCAACTCCTATTACAAGCAATTAGGATCGCATCCTCTGCGCGGCTCGCGGGGCTTGATGTCGCGGCCCAGCCTCGAAGAAGTGCACTCTTATCGCGCCTGGGTGGACGATGCCATGCTGCGCCATTTGGAAGACGAGGATGGGGATGAAAGCTCGGCGGCGCTGATCGAGTTGGGCCTGAATCACGAGCAGCAGCACCAAGAGTTGATTCTCACTGACCTCAAACATGCGCTGTGGTCCATGCCGCTGCCTCCAGAGCATGTGAGTCGGCCGCGTGCCGTCGGCAGCGCTCCGCCGCTCGAGTGGATTGGTTTCGAGGGAGGCATTCACCAGGTCGGTCACGCCGGCGAAGGCTTTGCTTTTGATAACGAAGGCCCGCGGCACGAAGTTCTCTTGCAGCCATTCCGCCTCGCATCCCGCCCGGTCACCAACGGCGAATACCTGGAATTCATGCGGGACGATGGGTATCGCAAGCCTGAGCTGTGGCTCTCCGACGGATGGGACGCAGTCTGCGCGCAGACTTGGAATTCGCCGTTGTACTGGGAGCGCGGTAAAGATGACGGAACGTGGTTGGAATTCACATTTTCCGGCATGCAGGAAGTTGATCCCTCTGCGCCGGTGTGTCACGTGAGCTT
>WNFD01006172.1_pt1 | contig 13497 bp, 13 predicted proteins | sample 5400491 | NCBI WGS metagenome assembly WNFD01 (sample SAMN13153343, study PRJNA577476) | soil metagenome | isolation source: 120 cm saprolite under Douglas fir tree site 2 hole 2 replicate 2 | place: USA:California | collected 2015-04-18 | reverse complement strand
TCCCAGATCTCTACAAAGCTACCCCAACAATCTCCATAATATCCTCCACTCCCTCCTGGTGCATAAACTCCTCAATTCCCTCTATAATCTCGACACCTGCACGCGGATTGGTAAAATTGATCGTGCCTATCTGGATTGCCGAAGCACCTGCAATGAGAAATTCAAGTGCATCGTTCGCACTCGAGATGCCGCCAATACCGATAACAGGTACCTGAGGATACGATGAACGTAATTCACGAGCTACTTCATAGACCATACGTAATGCGATTGGCTTAATGGCAGGGCCAGACAATCCACCAGTAACGTTCGCCAATGTTGGACGGCGCTTGCTCATGTCGATACCCATACCTGTGAAGGTATTGATAAGAGAGACTGCATCAGCGCCAGATGCAGCAGCGGCCAATGCAGTTGGTCGCACATCCCCACTATTCGGAGAAAGTTTGATGATCAAAGGTAGTGTAGTCGCACGACGTACCGCAGCGGTGACATCTGCAACCGTATGCGCATCTGCTCCAAAAACTGCTCCACCAGCAAGTACATTAGGGCAGGAGACATTTACCTCGATTCCTGCAACCCCTTCGGCGCCTTCGAGTAGTGTGGCAAGTTCGACAAACTCTTCGATGGACTCTCCCGCGATGTTAACGATAACTGGTGTTTGCCAAGTTGCCCATACAGGCGCATATTTTTCGATCACAGTGTGAATACCAGGATTCTGCAAGCCGATGGCATTCAACATGCCTGAAGCGGTTTCCATAATTCTAGGTTGCTCATTGCCGCTGCGAGGGTGCAATGTAGTGCCCTTGCAGGTGATTGCACCCAAACGATGTACCTCGACAATGTTTACATTGTCCATGCCATAGCCAAATGTGCCTGACGCTACTATGACTGGATTGCGTAGGATCAGGCCTTTCTTGTGACATGGTGCGAGCTGTGTTTGTAAAATCATCTGCTTATTCGTACCTCATTAATGCGATTACGCAATGCTCGCGCCTCGTTTGCCGCAGAAACAGCATAATCCTCACCTTCACCGGCATAAAGTATTGCACGTGAAACTGCAATTATTGCCTTTTCCCCTGATACATCCACTCCTGCCACTACTGAAGTCTCCAGGTCACCGCCTTGCGCTCCTACTCCAGGGATCAAAATCGGCATGTCGGGACACATAGAACGAACGGTACTAAGTTCTTGTGGATATGTTGCACCGACTACTAAACCACAGTTGCCTGCCTTATTCCACGATTGCACGCGCTGTGCTATCATTTCGTAGAGAGGCCTCACCTGTCCTTTCTCTCCATGTACCAACAAATCTTGAAAATCACGAGCACTGGGATTAGATGTTCGACATAGAAGAATTACACCCTTTTCATGGAACGCTAGAAAAGGGGCTACACTATCGTAGCCCAGATATGGATTGACGGTTACCGCATCACAACCATAGACATCAAAAACTGTGGTCGCGTATTTACGCGCAGTATTTTCCAAATCTCCGCGCTTTGCATCGACACGTCCTGAAAGATATACATCCCCTTAGGACCCAGTACTTCAAAGAAAGCCATGTTGGGTTTAAATGCGCAGACGTATGGTGCGGTTGCTTCTATGATGGCCTGGCAGAAGTAAGTAACGGCTTTAGCTACCGGCATGTCATGCAATTGAGCAGGGAAACGCTCTGGTTCTGGATCCAACCCTACACAAAGCAAACTATTCTGTTGGCGGGAAGTCGCCAGCAATTTATCGAGAAAGTTCATAGTTTATATGTCTCGTGTACCTGGTTTGACTATATGAACGCCCTCAGCGCACATCGGGCACTCATCTGGACTGTACGTGCGTGCCGAGATTGTAAGCAAAGCATGGCAGGGCACATCGAATTGAGCGATGGCATCGCCACCACTTCGATCAATCAGCACTTCTATGCCAACTATTTCGGGCTGAAAGGGCTGTATTGCGCTTAACGTCTCTCGTACTGAAAGACCCGTCGTTAGCACGTCATCGACGATGAGCACACGCTCTGCTGGATGCAGCACGAAACCCCGACGTAGCTCTCGCCCACTAGCAGGTGCTGGTTCAGCAAGGAGACAACGCGTGTCGAGTTGACGCGCCACCTCCTGCGCCAGTAACGCACCTCCTGTCGTTGGGCCAATAACTGCTTCGATGCTGCTCTGCTTGTATCGACTGGTTATCTGACAACAGAGTTGTTCTGTCACGCGAGGCCACTCAAGCAGGCGGAACTTCTCCCAGTATTCGTCGCTGTGCCGTCCCGAACTGAGCACGAAGTGCCCGTTCGAGACGACGCCTAGCTGTTGGAACATATCCAATAACTCAGAGTCCTTCATACTATGGCATGTAGTGGACGCTGTTGCGCGGGTACTCAACACAGTTCAGGCAGCTCTCGCTGCCGGTGATAAACTGCACCAGTCGCTCAAAACCCATGCCGAAGCCAGCATAGGGGATCGAGTCATGCTCGCGAAGTTGTAGGTACCACTCGTAGTCTTCAGCACTACCTCCCGCTGCCAATAAATGTTTCATCGCTACTGAATTCATGAGTCGCTCACGCAGACGAACAGGGTCTTCCTCACGTTCGGCTCCTCCACAGACTTCGCCAACGCCAGGTAGCAGGAGATCGGCAGCGTTGACTACTCGCTCGTCTTCGCGGTTCTGTCGCATGTTGAAGAATTTCAGTTCGATTGGATAATGAGTGATAAACGTGGGAAACTGAGTCCATTCGAGGATAGCAATCTCGCGCTTACGATCCAGGTCGTCACCCCATTCGGTCGCAATGCCCATCTTATTGAGTTGCTCAACAGCCTGCGTGTAAGTGATGCGACGGAATGGCGGCTTGACGTTTGCCAGCATAGTGATATCCGCTCCTAACAACTCAAGCTCTTCACGGCGCGTTTCCAGGGCCATCTTGACAATGTGACTCACCAAGCGCTCTTCAAAATCCAGAAGTATCTTCAGGTTTCCAAAGCCGATCTCTGGCTCAACCAGCACAAACTCGGTGAGATGACGGTGGTCAGCACGGGGCTCGGCGCGGTAGCTGTGGTTTATTGAATAGACTCGACGTAAGGACCGGCTGTGTACCAGCGGCTCCAGATGCAACTGCGCGGTCTGCGTCAAGAAGGCTTTGTTGCCGAAGTAATCAAGCGGAAACAGCGTCGAAAAATCTTCACACGCGCCTGTCAGGCTCGTGATGGTAGGGGTTGTGACCTCAACAAAATCCTCTGACTCCATGAAATTGCGAATTGCCTTCAGCAAAGCGCCACGCAGGCGGATCAATGCTGCCATATCTGGCGAGCGTACCAGCATATGTCGATTGCGCAGCTGCTCCATATCCAACAAATCATTTGTGTTCTCAGATGACATAGTGAGTTTCATCGCACTCATGTGTAAGTAACTCCCTTTCTTAATGACAACAGTTCAACAGGTCATCGCTATCTCCTCGGCTTGCTCAACAGGTAAGGCCTATACTGCTGAGTTTCTAATGAGACCCTGCGCTTGACGCCATTGTCAGGCACAGTTGGAGACCAAAAAGGACAAAAAAAAATCCTCTTCTCTGAAAATGAGAAGAGGAAGAAAGAATCTTCGTTAAAACGGCACCGGGTCCATCAATAGGATGGAGCAGGCAGCGCTTCCGCCGCTTGAGCATATTTTGAGCTTGTATCCAGTGCCTGAGAGACATATGTGTCACATACCTTTTCCACAGAGTGGAACAATTATTTACAGATCTCAAATTGTTAGAAGTATACCCACTGATTCCCAAAAAGTCAAGGAAAATTTGAGGAAAAATTTGGTATGAGGAGAATCTTTTATCTGAGCGATACTTGCAATATCGCTCAGATAATTCTTTTTGGCTGAACTATCGCCAGTCCAATCTGGCTAAAGAGGTTTCCGCGCGCGAATAAACGCACTTACAAATTTGCCATCAACTCCGGCGCGTTCGCTATCCGAGAGTGCTTCGATAGAAGTGCTTCCACCACTGTCTGCTACATCCTGAATTGAATAGCGCCTTGTCACCTCAATTTCGATATTGGTGAAGCCCGCTTCAGCGAGCAGTTGCCGGTAGGTTTCCTCTTCCAGTGCACCCGCGATACAACCGGCCCATGCTTCGAGATCGCTGCGAATAACTTGGGGAAAGTGACCAAGAAAGACTACATCCGAGACGGCAAAATGTCCTCCAGGAGAGAGCACACGGTAAGCTTCTCGTAATACCTGTCCTTTATCGGCAGACAGGTTAATCACACAATTTGAGATCACCACATCGACAGCGTTATCTGACAAGGGTATGTCTTCAATTTCGCCCTTCAGAAAGCGCACATTCTCAACGCCAGCCTCAATGCGATTGCGCTCGGCCAGTTCGAGCATGAAATCGGTCATATCCAATCCGTAAGCAAAACCAGTAGGACCAACGCGTCTCGCTGAAAGTAGCACATCTATACCTCCACCGCTGCCAAGGTCGAGTACCCTTTCGCCAGGTTTCAACTCCGCTAAAGCTGTCGGATTACCACAGCCAAGCGAAGCGAGAGCTGCCGTAGTTGGTAACTCATCCAATTCTGCACTACTGTAGAGTTCACTGGTCATAGGGTTGTTATCCACCGTGCTACAACAACTACTGCTACAACAACTTTCAGTAGCGGTTTGGCCTGTACTCAAGACCTCCAATGCGGTACGACTATAACGTTCGCGCACTGCTTCACGCAATTGTTCATCACTCTTTGATGCAGTGTTCATTTTTCGTCCTTTCTACTTCATAAATGTACATATTCTATGAATATAGTGGCAAAAACATGTAAAAGGTTACTTTTCCAGTTGACATCCCCCATTGCATCAATGCTGGGGCCTTCCCCTGGTAACTGTAAGGAGTTTCCCACACGGGGCGACTTCCCTTTTGTATCTGATAGACGAGGATTATCCAAAAAGGACGCAAAGCTACTCGCTAGTTGCATTACTTACATCCAGCGCTACAATCCTGATTCACACAGCAGACACAATTGGGTTCGTAATTAATGATCCTTCCGAGGCGGTCAAACTCAAAATGGCAGCATCGCAGTAACATGAGCTTGACTTTTTCTCTCGCCCGTTGAACTCTCGACTTGGCACCAGAAACAGATATCCCGAGCTTTTCTGCCACTTGCCGTTGGGTAAGTCCCTCGTATTCTGTCAAAATAAGAGCCTGGCGGTAATCAGGGGGAAGGCTGTCAACAAGCTCTCTGACATATGGAAGTAGATCACTGACTACATCATCAAATGGATCTTCCGGCATGTAGGACATTTCTGGAATGTCTGGAGTGGGCTTGTATGTTCGAAAGTAATCGGTAATAGCATTTCTTGCTATTTGATAGATCCAACTTTGAAGTTTGTCTGATTCTCTCAAGGTGTCAATATGAGTATGTATCTTGAGGAAGACATCTTGCAGGATATCCTCTGCACCAGGCTCGTCTGGAACACGTTTAAGGATAAAGTGTTTGAGTTCTGCGTTGAATTCATCCCATACTTTTTCAGTTGTCGGGACCATCGGCATTCTTCCTCGGCTCTCTTCATCTCTCTTGTATGCTTTAATTGTACACCATCGATTGTTCACGTAGATAGACGGGATTTTACCAAAATGGACGCAACGCTCTCTATCGCTTTATATCTTCTCGTTTCTCTCCCGAATTTGTTTTTCAATTTAACTATGGTATATTTATATCAAAGTGAATTGAATCAAAATAAATTGATATAAATAGATGGAGGAACCCATGAGTATTGAACTTTCAGTTACACAACAACCACCGAGCATTCTCAAGCTTCTCGCACACGAGATACGCTGGAAATTGCTTGCACTTTTGGCACGAAGTGATTATTGTGTCCAAGAACTCGTTGGTTTTCTGCATCAACCGCAAAATCTCGTCTCCTATCACTTGCGTCAACTACGGGATGAGCATGTGGTCACGGAACGGCGTAGTAGTGCTGATGCACGTGATATATACTACAGCCTTGATCTTGCCTCGCTGCGCACACTCTATTTCGCCACTGGTCAAGCCTTGCACCCTGCCCTTGGCGAAGAGGAGATACTGTCAGGCGAACAAACCTCTTTCGTTGATCAAAAACCATTGCGTGTGCTTTTTCTCTGTACTGAGAACAGCGCACGCTCACAGATGGCAGAAGCGCTGCTGCGACACCTGAGCCACGGGAGCGTCGAGGCCTACAGTGCTGGTAGTCATCCAACACGACTGCATCCCCTTGCAAAACAGGTTTTAGAGGAACAAGGGATTACTACTCATGGATTGCGTGCCAAGTCCTTAGACGAGTTCCGCGGGCAATCTTTTGACTGTATTGTCACAGTGTGCGACCGCGTGCGTGAGTCTTGTCCTACATTTCCAGGCGACCCCGAATGTATTCACTGGAGTTTTGCTGACCCGGCTCTAGTGGAAGGAACAGCGGAAGAGCGCTTGCGAGCTTTCGAGCAAATCCCCTTGCAACTGACCACCCGTCTTCGCTTTCTCATGGCTTTACTTCAACGAGAATACAGGAGATAGTATGCATATATTATCCACATCAACTCACGTCAGAAAGCAGTGGAGATGCCTCAGCGCTTTCTTCTTGCTGGCACTGAGTCTACTTCTAGCTGCATGTGGGCAAGGGGGAGCCCAAACGCCTACTAATGCTCTAGGAACACCCTGTTCTACTACTATTCAGCTACTAGGAGCCGGATCGACTTTCGATGCTCCGCTTTTTTCAAAGATGTTTGCTGCCTATAAACCTATCGCTTGTGGTGTTACAGTCACCTATCTAGGCGGTGGGAGTACAGCAGGCTGGAACGCGTTGTTTGAGCAGTCAGTCGATTTTGCAGCCACTGATGTACTTCTGACAGATGGAGCCCTTGCCAGAAGTCAACATGGTGCAATCATCCATATCCCCATTACATTGGGGACAGAAGCCATTATCTACCAGGTGCCAGGCGTCACTACACTCCTGAAACTGAACGGCCAAGTACTCGCTGACATTTTCCTGGGCAAGATTACCAGCTGGAATGATCCTGCCATCACCCAGCTCAATCCCGGTATTTCACTTCCTCATCTCGGTATTACAGTCATTCATCGTTCAGACGGGAGTGGAACCACTGGTATTTTCACGCAGTATCTTTCACAGATCAGTCCCGTATGGAAAGCGGCAGTGGGTGCGTCGTACAACGTCAACTGGCCCATTGGTGAGGGGTTTAAGGGGAATGGGGGAGTTGCCGATGGAGTTCAGAATGTCAACGGCTCGATTGGTTACGTAGAGTTATCATATGCGCTTCGGTTGCATTTACCCTATGTTCAACTGCAAAATGCCGCAGGCAATTATATTGCACCGTCGATTGCCGGGGCACAAGCTGCAGCCGCGAGCATGCAAGCCGTTCCCTCCGACCTGCGTTTTTACATCGTGAATACTCAGGGTGTAGACAGCTATCCGATATCGGGCTATTGCTGGGTGATTGTGTATCAACACCAGGATGATGCCAACAAGGGTAGAGCGATTGCGAACTTGCTATGGTGGATGATTCATGATGGGCAGCGGTATGCAGAGCCACTGCACTATGCGCAGCTTCCTGCTATAATGGTGGCAAAAAGTGAAGCGCAAATTCGCTCCCTGATCTGTGGCAACAGTCAGATATCTTGTTATCAGCCATGATAGGAAGCAGAAAAGGACGCAATATGATTCGTATAGATATTGCCAATACGATGTGATATATCTTACATCATAATTCTGACCGATAGCAAAAAAGGTACTTTAACATGAAGAAGCGCGTGCTTTTTATCTGCACTCACAATTCGGCGCGGTCGCAGATGGCTGAAGGATTGCTCAGACATCTGGGAGGCGAACGATTTGAGGTATTTAGCGCGGGAACCGAGGCAACTTACGTGCGTCCAATGGCTATCCGGGCAATGGCCGAGCTGGGTATCGATATTTCACAACAACAATCAAAAACGTTAGATCGCTACCTGGGTGAGCCATTCAATGACGTGATTACGGTGTGTGATACAGCCGCCGAAGCGTGTCCCGTCTTTCCAGGTGCCGCTCGACGTCGCCACTGGTCATTCGAAGATCCTTCAAAGGCTACTGGTAGCGAGGCTGAACTGCTAGAAGTATACCGCCAGGTGCGTGATGAGATCAGTTCACGCATTGAGAATGAACTACTGACAGACACACACTAACCCACGGATTTAAGGAAGTAAAAGCTTCCGTTGATTGGACCATTGCCTGCGCGGTAACTACGCAGACAATGGTGAAAAAGTTAACTACTGAACGCTGCCCATCGTCACATCAAAAATGAGAACCGAATTGGGTGGTATTGTCGGAGGTCTTCCTGTTGCCCCATAGGCGAGAGAGGCTGGAATAATGATCCGCCGCGAGCCACCGCGCTTCATCCCATCCAGACCTTCATCAAATCCTTTGATTACTTTCCCTTGACCAAGCACAAAAGTGATCGCTTGAGCACTACGGTCCCATGAACTGTCAAATTTCTTGCCTGTCTTCTGGAGCCAGCCGGTATACTGCAATGATACATTGCTGCCTGACTTCGCTGCGGGGCCACATCCAACCTGCATATCAATATACTGAAGACCATCGGGTAATGTAACAGGGGTTTCCGACAAAATTGGCGGTTTTGCTGGCCCGGCTGTGGGGGTAGGAGTGGTTTTCAGTGCAGCGAGGCAAGAAGCAAGCTGTTCTGCCGTTGCGGTCGCATGGACACTGGCTAATTTGGTAGCAGTTGCATTCGCACTAGCTAGCTGCGCGACAGCGCGGTCTGCTGAATAGCGTTGATACTCGAGGATGCCAAGCACGGATACTACTATAAGCACAGTCGCGGCAATAGAAGCCCCCCATATTCTTTGCCGACGCCGTCGACGCGACTGGCGTTGCATACGTTCCTGTTGACGTTGTCCTGGTCGATATTGTTTCTGTGGTGTTTCATTATTCCGCCCATTCACCGTTTGCGCCATAGGGATACTCTCTCCTTGTATATTAATGGTATAGAATTGCAAGGAGAGAGTACCATTACTTGGGCTTTCTGACAAGAGGGTAATGACTACGTGACCAGCCGATGTAATTGGTAGATAACGTAGTTATACGTGTGTTACAATACTATCTACCCATAAAAGTGCAATTATATGAATATACTAAAATGTTTCAAAGAATAAAAATAAGGAGAATATATGTCAACTCAAGGATATGTACGTTTTCCAACCATCTATCAGGATCGTATTATTTTCGTCTCTGAGGATGATCTCTGGCTTGTATCGAGTGAGGGTGGGCGGGCAGAACGTTTGACTGCAGGAGTGGGAGAAGTATCATACCCTCATTTTTCGCCAGATGGCGAACTACTGGCATTTGTGGGCCGTGAGGAGGGTCCAAGTGAAGTCTACGTAATGCCTTCGCCTGGAGGTGTTGCTCAACGTCTTACGTTCCAATCCTCTTCTTGCCGTGTTGCTGGCTGGGATCCCACTGGTGATGCTATTTTGTATGCCAGCAACGCCGGACAGGCGCTTTCTGGTCACAATGCCATCTTTGCCATCAGCCACCAGGGTGGTCAACCGAGCCAGATTCCTGTGGGCATCGCAAACGCTATTTCCTATGGTCCAGAGGGCGGTGTCGTCATTGGCCGCAACACACATGAACCCGCACGTTGGAAACGCTATCGAGGAGGCACCGCAGGACATTTGTGGTGTGATCCTACTGGCAGCGGAACATTCCAACGCTTACTACAGCTAAATGGCAACATAGCTAATCCATGCTGGGTGGGTGAGCGCATCTACTTCCTTTCAGATCACGAAGGAGTCGGTAATATTTACTCTTGCACTCCTTTCGGAGATGATATTCGCCGCCATACTGATCACAACGACTTTTACGCACGCAACCTGTCGAGTGATGGACAACGCATGGTCTATCACGCTGGCGCCGACCTCTACCTGTTTGATCCGTCAGCAGAAAGAGTGCGCCATCTGGATGTAATATTGCCAAGTTTACGCACACAGCGAAATCGCAAGTTCGTATACGCCGGAAGTAACCTTGATAGCTATGCCTTACACCCTAAAGGATACGCAGTCGCTTTGACGACACGTGGGAAAGCTTTCACGATGGGCAACTGGGAGGGACCAGTGCTGCAACATGGTGAGCCTGATGGTGTGCGCTATCGTTTCCTGGAATGGCTCAACGATGGCAAACGAGTAGTTGCTATTAACGACGCAACAGGGCGTGAGAACCTGATAGTTTTCAATCCTGAGGAAGCCAGTGAACCGAAGACGTTTGAGGATATTGAATTTGGTAGGGCTAACGACCTGTCTGTCTCGCCTACAGATGATTCTATTGCAATTGCGAACCATCGCAACGAACTGCTTGTGATCGATTTAGAGGCTGGGTCCTCACATACAATTGATCGGAGCGACTTCGGGCAAATGCACGGAATAGCATGGTCGCCTGATGGGAGCTGGTTGGCATATGGTTTTCGTTCGACTTCACAAAAAACCGCGATCAAACTCTGTAAAGTGGAAAGCGGTGAGACCTATTTCGTCACAGAACCTGTGCTACACGACGTCGCGCCTGCTTTTGATCCCGAGGGAAAATACCTGTACTTCCTGGGATACCGCACTTTTAATCCCGTATACGACAATTTACAATTTGATTTGAGCTTCCCTCGAGGAGCGATCCCCTACGCCATTACGCTGCAACGCGACTTACGTTCTCCTTTCATTCCAGAACCTAAGACACCTGAAGAAAAAGAGAAGGAGAATGAAGAAACCAGCGCTGAGAAACAAGAAGAAAAGGAACCCGACGACTCAGTTCAGACAGAAGAAGAGAATAAAAAGGAAGCCGCGAAGAAACCAACACCCATTGTCATCGACCTGGAGGGAATTGCTAATCGAGCCTTACCATTCCCTGTAGCCGAAGGAAAGTATACATCAATACGTGGTATCAAAGGAAAAGCACTGTTCCTGTCTTTTCCGATAGAAGGTACAGTCAGCCAACCAGGAGAAAAGCATGAGCCAAGGGGGCATATCGATAGTTATGACTTCGAAGCACATAAAACTGAGTACCCCTTCGATGGAGTGAGTGACTTCGACCTTTCACGGGATTGCAAGACGCTGATCTACCGATCGCGCCAGCGCCTGCGTGTACTGACAGCGGGAGACAAGGCGCCTAAAGGAGAGAACGGAGATCGGACTAACCGTGAAACGGGGTGGCTTGATCTGAGCCGCGTGAAAGTATCGGTACAACCTGCTGCTGAATGGGAGCAAATGTTTGCTGAGGCCTGGCGCTTGCAACGCGAGCATTTCTGGACAGAAGACATGTCAGGCATTGACTGGGGAGCCATTTATGAACAGTATGCACCACTGGTCGAACGTGTCAGTTCGCGTTCAGAACTCTCCGACCTCTTCTGGGAAATACAAGGTGAACTCGGCACTTCTCACGCCTACGAAATTGGCGGTGAATATCGTCAGCGACCACACTACAGTCAGGGCTTCCTGGGGGTGAACTGGAGCTACGATGCTGAAAATGTTCGTTATCGCATTGCCCACATTGTACAAGGTGACTCCGCGGATAGCAAAGCTACCTCACCACTCACCAGTCCAGGGTTAAATGTTCATGCAGGTGACGCTGTAATAGCTATCAATGGGCAGCGAGTAGGGCCTAATCGCAGCCCGCAAGAATTGCTTGTGAATCAGGCGAACAATGAGGTACAACTCACTATCGAGGATGCAACCTCAAAAGAGACACGGGTCATCACCGTTAAGGCTCTTTCGGATGAGCACCCTGCTCGTTATCGAGAATGGGTCGAGAACAACCGCCATATTGTCCATGAGAAATCCCAAGGACGTGTAGGGTACATCCATATACCAGATATGGGTGGAGAGGGGTTTGCAGAATTCCATCGCAGTTACCTGACGGAATATGACTATCCCGGTCTACTGATTGATGTACGTCATAATAGGGGAGGACATGTATCTGGACTCCTGCTGGAGAAACTAGCAAGGCGGCGTATCGGTTATAACTTTCCACGTTGGGGTCAACCTACTCCATATCCTGATGAGTCTCCTCGCGGTCCTATGGTAGCTTTAGCTGATGAAAACTCTGCATCCGACGGTGACATTTTCAGCCATAGTTTCAAGTTAATGGGGCTAGGGCCATTGATTGGTAAACGCACCTGGGGCGGCGTGATCGGTATCAGTCCACAACACGCTCTTGTCGATGGCACAAGAACGACTCAACCTGAGTATGCATTCTGGTTCAAGGATGTTGGCTGGAACGTCGAGAACTACGGCACCGACCCTGATATCGAAGTGGATATCGCTCCGCAGGATTTCGTGAATAAAATTGATCCGCAACTGGATCGCGCTATTGCCGAGGCTCTGCGTTTGATCGAAGAGATGCCTGCACTTGAACCAAAGCCAGAGGAGAGGCCAAGAAAGGCAAGATAGAGTAGCAAGGTTACAAGTTCACTTTTTCCTTGCACCATCGAGAGAGATCCTTCGCTCCGCTCAGGATGACAAGTAGCAGGGTTATAAGCTCACTTTTTTTCCTTGCACCCACGTTCCTACAATAGCGTCTGCTGATACTCCAAAAAAAAGCACGTCTAGAAAATCTTCTACATTCCAACCTACTAGCGATGGATGATGCAAATTCACCGCGACAAAATCAGCGAGCATACCAGGGGCAATGACTCCTGTCTCTAAACCAAGAGCGACAGCACCACGACGTGTGCCGTATTCTAACAATAAAGAGCCAGGGGATGCTAATTCGCCAGCGACCAGTACACGCCGTCGTTGATAGCGCATACGAGCAGAATATTCCGCCCAGCGTAGTTCCTCAATAGGATCAATTCGCGTATTGCTGTCTGAACCAATCGCAAGGGGAATTTGCGCGGCCAGAAGTTCAGCATACGGGGCAATGCCATCACCAAGATCTCCCTCAGTAGTAGGACAGACACAAACAGTGCAGCCGCGTTGTGTGAGTAATGCAATTTCGGCAGCGTTGGCATGGGTGGCATGTACAATAGTTGTCAGTGCTCCCAACGCGCCAAAGCGTTCGAGTAACTCAATCGGCGTACAGCCATATATTGCCAGGCATTGCTCAATTTCTGCTCTTTGCTCGTCAGCATGTACATGCAATGGCAGCTGATGTGTATGACTATAATCAGCGATTGCACGAAACCACTCCTCGGGTACAGCACGCACGGAATGAGGAGCAACGCCAATGGGTCCACCTTTGACACGCAGCGCCTCTACACGGTCTAGATAAGCATCAACGGTGGCATCACAGAAACGCCGTTGCCCTTCCTCTGGTGGCTGATTAAAACCGCTCTGGGCGTAGGCTGTCATGAGCAAGACAATGCGTATTCCTGTATCGCGCCCAGCCTGTATTACTGCTTCGGACATCACGTTGGGATCAGCATAGGGCCGCCCACCGGTTTGATGATGTACATAGTGAAACTCTCCCACGCTAGTGTAGCCGACAGCCAGCATTTCGCGATAGGTTATCAGT
>WNFD01006419.1_pt1 | contig 13499 bp, 10 predicted proteins | sample 5400491 | NCBI WGS metagenome assembly WNFD01 (sample SAMN13153343, study PRJNA577476) | soil metagenome | isolation source: 120 cm saprolite under Douglas fir tree site 2 hole 2 replicate 2 | place: USA:California | collected 2015-04-18 | reverse complement strand
CGAGATTGGCCGCCTGTCAGTTCAGCAGTGCCGCCGTCTCAAGTGCTTGCGCGAATGCCCTCCAGACACCCCACTAACGATGGCCAGCGCGCTCTCACAAAGCTGCAGCAGCTGAACTTGGTCCGCGTGATTGAACCCGGGCTGAAAGCCTTGATCACTCGGGACGAGGGCACTTTGCTGTTGCGGCTCTGTGCGGCGGAGGCTCTGGTTGGAGCTATCTCGGTGGATGCGGATGTCCGCCCGGACGAGCTGCTTGGCCCGCTGGTCTCCCTGATCGAAGGCTCCGCACGTGAGCTGCGCGTGCTCGACTCATTGGATTCGGTCGTTCCAGAGTTGATCATCACGTACCGCGGTCGCATCTGGGAGTGGAAGGTAAGCGCGCTCTCGGACCTGGTGAACGAGCTAAATCGCCTCTTCCAGACGGACCCGCGCGCGCGAGCCGTCGCGGTGCTCGGCGAGTGGGACGAGATGTTGCAGCTTTGGTGTGTACCGAAGGAAGCTCTTTCATTGTTGCTGCGGGAGAAGTTCTTTCAGCCACAGAACCGGACTGAGCTCGCCACCCTATTGGGACAGAGTCTTTCATGACATTCAGTAAGCTGGCGCATCGAAGCTCGGTATTTTGCGCTGTCTTCCTCGGTACCGCGGTCCACGGTCAATTGGAGCCGCCCGATAACGGCGGCCTCAAAGCTCCCAGCGGCGACCATCACCTCCTCGAGACTCGAGTCGAGGCGGAGGCGCCGACCTCGGCGGCGTCGGCTGAGACGGTACGCGAACGCGACCTGATCCTTCGTCAGCCCGCTACACCCGAAGACATCTTGCGCGTTGTTCCTGGCTTGGTGATTGCCCAGCACCAGGGGGGTGGAAAAGCAGACCAACTGTTTCTCCGGGGTTTCGACGCCGATCACGGGACCGACGTCGCGCTCTTCATCGACGGGGTTCCGATCAACATGCCGAGTCACGGGCACGGCCAGGGCTTTGCGGACCTCCATTTCCTCATTCCGGAAATCATTGATCGGATCGATGTCACCAAAGGTCCCTACTTCGCCGAGTATGGAGACTTTGATACCGCCGGAGCCATCAATCTCCGAACTCGTCGATCGTTTGGGCAGAGCTTCATTTCAGCGAGCTACGGAAGCTTCAGCACCTATCGGCTACTCGGAATTGCCAGTCCAACTTTCAACGAGGGTTTGCCTTGGTTTGCGGCTGAAGTCGCGGGAACGCAGGGTCCATTCGATTCGCCGGAGGGTCTTCAGCGCTACAACGTTTTTGGCAAAGAGACGCTGGCTCTCAATGCCAGCACGGTGTTTTCTTTTCTCGCATCGGCTCGTAGCCAGCCTCGAGCAGAGGACTGGCTCTCAGGATCTGGTCCAACTTACCGCTTACGCAGTTCGTTATCAGCTGCGGTTGTTTTCAGACTTCACCTTTCAACTGCGTGATCCTCAAAACTTCGACGAGATCGAACAGGACGATGGCCGTTTCTACACCGGAATCAACGCTCGCTTTCGAGCTGCCAGGCGGCTAGCCGGCATGACATGGGTCACCACGCTCGGAGCGCAAGTGCGATACGACAATATCCACGCGCAGCTTTGGCACGTTGCAAAGCGAGACCGTTTGCCATTGTGCTTCGACCAGGGCGCTAATCCATGCAGTGACGCGCAGATTTCACAGAGCAGCGTGGGCGCTTACGTCGAGGAGGATTTACGGATTGCACCCTGGATACGGGTGGTGGTACCCGAAGCTCCAGGTTGTCCTGCGACCCACGCCGCAGTGGGACATCTATCTCGATGGGGGAGGTGGATTTCACTCCAACGATGCCCGAGGAGTCATTGCAGCGCGGGGCTCGGGCGCGTTGCCGCGTGCGTGGGGCTCCGAGATAGGCACCCGGCTCCATCTATTCGACAAGCTCGATCTCGCGGCGGCCCTGTGGCAGCTGCACTTGCAATCCGAGCAGGTATTCAGTGCAGACAACGCCTCGACCATACCCTCGGATCCAACCCAGCGTTACGGCGTTGACCTCGAGGTCCGTTACGCCATCTTCCCTTGGCTTTGGGCGGATGGCGATTTGAGTCTCGCCCGGGCGCACTATACGAACGATCGTGGCAATGGAAATGCTGTGGCGCTGGCCCCGACGCGAACTGCGACCCTTGGGATTAGCCTGCTTCACCCCGATGGGCTGAGGGGCCGAATCGGCCTGCGTCACGTCGGCGATCGTCCGGCGACGCGAGATCGCTCGTTGACTGCCCAGGGCTACACGTTGATTGATCTCTTCTTGGGGTATCGGCGCAGTTTCTGGGAGGTGGGCTTGGTGATCGAAAACCTCTTCGATGCGAAGTGGCGGGAGGCGCAGTTTGCGGATGAATCTCAGCTTCGCCTGCCGCCTTATCAAGAGTCGGCACCGGTGACGGACATCCACTTCACTCCAGGTCCACCGCTGAACGTTCGGGGTACGCTTGCGCTGTATTTCTGAGAATGAACTCAAGGTGAAAGAGGACCCAGGCGACCCCGGCTAGCGGATGACATAGTCCCCTGGCGTGGTTGAGGTCTCGCGGGTGGCAGCAAACGGCATGCGATCATTGGACGTTGCGATTACACAACTGACATCTCAGACGATTGCATGTCCTACAATCCACCCTCCGATCCAAGTTTGAGCCTCGAGTCTAGCGACAGCGAATCAGTTCGCCGCCATCGCGCGCGCCGACCCACAACCGCTTCGCGCTCTCGCTTTGTAAGGCGGGTGCTAAGCCGGATGCCGATTGCGCTGCTTCTGATTGGAAGTCTTCATTACTACGTTGGCACGCGCCTGATCGGCCGAGCCGGACTTCATGGGGCCGAGTGGTGGGCAGCATGGCTCGCGCTCTGGCTTTTGTTAGCCTCTGTTCCTCTCGGATTCCTTGCCTCTCGCCTGTTTCTCGGTCCGCTCGCACGAGGCCTGCGAGCGGTCGCCAACTTCTGGGTTGGCAGTTTCGGGCTGTTGCTCACTGCGGTGGTTCTAACCGATGTGGCTCGAATGTTCCTTCCACTTTCCGGGTCGACACAGGCAGCTGTGGTGCTCGCTCTGGTGTGTCCAGCCATTGCTCTGGGCTACCGAACTGCGAGCGGGCCCGCGAAGCTGGAGAGGCTCCGGTTTCCAATCTCAACCCTCGGAGCAGCCTTCGAGGGATTCCGAATCGTCCAATTGAGCGACCTTCACGTAACCGAAAGCACGAGAGAGGCTGCTCTGGATCGACTCGTCGAACGGGTAAACGCCCTCAAGCCAGACGTGGTGGCGATTACGGGGGATCTGATCGATGGGGATGTCGCCGAGCTGCGCTCCCGCGTCGCGCGTTTCGCCAACCTGCGCGCGACCGAGGGCGTGTTCTTCGTCACCGGTAACCACGAGTACTACCATGGTGCACCGGCTTGGGAAGCGGAGCTCCGGCGCTTGGGTATCATCGTGCTTCACAATGAGCATCGGGTGATTGCTCGAGGGACCGACGCGCTCGTTGTGGCGGGCATCACCGATTTCCACGGAGGGTACTTTCATCCCACCCATCAGTCGCGCCCAGACCTGGCTTTCGCCGGAGCGCCCCTGGGAGTTCCGCGAGTTCTGCTGGCGCACCAACCTCGGAGTGCGGCGGATGCAGCCACTCATCACGTGGACCTGCAGTTGTCCGGACACACCCATGGCGGACAGATTTTCCCGTTCATGTTCTTTGTCCGGCTTCAACAGCCGGTAGTCAGCGGCTTACGCAAGTTGTTTGGAATCTGGGTGTACACGAGCCGCGGGACGGGCTATTGGGGTCCGCCAATGCGAGTCGGTCCTTCTCCCGAAATCACCGAGGTTGAGCTGGTCCGAGCAGCGTGAGCTGAGGGAATGATCAGAGCGCTCCGCGAAGATGATTCCGGGTCGGACGATCTTCACACTTTTGTCTTGCCGGGCGCGACCGAGCATTACGCGCCCGATCGGCCGGTCCGCACCGAGCACGTGCGTATCGAGGTAGAGCTCGACTTCGAAGCGAAGGAAGTTGCGGGCACGTGTACCACCACGCTTCACCCGGTCCGCGAAGTTCGCGCACTCACCTTCGACGCGGTGGACATGGATGTGGAGAGCGTAACCGTGAATGGCAAGCGCGCTGCCTATTCCAATTCGGGACGACAAATCCACATCCAGCTGACTCTGCCGCTTGCTCAGGACGGGCGGGCCGAGGCAGCCATCCGATATCGGTGCAAACCGAGCCGTGGATTGTATTTCTGGGGACCGGACGAAGGCTACCCGGACCGGCCCGTGCAGGCATGGACGCAGGGACAGGACGAGGATTCGCGCGCTTGGTTTCCGTGCCTAGACGCGCCGGCGCAAAGGGCCACGACCGAAGTCCTGGCCACCTTCCCGGCCAAGATGACCGCGCTTTCCAACGGGGCGCTGGTTTCGGATCAGGTGAAGGCTGGCCGACGCACGACGCACTACCGCTTTGATTTTCCGCACCCTGCCTACCTGGTGACACTGGCAGTGGGCGAATTCGAGGAAGAACGGGCCCGCACGGGCGACACGCAGCTTCGCTACCTCTTTCCCAAGGGGCGCAAGGCGGATGCGATGCGCTGTGTGGGTCGAACGCCCGAGATGATTGAGCTGCTGGAGGAAGTGACCGGCGAGAAATACCCGTACGGCAGCTACTCGCAGGTGTTCGTTACCGATTTCATCTTCGGAGGGATGGAGAACACCTCGGCGACTACGCTCACCGACTCAGTGCTTCACGATGCGCGCGCCCACCAGGATTACAGCGCGGAACCCCTGATTGCGCACGAGCTCACGCATCAATGGTTCGGAGATCTGCTGACTTGCCGGGAGTGGCCGCATGGGTGGCTCAACGAAGGCTTTGCCACCTATGGCGAAGTTCTTTGGAAGGAGCGCTCCGAGGGAGTCGACGAGGTGGACCTCTATCGCGGAACACTCTTGGAAGTGTACCTCCAAGAAGTGCGCGAACACTACGCCAGGCCAATCGTCACCCGGAAATTCCACCTGCCGGTGGATCTCTTCGATCGCCACCTCTACCAGAAAGGCGCGTTGGTCCTTCACGAGCTTCGTCGCCGGCTTGGAGACGAGTTGTTTTTTCGCGCCATCCGTCACTATGTGAAAACGAATCGCGCTCAAAGCGTCGAAACCGTGGATCTGGCTCGCGCAATCGAGGAAGCGACCGGGCACAACCTGGATCGGCTCTTCAACCAGTACGTGTTTTCCGCTGGGCACCCTGAGCTCAAGGCCGAGGTGCGCTACGAAGCTGAGGAACGGCGGGTACGGATTAAGGTGCAACAGAAACAGAAGGCCTCGCCGCCCGACGGATTTCCCATCTTTCACCTTCCCCTCAAGGTGCGGGTCGTCGCCGATCGAGAATCGCGGGAGCAAATACTCGAGCTGTCCGACGCCGAGCATGTCTATTTCATCTCGAGCGAGAAGGAGCCCGAGCAGGTTTCGCTCGACCCACGCCGGGAGATATTGGGCACCCTGGAAGTAGACAAGCCCGTGGATTATTGGCTGCGCGAGTTGAAAACGGCCCCCGAAGCTCGGACGCGCTCGGAGGCCGCTGTCGCGTTGGGAAAGATCGGCTCCGCTCGGGCGGTCGAAGCGCTCGAGTCCGCGCTGATGAACGACGCCTTTTGGGGGACTCAGGCTGCATCCGCCCGCGCCTTGGGGCAGGCGCGCACCCCGCGGGCAAAGAAGGCATTGCTCGGTGCAAGCCACTTGCCCCATCCGAAAGCGCGCCGCGCCGTGGTTGCGGCGCTGGGTGAATTCAAACGCGACCGTGAGGTGGCGCCGGCACTGCAGCGAATTTGCGAGAAGGGAGACCGGAGTTACTTCGTGGAGGGCGAGGCGGGACGTTCGCTGGGCAAGCTTCGGGTCGACGGGAGTTTACCGGTTTTGCAAAAGATGCTCTCACGTCGTTCGTTTATGGAGGTCGTGGCCGTTGGGGCGGTCGACGGGATGGCCGAGAGTCTTGCCCCCAAAGCGTACGAGATCGTCGAACCCCTCACTCGGTATGGTCAGCCGGTCTTTCTCAGGCGCGCGGCGGTGATCGCCCTCGCCAAATTGGCGGAACCCGCGCAGAAGAAGACCGAGGCGGTCGAACTCCTTGCCGAGCTGTTTCGAGATCCGCTGTTTCGGATTCAATATGCGGCGATCGACGCGGCACGAGAGTTGGGTGATCGACGGATCATTCCCGCCCTGGAATCCACGCCCTTCCTCGACGGGAGAGCCCAGCGCGCATCGCGCGAAGCGATCCGCGCGTTGCGCGAAGAAGAACCGAAAGCCAAGCAGCTCGCCGGACTTCACGAGGAGGTCGATCGCCTGAAGGAGGAGACCAAATCTCTCAAGGAGCGCCTGGAGCGGATGGAAGCGTCTTCCGAAAAGCGCCGATCATCGATACCCCCCAAGGGAAAGCCAGGTGGCGGATCAAGCGCGCCTCGAGGCAGAGGACGGAAGTAAGCCATGCGTTCACCAGCCGCGGCGGAGTAGGCATGATCCGACGCGGGTGGGCCGAGCGAGTGCCGAAAAGGAGCCGATGTCCAATCAGCGCAGGAGCAAGCAGAGGAAAGAGGAAGAAATTGAGGTGGGAGAACCTCAGCGTTTCGAAACCGACCTGCTCGATCCGGCTTCTCAGAGGACGCAAGTAGTAGCGGCGCTGATGATTGTTGGCGATGTCGTGCATGCTCCATAGGTAGGGGAAAGACGAAGTCAGGAGGATCACCACACCTCGGGGCTTGAGGACCCGCCAGATCTCAGCGAGCAGAGCCTGGTCGTCCTGCAGGTGCTCAATGATCCCGATCGCGCTGACCAGATCGAAGTAGTCCGAATCGAATGGCAGCTTCGTCGCATCGGCGAGCACCAGGTTGGTAAGCCCCCGTTTTCGACAAAACTGCAGCGCTTCTTGGGAGTTGTCGAGCCCCCAGACCTCACGGCTCCGTCCTTTGAGCTGCTCGAGCAAGGCGCCGGTTCCGCAGCCGATGTCCAGGACCTTGCCCAGCGAGCCGTCCTTGCCACTTAGCCTCAGCAAGCGCTCGACCATCGCGCGCACTCCGACGAACCACCAGTACGTCTGCTCCAGCTGGTAGTTGCGCTGGTACTCCTCGATTTCCACGACTTAGCGCGCGGCCGCTTGGCTCAGCGCGCGATGGACTGCTTCGAGCGCTTTTCGCGCTTCGAGCAACTCGGTTCTCTCGGCAGTCAGCTCTGAAACCTGGCGCGCGAGAGTATCACGCTCGGTCGTCATTGCGTCCATCGAGCGTCGCAGACCAGAGGCGTCACTGCGGGCATTTTCCAACTCGTCTGCGATTCGTTCCTCTTCGGCCAAGCTGTCCGAGAGCGCTTGCTCGCGTTTGGCAATCTCTCCCTTCAGCTCCTCCCGTTCGTGGCTCGCCGTCTCGATCGTTTGCCGCGCCTCTTGTAAAGCCAGCAGTGCCTCGTCCCGCTCGGCTTCCAAGGAAGCCAACTCCTTCTCCATCTCCGAGAGCAACGCCACCCGGGCGTCCATCTCACTCGCCAGCCGACGGGCCTCGTCCATCCGAAGCCTTGCCTCCTCGGTTGCTTTTTCCGCTTGCCTTCGCGCTCCCTCCAGATCCTGAGTCAGGGTGAGGTTGAGCGCCTTCATCTTGGCCAACTCGGTTTGGAGGGTTGAAATTCGCTCCACCGCCAATACTCCTGCTTCGGCCACCGTCGGGGGCAGTGGCTCAGGACGGGGATCCTCTCTTGCGGCTTTGAGCCGTGCCTTCAGGCGCTCCCGGCGCGCCCGCGGATCCAATCCGTTTGCGGATGCGCCCGCCGCTCGCGACGGTTCCCGACCCGCAGGCTTCGGTTCGGAGCTCGCTTGAGTAATGGCAACCGGCTCAATGCGCGCTCTGAGTTCAGCCCCAAGCCCCGGCTCATGCGCGATCTCCATCTCGGCGCCGCCTTCGGGCCCAATCGATGCGTCCACGTTGTCCCCGACTCCGCCCAACCTTAGGCGCGGCTTCGCGCGGGATACATTTTGGTCAAACGCTTTTTTCATCGGTTGCCCTCACCCTAGCCGGCTCGTTTCGCCGACTTTTGAGACGCCAGCCGGGTAAATACTTCGTTGATCATTCCTTGAATGTCCTTGGCGCCCTTGCATTCGCGGTCGCTGATGAAAACCGGCACCCCTTCGCTCGAAGCTTGAGCAAACTTGGTGCACTGGCGCACCAGCTGCGACAGCAGATACTCCGGGTAGTGCTCGCGCAGGGCCTCCAGCGCTTCCTTCGCCAGCTTGAAGCTCGCATTGAATGCATTCACCACGATGAAGACGTGGTCGAGGATATGTCCGAGGTCCTCTTCGAGGCTCTGGATGGTCTCGAACAAGAGCTTCAGGCCATGGAAGGAGAGAAAGTCGGCAAGCACCGGGACGAAGAGATCGTTTGCCGCCATTAGCGCATTGAGGTTGAGCAGTCCGAACGAAGGTGGCGCGTCGAAGACGATTAAATCGTAGCCCCCCTGCACTTCTCGAAGAGCATTCTTCAGTTTGAACTCGCGCCCGGCCAGCGGCATCAGGGAAAGGTCGATCGTGCTCATCCCGAGGTTTGAGGGGATGAAGCTCAAGTTCGGAAGCGGCGTTTTATGGATGACCTCTTCCATCGGCGCCTTTCGAATCAAGACGTCCAAGAGGGTTTTTGGAAAATCCTCGCCCTCGTAGCCTAGGCACTTGGTGGCATGTCCCTGGGAATCCAAATCGACTAGCAAGACCCGATGCCCCATTTCCGCCAACCGATATGCGTAGGACGTGGACAGCGACGTTTTCCCGGTACCGCCCTTGAAGTTGAGGAACAGCTGCTTTCGCCCTCCAATCGGCTTTGGTATCCGAGACAGCTTCGCGCGCAGTCTCCACAGGTCCTCGGACGTGAAGCGCTCGTTTTTGCGCGTCGAGATCGCCGTCCCAGGTACGCCTAGGATCTGGGAAAGCTGCTTGGCGCTGTAAGTCGGGGCTTCCATCGTTCTCTCCTACGCACGTCTAAGCCGCAAAGTACTTGCTGCCCCTGCGCACCGCTTGACCTCGCGCTACCAGAAGCTGGCAACTTTGCTCAACCACCTCTTGCGGAACTTGGCTCACTGACGCGAGCTCCGGGACGGAGCGCCCTCGAATCGAGCAGCGAATTTCTGAAATCATCATTCCGCATAGGGACTCCGGACCAGGGTCTGGAACGGAGGCCAGAGCTGAGGCTGGCAAACGTTCCGGTGACGAAGGCGGCGCTTTGCTCGGTGTCCCACGCCGTCCTCCGGTCGTGGCTGCAGCAACCGAGTGTGTTCCGGATGGCTGAGGCTGCGCGGGAAGCGAGGCCAGACGGCGAACCTCGCGGCGCAGCTGTGCCTGGTCCAGCTCGACCAAACTGGATAAATCGCGCCCCAGGCTACGCGATAGGCTTTGAGCCGCCGCCTGGCGCACTTTCAAGTCGGTATCCCGCAAGGCTTCCAGCAAGAGCGAGCGTGCCCGATCCCCATGGCTGGCCCCGAGCACCAGCGCCGCGAGGCGACGCACCTCCGAGTCCCGGTCGGAGATCGTCTTTTCTCCTAGGTCCAGGGCAGAGCTTCCCCTGAGTCCCAGCGCGAGCAGCGCGGCGCGTCGCCTGACCGAGACGTCGGGATCCTCCATCGCTGCTGCAACCTGGGGCCCGGTCTGGGAGGGGTCCAAGGCAATCACCGCCTTGAGTGCGGCGATTCGAACATCAGGCGCAGGGGACGCGAGGAGAGGCTGGACTACCGAAATGCCCTCCGCACGGGCCAGGCAGGCGAACGCGCTCAGCAGAGTCACTTGAACGTTGGGATCGGACTCGCCATGGAGCGCTGTTGCCAAGGGTGCCGCCGCCGCGGAACTTCCGAGAGCCTTCAACCGCTCGGCCGCACGTTGGCGAGCGGTAGGATCCGGAGCGGACAGCTCGCGGACGGAGAACCCGAAGAGAGTTTCTTCCGTGCGCCCCGCAAAGTGATGTTGGGCAGAGAGCTCGAGCGTCTCGTCTTTGGAAACGCTGAGCCGACCCTCCGCCTGCAGCCGCGTCGCGTGGCTGGTCACCGGTGAAGGAGTCTTCGCGGGAGCTGGTTCTGGGGCAGGCGGTGGAGCCGGAGCCGCCGGCTTCTTCGCCTCGGTGGCGGTTCGGCTGAGGACTTCGCCTCGAAGCTCGGAAATGAAACGCGCCAAATCGATCCGCGAGTCCGCTCCCTCCTCGGTGCTATCCGCGTCGTGAATGCGAGCAGCTTCGATCACCTTTCCAAGCAACGCGGTGCGCTCCGTCCGCAGCGCTTCATTGACGCGTCCCAGCTCTTGGCACTCCTGATGAGACCGGGTTGCCCGCACCTCCAGCTCGGCGACCTGCCGGCGAAGCTGAATTTCGCGTTGCGCTGCTCCCGCCAACTCCTGCTTCAGCCGTTCAGCCTCTGCGCGGGCAGCGGCCAGGTCGTTTTGCAGCTGCTGCGAGCGAGCTTCGAAGTAAACAATCTTCTCGAGAGCACTCTTCAGCAGTGCATCCGGACGCTCGTCACCCAACGTTTGCAGACCTCCCGGTACAGACTACAGCGCTGTAGCGGTCTGTCGCCTTTTCAGCCGGCTTTGGACCGCCCAGCCGCCCCGCACTCTACGCCCATCCGATCAGGACGCAAGTACGCGGAAGGACGTAAGATCTCCCGGTAGCGGAGCCGCCAACCGCTATCCGCGGGTGAGCGGCTTGTACCGGATTCGCCTTGGCACCAGCGCCTCAGCGCCCAAGCGCTTCTTCTTGTCCCCTTCGTAGTCCTGGTAATTCCCTTCGAAGAAGAAAACCTTGCTGTCGCCTTCAAACGCCAGAATGTGGGTCGCTACCCGATCCAGAAACCAACGATCGTGGCTGATCAAGACCGCGCAGCCGGCGAATTCGAGCAGAGCATCCTCGAGCGAGCGCAGCGTCTCGACGTCCAAATCGTTGGTGGGCTCGTCCAAGAGGATCACGTTCGCGCCCTGCTTGAGCACCTTGGCAAGGTGCACACGGTTTCTTTCGCCACCAGAAAGGTCCTTCACCCGCTTTTGCTGATCGGGCCCTTTGAAATTGAAGTTCGCGAGGTACGCGCGCGCATTCATCGTTCGTTGGCCCAAGTTGACCTGATCCAATCCGCCGCTGACCTCCTCAAACACCGTCTTCTCACCCTGAAGCGATTCCCGACTCTGATCCACGTACGCGAGCTTCACCGTTTCTCCGACTCGCAGCTCTCCCGCGTCGGGCTTTTCCTGTTTGGCAATCATCCGAAACAGGGTGGTCTTGCCGGCGCCGTTGGGCCCGATCACCCCCACGATGCCGCCGGGCGGTAGCTTGAAGGTGAGATCCTCGATCAGCAGGCGATCGCCATAGCCTTTTCGAACTTGTTTCGACTCCACCACCAAGCCGCCTAACTTGGGGCCAGGAGGAATGTAGATTTCTCCCGGGCCCTGGCGGTGTTCAGGCGCCGATGCCAACAACTGCTCGTAGGCGGTCAGGCGCGCTTTGCCTTTTGCTTGGCGGGCCCGCGGAGACATTCGAATCCATTCCAATTCGTGCTGGAGCTGTTTCTGGCGGGCCGACTCAGCCTTCTCCTCGACTTCCAAACGTTTCTGTTTTTGGTCCAGCCAGGAGGAGTAGTTTCCTTTCCAGGGCACTCCTTGGCCGCGATCCAGCTCGAGGATCCACTGAGCGACGTTGTCGAGGAAATAGCGGTCATGGGTAATCGCCACCACCGTACCGGCAAACTCCTTGAGGTGTTGCTCCAGCCACTCCACCGATTCGGCATCGAGGTGGTTGGTCGGCTCATCCAACAAAAGCAGGTCCGGCTTTTCCAGCAGGACCCGGCAGAGCGCCACGCGGCGCTTCTCGCCACCGGAGAGATTGGCCACCTCCGCCTCGCCCGGAGGCAGTCGGAGCGCGTCCATCGCCACCTCAAGCGTGCGATCCAGCTCCCAACCATTCGCTGCGTCGATCGCGTCCTGAAGCTTCGCTTGCTCCGCCAGCAACTTTTCCATTTCCACGTCGGACATCGGTTCGGAGAACTTGGCCGACACCGCGTTGAACCGATCGAGGAGCCCGCGGATTGGCTTGACGCCAAGCTCCACGTTTCCCCTCACGTTCAGCGTATTGTCGAGCTTCGGCTCTTGCGGCAGGAAACCGATCCGCGCCGAGGGGTCGGGCCTCGCGTGCCCAAAGAACTCCTTTTCCACTCCAGCCATGATCCGCAGCAGAGTGGATTTGCCGGACCCGTTGGGACCGATCACCCCGATCTTTGCCCCCGGGAAAAACGAAAGGTAAATCCCCTTGAGGATCTCCCGTCCGCTGCGGACCACGCGAAGGTCCTGCATTGTGAAAATGAAATTTTCAGCCATGCCTTCTATCTAAACGAAACCCGAGCAGCTCCCCAAGCTTTCGGCTATCTCAGTCGGATGCCGGCGGTCCTTGAAATTCGAAATCTGGTGAAAAAGTTCGGCTCTTTGACTGCGCTCGACAGCGTATCGCTCGATATCCAGCCAGGTGAGATTTTCGGACTGCTCGGCCCCAACGGCGCTGGGAAAACGACGCTGATCGGCGCCGTCTGCGGCTTGGTCAAGAAGACCTCTGGGTCGGTCAAGCTCTTCGGCATCGATCTGGACGAGGATCCGGTGACTCCCCGCTTTCAGCTCGGGCTGGTACCGCAGGAGATCAATTTTGATCCTTTCTTCACGGTCGAAGAGTCGCTGCAGATTCAGCTTGGATACTACGGGAAGCGCTCCGATCCCGCGCGGGTTGCTGAGCTGTTGACTGCGCTAAATTTGCAGGAGAAGGCGACAGCCCCCACGCGTGCCCTCTCCGGCGGGATGAAGCGGCGACTTTTGATTGCCAAAGCACTTGTCCACCGACCGCGGTTCGTTTTTCTCGACGAACCCACCGCGGGTGTGGATGTAGAATTACGCCGCGATCTCTGGTCCTACGTCCAAAGGCTCAAGTCCGAGGGGACCACAATCGTCCTCACCACTCACAACCTTGATGAAGCCGAGGAGCTCGCAGATCGAGTTGGAATCATCAACCAGGGTCGGCTGCTGCTGGTCGAAGACAAGGCATCCCTAATTCGGCGTTTTGGAGAGCGGAGCCTCGAGGTGCGCTTCTCTCGTCCCGTGGTCCTGCCCGAGGCTTTAATTCGAGCGGGCGCGGCCCTCGGCGAGCTGGGAACGGCCTTGGTTTATGTCGAGCGCCAGGGTCGGCCATCCCTGGTGGAGGTTTTGAGAGTGCTCTATGACGCCGGTCTTCCGCTCGCCGAAGTGGTCACCCGAAACTCGAGCCTGGAGGATATTCTGCTGCTCGTCCTCAGGGGTAAGGCCAAGGATGGGTCGGCGCCGACAGTACACCCCGCGCCAGGGTCCCCCGAGCCCCAGAAAGTGGACGTCGGTCGCCCGAATTCCGGTGCCGCCTGACTTTTTTGCATTGCCGGAACAGGTAGTTAGCCGCAGTCCCGTTCCTGGATATCTGGAAGGGTGGGAGGACTTCGTTCTTGCATAGAG
>WNFD01010321.1_pt1 | contig 13500 bp, 10 predicted proteins | sample 5400491 | NCBI WGS metagenome assembly WNFD01 (sample SAMN13153343, study PRJNA577476) | soil metagenome | isolation source: 120 cm saprolite under Douglas fir tree site 2 hole 2 replicate 2 | place: USA:California | collected 2015-04-18 | reverse complement strand
CTTTTTAGGGCGGTTTATGGGTGCATCGCCGTGTTTTTCTACTGTCCAGAGCGGGTGCATGACCTGGTCTATCTCTCAACGATCTACGGCCACTACTGGGTTGATACGAATGGTGATATCCAGCGCGATACGGCTGTGACGCTGCACTATGCAGATTATCAGATCTCTCCTGCGGCGGTGATGCGCGCCAACGGAAGGGTCAAGGGAACGCATTTAGATCAGCCAGGCGTGGAGGCGTTGGAAGTGTTTAAAGAAAAACCGGCCATTCTTCTTTCCAAGAGGAAAAACAAGGAGGTAAAACCGTTGCAAACGAAAACTCCCAGTCAAACGGGCAGTTCTTTGATTAAGCCAAAGGAGAGCACGAAAGCCATTTTTGATCAGATTGGTCAGAGCTTGGGTTCTCGTGTGGGTGATGATACCTTAGTGCGTCTCTGTGAGGATTTCTACCGGCTGGAGCAGATTGCTACGCTACTGTCTCCATTCTATAGCCAGTTTGGGATTGACCCTGGGCAGGCCGGGGGGAGTGCTCCTATTCAGGCGGTGCAGGGGCTGGTTCAATTGCTGAAGGACGCAACTCCTGATGCGGAGAAGAAAGATGAGACACCAATCGCGTACCTGCGCGAGCTGGTGGAAGCGAAACGCGAGTTTAAGAAGAGCTATGAGAAGCGGCATGCTGGCAAGGACTATTCCGTGATGTCTCTGGAGGCGCTGCGGAAGACGAAGATGCCAGGTGCCGCACAGGAACGCTTCAGGCGTGCGTGCAATGCGATCATCGCTTACAACGACCAGGCGGCGATTCCAGAGATGAGGTGGTTCATCAATGCCGCTGCGATCACTGGCCTGGTCGGTGGTCGCCCTTCCGATGCAAAAGAGTACGTCGATGCTCGCATGGCGACAGATATCAAGGCCCATCATGAGAAGTATGGTCTTCACGCTGGCGTTAATCGGAAGTCGGTGACAATCGCGGAACGGGTTATTCTTCCGAACTGGCCAGCGGGGGTTGAGCTTTCTGAAGAGTCTGAGGCAGAAGGAGAGGAGGCGATGACTGCTGAAGAATAATTCAGCCCTCTTTTTCATCGGAACGGCTTTACGGTGAAACAGTGGAACAGTGTCACTCTGAACGGAGAGGCTATCTGAAGTCAACTTCAGATAGCCTCTCCGCTTTTCTGGCCTCGATCTGAACTGTGTGTTTTTCATCGCCTCTGAAGTTGTGTTCAGAATTGGAATCGGGGCGCATGTTTCTAGGTTGATGAAATTGAGTTAGAGCACTCTAGAGGCCGGTCTAGAGAAATGCAAAAACGTGGTACTCTAAGATAAAAATCATTTTTGGTGAGCAATGGCAGCGGAGCAGTAGCGTGATCTTGCCGCGCCTGGTTGTTCTGTTTAGGTGTCCTGCCTATCCACTGTACAAGAGCCGACGCTTTGCGGATGCTTGCTGGACGCCTTGCGGAGCTGGGGAGGTTATGAGGGAGGGGTGCAGCGCGATCCGTAGGAGTGAGACAGTCAGGCGGTGCTACGGTTTCACGGTAGAACGGTGAAATGTATTGTATCATGACGAAATTGGGTGGAAAGTTCTGAATTATCCTGAATTTTCCGGTACTTGAGGTTTGAGCGTGGGATAATTGCGGCATGGAATGGCCTGTGGAGCCATGTCAGGCGGTTCTGATATTACTGTGTGAAATTGAATACTGGGTATAACAAGGTATCTTATGAGCGAGATCATGTTGGCGCGCAGGTCTCACGAGGGAGAGGGAAAAGGGTAGGGAGGCAGAGGTTAGAAAAGTGGGAAGGATGAGCTATTGCCTGTAAGAATCCCTGTACAGAAGAGGAGGGAGAGAGAACTGGTTCTACTGGCCTGGCAGGCTGAAAGAGAGCATCAGTCGAAACTGGTACTCCCTTTATGGGTTGCTGTTGTGCTGTACATACAGCTTGACTTCTCTTTGACTACATCTTGATATTCTGCTTTCTTTTTTTATATCTTATACTTTTTCACAGGGAACCTTTCCTCTGATCAAAGAGTCAACGCATTTTATCTTAGGAGAGGAAGGCAAAAAGTGTTTTGCCGCTTAATCCTGTTTGATCTCGAATAACAGTACTCAAAGTGGATGGACGCGATCAGAAAGATGTCTCCATTGACGTTCGATCCAAGAAAGGCAGAAGTAAGACCTTGCAAACATCATCTATCCCATTGAAGATCCATATCATCTGGTTGGGATCTATGCTCCCAGAAGTAGGAGAGCGCTTTTATCAATCAGCAGCGAAGGCCTGGAAGCTTCATAACCCGAACTATGAGGTACATCTTTGGACCGACCGGCGCACCTATCCACATGAACAACAGGCGCAGATTTTGGCAGATATGCAACGTTTTGCCGAGCAAAATCAACTGATTTTCCATCAAGTGACACATGGAGATTGCTACTCCGATGCATTTTATGAAAAGGAAGCTGGTATTGAAGCAAGAGGGCCACATGCCCCGCTTGATGCGAACTGGGGAGCAGCCTCTGATATATTGCGAGTCAACATTCTCCTCGATTTGGGAGGCATCTATGTTGATACTGATATTACCTGCACTGGTCCGTTGAGCGCACTTCCACAAGGGAGCACGATTCTTTGCAGGATCGAACCTGCGCCTCTGAGTACGCCCAGCAATAACATTATAGCAACGACGAGAAATCACCCTTGTATGGTAGAATTCAGAACGATTCAACAGCAGGCATTTACGCTGCTGTATAATGATCAGCCTCCAGGGATCTTCGATCTCTATAGGACTAGCAAAGGGAGTTTAGAAAGCGCTAGGGCAGCGTGGACCATGAATAATACAGGTCCGATGGCTCTTACTGATGCACTACTACGTGGTGAGGGTGGGTTTAAAGCGGCTATGGTGTCACACAACATGCAGGCATATGAGTTCCCGATGACTAATATCACTGTCGATTATCACCATAGTTGGGTGTAACGCTCGACCTGGATGTAAATCCCAACATTCGAGCTTCGAGGAATCTGCACAACTCTGCGGGCCATTGCAAACTCGGGAGCCTTTCTCCAGGCCAATTGCTTGCCTCGGGTAGCTGTGCAGATTCCTCGAAGCTCGAATGTTGAGATTTACACGCGAGGGAGAGGGAAAAGAGAGGGAGGCTGATGGGTACACGATGATTGTGTAGTGATCGCCGTAGGGCTACGAGCGTCAATCAGGCGGAGCAGAAACGCTGACAAGGACCAGATCTGGATGCGAAATTCGCCTCCTGAAAAAGTGGTGCTGGCGCTGCTCTAATCCTCAGAAATTGGGTAGGGGATTCATATATAGGAAGGTATGGTTTTCTCAGAAAGTGGGAAGGATGAGCTTTGCAAAAGTGGGAATGTTGAGCTTTGCGTTTTTTGTAGGAGTGGGAAGGATGAACTATCGCTGGTTTCTTTTTCTATGGAAAGTAGGAAGGATGAGGTATTACTGGCAAGAATTCATGTTCCGAATTTGGGGGGAGAGCGTTGGTTCTACTGGCCTGCCAGGCTGAAAGAGCGTGATGGTGAAACCTGGTACTCTCTTGATTGGTTGCTTTTTTTTGCGCCTGGTGGGTGAGCGAACACGGTAGGACAGTGGGACGGTATCACGGTATTGGATCATGATGGAATTGGGAGACCAGTCAAAAACGGGGGAGGTGCGGGCCTTATGCCCGCGCCGAGGGGAGAGGGAGGATCTGCTGGAGGGAGATCGCGCCGCCGGCAGGAGAGAGATGCAGGCCGGGGGGTTACGGGGGATGCGCGTCAGGGAAGACGGTAGGACCGTGAGACAGTAGGACGGTATTCTATCATGATGGAATGCAGAGGGAGGAGAGGAGTGTGCCGCTGGCAGGATGACCAGGCGGGTGCAGGAGGCGAAAAGGGAGGGAGTGGGATCTAGTATAGTGGATGGCAATTTTCGAGGCGTAGAGCCAATTGGCGGGCAATATCTTGGGCGCGAAATTCGCAGCGGAATCCGAGGCGTAGCAAGTTGTCTGACAAATAAGGAAGAGGTGGAAAGGTTTTTTCAGGTGTTTCAGGCTCATCCATTGCCCTGAAAAAAAGGGATGGTAGAGCCAGAAAAAAGAGAGCCAGGGTGAGAAAGGGTGTGCCGAATAGTGCGGTGATGGAATGGGCTGATGGAGCTTCTCCGTAGACCTAAAGGCATGTTTTCAGATCCGTCACTCAGGAATATGTGTGTGATGATCATCACGCTGGAGGATGGGGCCCGGGCCTTGTGAGTGCGATTGTATCATGATGGAATTGCAGGCCAGCCTGCCGATGGGATGGTCTCGCCGGAGAGTGAGGAAAGTGGGAAGGATGAGCTATTCTGGCAAGAATCCCTGTTCCGACTTTTGAGGGAGAGCATTGATTCTACTGGCCTGCCAGGCTGAGAGAATGCGTCAGTCGAACCTGGTACTCTCTTGATGGGTTGCTGTTTTCGTGCAGCGCCTGGTGGATGGATGCGTGGCTCTGGGGAGGGAGTGAGTCAGCGGAGACGGTAGGACGGTATTGGATCGTGATGGAATGGCGCGGGAGGATCAGCCAGGGTCGGGGAGTGTTGCGGCCTGATCGCTGGTTCAGAATGCCAGGAAGAGCACGCAGGAGGGCAAAAGCGGGGGGTTATTAGGGTGGAGGAAGCGGGCGAGGGCATAAGTTGGAAATGCGGGCAACCCTACGACTCTGCCTGCTTATTGCCTCTCCCGGTGCGTTGCGCTATTGAAGACTTACCCTGTCGTTGGCACTTTTAGGCGACATATGCTTCACAACCGCATCGGCAAGAGATGGCTCATACGCATCCTCGCTGATCAGAGGAATGAATGAGAGAAAATCAAAAAGCATCTCAACTCACGAAGCAGGCTCATGTTGTTTACACCACTGTAATTCCCTGCCACCTGGCTCCAAATATCTGTCAAAAAAGCTGCCACTTTCGCCGTTAAGAGGCATTAAATTTGGACAGATTTAATGCCTCTTAACGGGCATTATGAGCGGCTATCCGCTCGATTCCTTTGAAACTTTCAAGAGATCCGAGTGGATATCCCTCATAACTCGATTAATGGTCAACATTGATAGTATCATTTTGAGCCACCCTCATTTGGGGTGAAGAATGGCGTAGAGCGAACCGGCAGCCTTCGCGCCTCCGAAGAAAAGCCTGGAAGTGGTCAACTTCTTGGCTAACAATCTGAAGCAGCTTGGCCGAGCTGGTCAAGTTTGTTACTAACAAGTGGCTAACAATTTGATTCCTGTAATCACATGTGTTATCAAATGGAGAGCTTCTGCTCAATGTCAGCGAGGATGTGTATGAGCCGTTGAACGTGTGTATTGACACGAACCGTCTCATCCAAGAACCATCGAAGCTCGCAAACACATGCGCTGACACGCCTCGACTACGGGCTTTTTGTGAGTTGTTGCGCGATGAACGCGAGCGCGGTCTCAGCCACTTCACGCCACCCGTGGTCAATGGTCAGTGAGTGTCCGCGATCGGGTATTTCGTGGATCTCCGTCACGCCAGGATTCTTCTCCTGTTGTTTGTAGGAGGCATGGGCAATCGCCCACGGCACAGTGTTGTCGTGCTCACCGGAGATGATCAGCAACGGCCCGCGCTCAGGATTCTTCGTCTCGACCCGGGCTTCCGTCCACGGATTGAGGTTGGCGGTGGCTGCCTGGAAGAGCGGCGTACCGGAGCCGGGTACCGAGTACGTCTCGTACAGCACGTGTGCTTCGCTTTCGTCTACAGCATTGGCGAAGGCGAAACGGAATTGCTCATAGGTGAGCGGGACGGCGCGGGTGTAGTTGAGGGGGTTGCCCAGGACCGCCGATGACGACTTGAGTGCCGAGAGCGGGAGAGGGAGGACGCCACGGAACGGCGCGGGATCGATGGCGACCGTCACGGCAGCCACGCCCTCCCCGGCCAACTGCTGCGCGATGAGTCCGCCGAAGGAATGGCCGATGACGGCAGGCTTCGTCTTGAGCTGGCCGATGGCGTCAAGGTAGTGATCCGTGACCTGCTTGATCCGCTTGTGGGCAAAGACCTCCGGGTCTTGCTTGGCCTCCTCAACGGTATCCGGGTCATCGGGCCAGCCCGGGGCAAGCGTGGTGTAGCCCTGCTCTTCAAAGAGCGTGCGCCAGTTGTCCCAACTACTGGAGAGGAGCCAGAGTCCGTGGACGAAGACGACCGGTTGCTTGCCCTCCGTGTTGGCGCGGTCGATCTCTTGCTGTTCCTGGATTGTGAGAACGGTCATCGCGTGCCCCTTTGGGTTTGTCGGTTGGGTCAATCGGTGTGAGACGGTCCCGTCCAACTATGACGAGTCCTCTCTCATACGGAAGGAGCCAACAACACCATCAGCCCTCAGTATACCTGATCGCCAGAAGAATTGTATGGGTTTCACTGTTGAAAGTTTGTATTGACACACCGACAAAGCACCATTTGCTCAAACTTTCACCGTACCACGTTTGTGATCAGCGGAGTTGCGTAAGATCCACGATATGGCTCAAAGAAGCTGCCTACCTGGGGGTAAAATCGCAGCTATGCTGGTCGCGTAAGGAGGACTCTATGGAAAAATATGTTTATCCTGGTTGCCGGAATGAAGCTGAGGTTACTTGCTGCATGTGTGCGCGTCGTGTTTGTGAGACGCATGGGAATGGTGGCATTGAGGACATCCCTGATCTGCCACCTTCGCCGCTCTGTTGAGGCTGCGATTGTAAGGGCTGGCCTGCTCCGACCCTGCCGCTCACACTCGGTGGTGGGCCTGGGCGGTCCCTGACTGCGGCCTAGCAGGTCGGCGCTAGGCGCTCGCTACCCTGGCGCTATGGGGGATGCGCGCCAGCGAACACGGTAAGACAGTATCACAGTGGGACGGTATTGGATCATGATGGAATTGAACGAAGAAGCCGAGGCAGAAAGTGACCAGAAAGGCAGGGAGAGCCGTGAGAAAAGGCGTGCCGAATTTTGAGAGAGGATGATCGTCTGCGGGCGCGTGTCCGTGGGTGTGAGCCGTTTTTTCAGATCCGGCACTCATGAATTTGTGTGTCATTTGTGATTGAGCCAGGAGGGAGATGCGCCTGGTCGATGGGAGGGCGGGGTTATTGGAGGGGCAACGGTGAGACAGCGCGGGCCAATTGGATCGTGATGGAATTCAAGGGGCTGCCCAACGGCGTGAAGGGACCGATGAGGAGCTGCGCGAGTGAGGGAGATCCGCGCCAGGTTATGCTGGCCGGTGCAATTTGATCATCGCCGTGAAAAGCGGGCCTGGAGAAGAGATCAGCCAGGGGCGTGAGATTTGCGCAGGGCTGAAAACGGGGGGTATTGTTGGAGGATGGGGCCCGAGCCTTGTGATTGGATCATGATGGAATTGCAGGGGGATGGACGCATGAACGAACAACCGGGCGCGGAGGCTCAGCGGTATGCCGTGGCATACGGAAGGGAATAGGCGTGAGTGCTTCCCGAATGCCTGAATGAGCGCGTAGGGGGCGCGCTACGGGGGGTTATCGGGAGGGAGGGTACAGTGTGGAGTGATTGCCAGGGCGGCGCTAGCAGGCTTGTAGTGTGTTGAAAGACGGTAGGACCGTGAGACGGTTTCACAGTGACTATTCGATCATGATGCAATTGGTATGCCGGCGCGATGGTCGAGCGTGCAATGCATGCCTGGAGCAGTGAACGCAGGAAGCCCAAAACGAGCGCGTAGGAGGCTGAAAACGGGGGGTTATTGGGGAGGGGAGGGTTAACGTTGAGGTGCGCAGGAGCAAGCAGGCGTAGGCGGGCTACCAGAGGACTTCTTGACGGTGTGGCCGTGGAACGCTGAGACGGTAGAGCGGTGAAACCGTGAGACGTTGAGACTGTGACTCTTTACACTTCACATTATGATATTGTGCAATATGCCTAAACATAAATTGACTTGTGCATATTGTACAATACTGATTACCTGAACTTACAAGATAATGTACATTTTTTATTCAACATAACACACTTTACATTATCCATGATGTCAACAACACTAGGAGATATACTGCGTTTCGAACCGTCCTATATGGATAATGTACATTCTTTAGGAGTTAACATCATGGTTATTCACCAACATTATACTATACTTTATCATATTGTATAGTACTATCAGGCCCATATAGCCATTGTATCCCCATTGGTACTAGCACATTATCCATGTTATATAGTTACTATGGTACTTTATGGTTATAACACATGACTATTCACATTGCACAATATCGAAAAGTACCATAGCCCACATCGGATAGACTCTCTAGTGTCAATGGCAGAGCTAAATGAGGCTATATGAGCCACATTAAATGAGGGCAAAAAGTGGAGTCCCTGCATAAGAAGGGCAAGTAGAACACGGAACCAGATGAGAAAGGGAAGCAGAGAAGAGAGCGGCACCATTTGGGAAGAAAGTGACTTCTTCTCACCTCAAATACTGTGACTTTTTGCTTCATTCAGTGAGGCAACTGACTGTAAAAAGTGAAAAGAAGCAGAGTGCTTCCAGAAATGCAGATCTTCCCTCGAAGAGAAAGGGAATCTCAGCACGCACTCTGGATGTTCTGACAGGCATCGTCGAAGGACGATGTTTTTTTGTGTGTCTAGATGTGTTTGTTGGGGGGGGGTATACTGGTTGGTGGATTGGATAGAGCAAGAGAAATAGATCGAGAGAGTTTCGCACGTGCATCCGGGAAATGATCGTACGCTGTTCCATGAAGTGGGAGAGAGGAGAAAGAGAAGGCTCGTAGGGAAGCGGGTTGAGAAGACACAAAGTCATTCGGCATGAGAGGCACCCCCTGCGGAAAAGGGAGGTTCCTCTCTGAAAGGGGAGAGAAGGAAGGGAGGTGTGTTGTGAAACGGAACGCTTCCGAGTTTTTAACGGAGATGAGCGAGGATGAGCGCAGGGACGCATTTGCTCGGTATGAGATCATTGGACCCTACCTGGATGGAGACTGTACTCAGGTGGAATTGTCCAAAACATCCGGCATTCCGGTGAAAACGCTCCAACGCTGGGTACAACGGTACCGAGAGCGGGGGCTCTGTGGATTAGGGCGTATCCCACGCTCGGATCGTGGGGGCTGGCTTTGCAGAAGCCAAAGCGTTCGAACGCCACGATCCACCGTCTGGTGTGTGAGACGTCACGCCAACGTGGTTGGCCTGTGCCGAGCTACCGGCGCGTCTGCCGGATCATCCAGAGTATCCCGCCAGCGCTTGAAACGCTTGCCGACGCAGGGAGTGTGGCGTATCGTGAGACGTATGAGTTGCTGCATCGTTGGCGAGCCACTCGCCCAAATGAATGCTGGCAAGCAGACCATTATAAGCTGCCGATTTGGTTAGTGAATGATCAGGGAGAGCCAGCCCACCCCTGGTTGACGGCCATTTTAGACGATCATAGTGGTGCCATCGTCGGATACCGGTTCACATGGGTTGCGCCAACGGCGCTCCATACCGTGCTTACCTTGCGCCAAGCGATTCTGCGCAAGGAGGATCCTCGCTGGCCCATGCATGGGATTCCCGAGAACTTCTACACCGATCATGGACGCGATTTTACCAGTGAACACCTGGAGCAGGTTGCTGCCGACCTGCATCTCCGGGTGTTTTTTTTGCCTCCTGGTGTTCCTCGTGGGCGAGGCAAGATTGAAAGGTTTTTTCGGACAGTTGAGCAACTGCTCTTAGAACGGCTTCCAGGATATAGTCCCAAAGAGCGTACGCTTGAGGGGTATGAACGCGACGAAAAGCGTGCGAAAACCGCGCGTTTAGGGATGGCCGAGTTTGACTACGCCTTTCGGATCTGGTTGCTGGAGCAGTATCACCAGCAACCGCATGGTCAGGCGGAGGGGACCCCGCAGGAGCGTTGGGAGCAGGGCGATTTTGTGCCCACCGTGCCGGAGTCGCTTGCGCAATTGGATCTGTTGTTACTGACGATCCGAAAAGAGCGGCGCGTCCAGCAAGAGGGAATCTCCTTTGAGGGCTATTGGTATATCCATACGACCCTGGCTGCGTATGTGGGAGAGCCAGTCGTCATTCGCTATGATCCGGCAGATATGGCAGAGATTCGGGTCTATTACCATCGACGCTTTCTCTGTCGCGCCATTTGCCCTGAACTGTCTGGGAGTGTAGTGAGCCGTGCGGAGATTCTCGCCGCTCGCAAAGAGCGTCGGGTGTGGGAACGCGGCCAACTTCGAGAGCGCCGGACGATTGTTCGGCGTTTTCGGATGAAACAACCAGCAGAGCTACGCGGATTCGAAGAGGAAAGCGAGGACCATGGTGAGGATTTTGAGGAGCGAGGAGATCGACAGCACTACAGTGGGTTAAAAAGGTATGAACATGAGTAAACGGGCTGTCGGAATGAACCCACCAGAATCAGAGGAGAGCCAGCCTGATTCTCGCAGGCAGGAAGCGTCACCCGATTCGAGCCTGCGAGCCGGGCGTGCATCTTTGTGAGGAGGCGTCAATTGTATCGACCTTTATTGAAACGAGTCAGTATCAGCGTTTTGTGGATGTCTGTGAGTCCTGCCAGCGACAGCATGTTCTGGGTGTCTGTTATGGAGCGGTTGGTGTCGGCAAAGCCTTTTTGGTCAGGCGCTCCACGCATTGGGATCAGATGACTCATAGGCTTCGTTGAGAGAAAGAGGCATGAAGATGAGGAAACGAGATGTCGAAATGAACCCACAGGAACCAGAAGAGAACCAGTCTGATTCTTCCCAGCAGGAAGCGTCAGCCGATTCCGGCCAGGCAACTGAGAGCGCTCTCCCCAAAGAGGAAGCGTCCCCCGGTTCGAGCCCGGGGACCGAGCGTCCCTCTGTGGGAGAGGCGTCGATTTTGTCGACCTTTATTGAAACGAGTCAGTATCAACGTTTTGTGGATGTCTGTGAATCCTGTCAGCGACATCATTTTATTGGTGTCTGTTATGGAGAGGCTGGTGTCGGCAAAACGCTTTCAGCCAGGCGCTACACGCATTGGGATCAGATGACTCGGCTCTTGAGTGGAGAGGAGGAAGGCATCCTCACAGATGGAAAAGTGGCCTTCTTTACGCCAGAAATCCTGTGTAGCCCGAAGCGCTTAGAGCAAGAGCTGCTGCATTTGCATGCTCAGATGCGGCAGCTCTCTTCTCTCACTCTTCCGCTCACGAAGTCTGTCACACCTCCGAAAGGAGGGTACCGCCCGACGCCTCTCGTCTGGAATTTACTGGTGATTGATGAAGCGGACCGATTGAAGCCGATGGGGTTAGAGGTGTTACGGGATCTGTTTGACCGGAGTGAGATGGGGTTGATGCTCATTGGGATGCCTGGCCTGGAAAAAAAGCTTGCGAGATATCCCCAGTTCTTTTCGCGGGTGGGTTTTGCTCATGAGTATTGTCCTCTCTCGTCCGAAGAGTTGCGTGAGATCTTGCGTCAGCAAGTGCCTTTGATAGATATCCCAGGAGAAGAGGATTTGCCTGCTGATGAAGCGCTTGATGAGGAAGCCCTCACGGCGATTATTCGGATGACGCACGGCAATTTTCGGCAGATTCATCGATTACTGACGCAGATCGAACGAATCTTGCGCATTAACCATCTCTCGAAAGTGACGAAGGCCGTTGTCGAAGCTGCGCGTTCAACCCTGTTGTTTGGACGGGAGGAGGAGTAGCTATGTATGGAGGATATGGGCAGCAGAAATATGACGCCGAGAGGGCCAAAGCACCAAGTCCATCTTTTTTCGTTGGGTTTATCGAACATCCAGAGCGTTTAGTGAAAGTCGCTGAAGATTTACTGGAGGGCCCGACCTGGGAAGAGATGGTGGTGGGGCTTGCCTTGCTGAGTGGTCGTTGCCTGCCGCAAGTACTGAAGACAGGGGTAGTCATGCCAAAAACGAACTACTCCTTGTTGTTCACTGCCTCTCAGGATCGCACTGATCAGGTGCTTGGGCCGTTTGAACTGCCGACCTTAGGAAAAGCCCAACAGGTCTTGGAGGCATGGCAACGAGTGAGAACACAACTGTCTTGTGAAATGCTGCCGGAATCGGAGATTTGGGGGAGGTATAGAGTTCCAGTCCTGCGGTGTGCCAAAAAGCATTTTGCGCGACGGGTGCCTGTCTCTGATCAATACGACTGGTACACGCCTCTGTACGCCCAGATTTACCCATTGATTGCCATGTACTATTATTGTCCACAGGGGAAGGAGCCCCTGTGGTTTCAGCGAGTCGTGTGTGGTACAGGGCCTGGGGCTTTGGATGAGCAGGTTGGCGGCGTCGGCTGTCAGCAGGTTCATCAGTCGGGTGAGGTGTATTACATTGGGGATGGGAAAGGGGTGATTGATCGGCGGCAAGGACTCAAACTGGATCAAGAAGGAGTGACTCCACTTGAATGGGTGAATGGTCAGGGCGCGGGCTCGGGAGAGCATGATCAGCGGTTTTCCCCACCAGCGCTTCCGATTGAGGGGACGGTCCCCGGAAGTCGCTCTGGCCTGGATGCAGTGGGGGATTCTCCTCAGAAAGGAAGGAAACAACTCAAAGGGAAGAAAAGCGCTCAACAGAAGGATGATGGGACGCCGGATCTGTCAGATGAAGCGATGGCATCCCTGAAAAAACGCCTCGATGCTGGTGAGACGTTGGACTTGTCAGATGAGGTCTTAGATGCTCTGGAAGACTATCTCGCTGAAGCGTTTGTGAAGAAGGAATGCGAGAAGATTCGCACTGAGCGCGCTGCTACTGCTCAGAAGAGTTCCGAACTGGGTGTGCGATGCATCTGTACGGTGTCGGCCTGGGTGCATCAGCGTCTGAAGGATGTCATGCGACGAGAACAGGCGCGCACCCCGGATGGGGCTATCGTCGCGCTTTTAGATGGATATGAGTGGCTTCATCGAGGAGGAGGACTCCCACGATTCGAGCCACTGCAGACGTTTTCGTCGCGTTTTGGTCCTCCCAAAAGAACGAGTCCGGAGACATATGTGCTCAGTCAGACGACCTATGAACGATTGGCCGCGTTTGGCTCAGGCCAGGCGATGGGTATGAATGAGTTGGAAGAGGTGATCGAGCGATTGTTAGATACCTATGAGTGGCTTATGCAGGGAGGTCTTTCAAAGCATCTCACCGCCGTTGTAGCGGAAGAGGTCTGGTCAGACGTGGAACCACAGATCATCGACTGCATTGAGGAGATTAGTGATGAGATGGGGGATTCGTTCAATGGAACCCTGGTGTGGCTGGTCTGGATGTATGATTGGTTCTATAGGAGCGGCCTCTCTGAGCAGGTCAAAGACCTGGCGAGTGTAGCCATTTCGTTCGTGGAACTCGATGAACGCGATCGTGAACGGATCAGCCAGGCAATGGGTGACGAGGAGCCAGAAGATCGTTTTAACTCAATCCAGAACCTCTATCTGGGAGAGGCGAGGCGTCGATTGGAGCAGAAAAGCTCATCAGGAAGCGCCCGGCTGGAGACTTCTTATAGCCATTGATGGCAAGAAGTGAGAGTGAATGATTTCCTTTCATCAAAAGGAAATCAGAGCCCTGATGGAGGGAAATCATTCACTGCTCTGTGAAAT
>WNFD01004836.1_pt1 | contig 13500 bp, 10 predicted proteins | sample 5400491 | NCBI WGS metagenome assembly WNFD01 (sample SAMN13153343, study PRJNA577476) | soil metagenome | isolation source: 120 cm saprolite under Douglas fir tree site 2 hole 2 replicate 2 | place: USA:California | collected 2015-04-18 | reverse complement strand
CCAGCTTGCACGGGCCGCACTGGCCGGCCGACTCTCCGGCCAGGTAGCTGGCAACCCGGGCTACCTCGCCGAGGGGACAGGTCCCCTCGCCAAGCGGCAGGATGATCCCGGCACCGAGCGTGCCGCCGGCCGCGGCAAGTCCCGCGCGCGACACAGGCACGGAGTACGCGCTGTCCGCGGGCAGCCACATCCCGTGGTAGCCCCCGACGAGCACGCCGTCCCCGGCAGGAGCCTCGCAGATGTCGAGGACGGCACCGAGCGGCACGCCCGTCGGCACTTCGATGACGGCGGGCCGCCCAGCCGACCCGCCGACGGTGAGCAGCACCGTACCAGGCTCCTCGGCAGTCCCGACAGAGGCATAGCGTTTCGGGCCGAGCAGGGCGAGCATCGCGAGCTGCGCGAAGGTCTCGGCGTTCGAGAGCAGCGTCGGCAGGCCGTCCACCCCGCTGTCGCTGGCGAGCACCTTACGCCCGGGCGGCACGGGAGACTTGCCGTTGATGGCGCGCACAAGGGCGCCGCTCTCACCGGAGATGAACCGCTCAGGTACCTGAACGACCTGTACGAGCTTCCGCAGGCCGGGATCCGCGGCGACAGCCGCGTGTACCGACCGGATCGCCAGGTCGTTGCCTGAAACCCCGATGAAGATCTCGTCGGCGCCGATCGCCTCCGCGGCGAGCGCGGCGCCGCTGAGCACGAGGTACGGCGACCGGATCAGGAGCATCTTGTCCTTGGCGCTGCCCGGCTCGCCTTCGGTCGCGTTGACCACCACCACCACGGGGCAGTCACGGTCGTTGGCCGCCTCCACGACGGCCCTGAGCTTGCGGGCGAAGGGAAACCCGGCACCGCCGCGGCCACGGAGATCCGCGTGCTCCGCCAGCGACATGAGCTGGCTCTCCGTGAGCCGCGGCAGGGGGCCGAATAGCTCACGGTGGGCGGCCAGGTCTAGCCGGGGCACCCGGTCGAGTCCGGCGGTGAGGCGGGCAGGCCCGATCCGCGTGACCGTGGGCGCGGCGGGCTGCATCCCGGCTGGTGTGCTCATCGCCGCTCGTCATCACGGTAGTAGGGCGACCGGGGAATGGGGCCAGTGCCGCCTCTGCGGTGCGCCCCCGTCTCGATCCTGGGGATCGGCCCGGTGGTCTCCTCTGGTCCCACCGTCGGCGCTGGCGGACGATACCGCTGCTCCGTCTCGGCCCTGGACCGCGGCGGTGGCCGGTACAGGCGCCGCCCTGACTCATCAGCCACCGGCCGCTCCGGCGGGAGGAACTGCCGTGGCGGGTACTGCGGTGCCGGGTACTGGCGAGGCGGGTACTGCGGTGCCGGGTACTGGGAAGCCGGGTACTGGGGAGCCGGGTACTGGCGAGGCGGGTACTGCGGTGCCGCGCCCGCCCTCGTCGCGGCGGGCAGTGCGGCGCGCGGCGGAGGCAGGGCCGCGGGCGCGGCTGGCAGTGCGCGCATGCCGCCGGTGAACTGTGCGCGGGCCATCTCGGCCGCGGCGCGGTACTGCCATGCTCCGGGATCGGTAGCGCCGCGGTCGGGCGCCGGCTGGCTGACGGCCTCCCTTGGCCGCAGGTCCGCGGTGAACCGGATCACCATGGCGAGCGCGACCGCGGCCACGCAGGCACCGTAGCTCCAGTCGACATAGGCCTTGGCATGACGGCCGTCCGTCAGGCCGTGCAAGATCGCGAACGGCCAGGAGAGGTAGGCCGTGGCGTGCAGGGCCCGCCACGCCCAGGGCCGGGAGGTCTCGATGAAGCGCCGGCGCAGGATCCCGGTCACCGCGATCGCCACGATCAGGTCGGAGGAGAGGGTCCCGAGGCCTAGGTAGACGGTGCGCACATGACCGAGGAAAGGCACGAACGCGTCGATGGCATTTGCCCTCTGCGCGAGTACCTCGAGGACGATGTGCGTCGCGAGGAAGGCAACCGCGATAAGCGAAAGCGACCTGTGCAGCGCCTGCGCGACGATTCGGTTTCCCGGCGACATGATGATCCGGTCACTGGCGACGAGCCCGGCCGCCACAGACGCGGTCAACGAGATGAGCGCGAATACTCCTGCGTAAAAGAGAAAAAAGCGCTGTACCGAGCCGACGGTGGACTGCCCGGCTTTGGTCGCGCCCGCGGCAAGTACCGCCACGAACACCACTCCGACCAGGACAATCCAGATCGTTCGCCCACGCCCTGAATCTTCGCGAACGACCATAGACCGGACATTTCTCGCTGACACGATTTCCCTCCATGATGGCGCGGGTTCAGGCACGAGAATGGATCATGGCACTAAATTCCGCGCACATCGGATCTTGCCGGCGCCGTGGAGCGGCCCCAGCATCCGCGAGCATCAAGCACGTTATCATCGTTCATCACAGTTTCACAACAGAACAATGTATATGTCATAAGTTAACGTATGTTTCACTGTCGGTCTCCGGGGACGAACTACCCAATACCCCCCAGAGGTCGCGCAGGGATGCGGGAAAGATGGCCGCCGATAGCGAAGCCGTCGGATCGGGACTCGGGTCTGGTGTCGGCACGGGGTGCGGGCTCGGGTGCGGCAGTGTAGCCGGGCTCGTGGCCGGCGTCGCCGTCGGCAGCCCGAAATTCTGCAGCAGGCCGCCAGAGACGACCGTCGTGCCGCCTCGCTGCGCCCACTCGCCGGGCGGCGAGCTGCCCTCGCGGAACGTCCAGCCGCCGACCGGCAGGCCGTTCATGCTCGCCGCCGCCCCTGACCCTGCCCGGAGCACGGCGAACTCGACCTCAGGGCTGTAGGCCCCGTCGACCTCCTGGATCGTGCCGCCGCACGACGTGGCCGTGCCCGTCATCCCGAGATAGGTCCCGGCCTGGACCAGGCTGCCGTCGGGCACCGTGGTCTCGTTTGCCATCTGGTAGTACTCCGTGGCCGTCCCGTCGGAGGCGATGATCTCGATCAGGGACTGATCAGGATTTGCGTTGCAGAGCCGGTAGAGCCGGCCCGCCGAGGCCGCGAGCACCTGTCCGTCACCGCCGGCGAAGGTGACCGACTGGAACGACGGGGCGGCTGCGCCCTGCTTCTGAGAGGTGATCATCTGCCACGATTCACCGACGTGCCACGGCAGCATCAGGGCTGGGCCGCTTGCCCCCCCGCCGACGGGCGGGCTCGTGGTGCTGCTCGCTGACGGCGTCGGGCTGCTGGCCGGGCGTGCGGTAGCGGTCGGCCGGGGACTCGGGGTGGGGGTGCCGCCCTGCGGGGAGGACGTCGCTCCGCGCCCTCCGATACCCCCCGCGCCGTTCGCGGGCGAGCTGGTCGCGGCAGCACCCACCTGCTGCGCGCCAGCGCCGTTCGTCCCCGCGCCCTGGCCGGTGGCGGTCGGCCGCGGGGTCGGGGTCGGCTGCGTGCCTGGCGTGGCGGCCGGCGCCGCCGTCCGGCCGCTGGCCCCCGGCGCCGGGCTGGTGACCGGCGCCGCGGAGGAGCCCTGCAGCGTGCTGTATCTTGCCAGCGCCTGCTCCTCGCCGACGGCCACGACCTGCCGGGGGACCTGTCGCAGCAGCCGGCTGAAGGCCGCGGTCCCTGACAGGGCGACGGTCCACCGGTTACCGGCCCTGCGGGCGAGGAACAGCGCCGTCTGCGGGATCGCCGGGTTCCCCGATGGCACCGGGATCGCCGCGGTGCCGAAGGCCCACGACCGATCAGGGCTTACCCGGGTCAGGTCCACGACCGGCGGGCTGGTCGGCCGCGCGCCGTACACCTGCCCCGCCCGCGCGTAGCGCTGCGCGGCCACGAGGCTGCTGACGTCACTCACAAGCACCGCGGCGGGCTCGGCGGGCTCGGCGGCATGTGACGGTGACGTCTTCCGCACAACCGACGCTGTCGAATGTGACGGAGTCCGTGCCGACACTACGGATCGCAGGCCGACGATAACCGAGCGTTCGACGACAAGCCCGATCAGGAGCACGGCCGCGACCATGAACGCGGTACCGCTCCCGGAAATCTGGCCAGCTAGCGACCGCGTCCGGTTGCGGGCGGCAAGCCCTCGGACGTCGTGTCGCGAGCGGTATCCCGGCACGTTCCTCCTCCGCTGAGACCCGCGCTCCCGTCTGCCCGTTATACAGCCTTGGGCCCCAGAAGTTCCCTGATTCGCGGATTGTAAGCACCTGCCGCCCGCGGCGCGCGGTCGCTGCGGCCCGCGCAACCGCCTCTGAAAGGACCACCACCAATGCGGCGCCGCGGCGGCCCGGGCCGCCATCGCGCTCCCGTTCGGCTCAGGCGATCTGTGTTTTATCCCTCATCGCGGCCGAGAGTTCCGCGCCGACCAGCTCCGCGACCTGAGCGGTGTTCAGCGCCGCGCCCTTCCTGAGGTTGTCACCGCAGACGAACAGGTCGATCGCGCGAGGGTCGTCAAGCGAACGGCGGACCCGCCCCACCCACGTCGGGTCCGTGCCCACCACGTCCGCCGGCGTGGGGAACTCGCCGCGCTCCGGATCGTCGGCCAGTACCACTCCTGGCGCCGCGGCGAGCACCTGCTGCGCTTCATGACGGCCGATCTCGCTTTCGAACACCGCGTGCACGGCCACCGAGTGCGTGGTCACCACGGGAACCCGCACGCAGGTCGCCGACACCCTGAGGTCCGGGAGGCCGAGGATCTTCCGCGACTCGTCGCGGATCTTCAGCTCCTCTGAGGACCAGCCGTCATCCTTCAGCGACCCGGCCCACGGCACCACGTTGAGCGCGAGCGGCGCGGGGAAGGGGCCCACGTCGCCAACCACGCCCCGCAGGTCGCCAGGGCGCTGGCCGAGGGTGCGCGTTCCCGCGACCTTGTCCAGCTGGGCGTAGAGCGTGTCGATGCCCGCCTGGCCGGCCCCGGACGCGGCCTGGTAGGAGGCCACCACCATCTCCCTCAGGACGAACGCGCGGTGCAGCGCCGCCACCGCCACGATCAGCGACAGCGTGGTGCAGTTCGCGTTGGCGATGATCCCCTTGGGCCTGTCCGCCGCCTGCCCCGGGTTGATCTCAGGAACGACGAGCGGAACCTGCGGGTCCATCCTGAACGCGCCAGAATTGTCGATGACCACCGCTCCGCGGCTCACCGCGACCGGCGCCCAGGCCGCGGATACCTCGTCAGGCACATCGAACATGGCCACGTCCGCGCCGTCGAACACGTCCGCCGTGAGCGCCTCGACCTCGACGTCGGTGCCGCGCACCCGCAGCCGCCGGCCAGCCGACCGGGGCGAGGCGGCAAGCCGGATCTCCCCCCAGACGTCCGCGCGCGTGGAAAGCAGCTCGAGCATGACCGTGCCGACGGCGCCGGTGGCGCCCACGACGACAAGGACCGGCTTCGCGCGCTGCGCGCTCACCGGCCGGTCCCCCCGTACACGGTGGCCTCCACCTGCTCGGAATCCAGGTCGAAGGCCTTGTGCGCCGCGGTCACCGCCACGTCCACGTCGTTCTCGTCCATCACGACCGAGATCCGGATCTCCGATGTCGAGATCATCTCGATGTTCACGCCCGCCTCGGCGAGCGCGCCGAAGAACGCGGCGGTCACCCCGGGATGGGAGCGCATTCCGGCCCCGATCAGCGACACCTTGCCGATCCGGTCGTCGTAGAGCAGCGACCCGAAGCCCACCTCGTCCTGCAGCCGCCGCAGTGACGCCATCGCGACCTGGCCGTCGGTGCGCGGCAGGGTGAACGAGATATCCGTGCGTCCGGTAGCGGCGGCCGACACGTTCTGCACGATCATGTCGATGTTTATCCCGGTATCAGCGATGATGCGGAAGATCCTGGCCGCTTCGCCGACCCGGTCGGGCACGCCGACCACAGTGATCTTCGCCTCGCTCCGGTCGTGCGCGACACCAGAAATGATCGCCTGTTCCATCGCCGCTTCCTCCGCTTCCCGCGCTTCGCGTTCTCCCGGCCCCCGGATCCCCGGCGCGCCGACCCAGGTGCCTTCCCTGTTGCCGAACGAGGACCGGACATGGATCGGGATGCCATACCTGCGGGCGTACTCCACGCAGCGCAGGTGCAGGACCTTCGCGCCGCACGCCGCCATCTCGAGCATCTCCGCGTAGCTGATCAGCGGGATCCGCCGCGCGCCTGGCACGATCCGCGGATCCGCGGTGAAGACCCCGTCCACGTCGGTATAGATCTCGCACACGTCGGCTCCGAGCGCGGCGGCCAGCGCGACCGCGGTGGTGTCCGAACCGCCGCGGCCGAGTGTGGTGACGTCCTTGCTGTCTTGCGAGACGCCCTGGAAGCCGGCCACGATCGGGATCGCGCCTGCCGCGAGCGCACTGGAGATCCGGCCGGGTGTCACGTCGATGATCCGTGCCTTACCGTGCACGGAGTCGGTGATCACGCCGGCCTGAGAACCGGTGAACGAGCGGGCCTCCGGGCCGAGGTTGGCGATCGCCATGGCGAGCAGCGCCATGGAGATCCGCTCGCCCGAGGTCAGCAGCATGTCGAGCTCACGGGCCGGGGGCACCGGGCTTACCTGATTCGCGAGGTCGATCAGCTCGTCGGTGGTGTCACCCATCGCCGATACCACGACGACCACGCCGTGGCCGGCCTTCCGCGTCGCGACGATCCGCTGGGCTACGCGCTTGATCCCGCCGGCATCGGCAACCGAGGATCCACCGTACTTCTGCACGACAAGGGCCACGGGGCGTGCCGCTCCTCCCGGTCTGGCTGCTGGCGCGCTGAGAACGCCAGGCGCTTGAGTGTACCCAGGTCCCCCGGCAGACGCCCGGCCCGTTGAGAGCGGTAAGTTGAGGCTGGCAGGGGTGGCGCTCAGCCGGACGTACCCTCCTCGTCCACATCCAGCCTGGCGTGCGCGACGACGGCATGCAGCGCGCGCAGCGCAGCGCCGCCATGGGTCCCCCAGTGGTTGAAGTACGAGTACTGCCACCACCACAGCGCCTCGAGCGAGCGGCCCGCCTGGTAGTGCTTGAGCCCGTGGATCAGGTCCGCGGCGGTCGCCGCCAGATCGTCCGACAGCCGGAACGGCGTCGCCTGGGTGTCTGCGTACGGGTCGAAGAGCTCCGCGTACTCGTCGCAGAGCCGCAGCCGCCTCGCCAGCCCGGTGCGGAGCGCGTCCAGGTCAGGATCGGCGCCCACCGCGGGCTCCCAGTTGCCCGGCAGGATGACATCTTTACTTGCCCCGAGCTGTGCGCCGGCGAGCAGGACCTGGGAAACCTCCAGCAGCAGCAGCGGCACCGTCTCGTCTCCGCCCTCGCCCCGCGCGAGAGCCTCAATGCCATCGAGGAAGTCCTTGACGTGCCTGGCGATCCGGTCGGCGAGGGGGCTCCATCCCTCACCCAGCTGGACCCGCTGGCCCGGTGCGCTGGACTCAGACATCCAGCAGCCTCCGTCCTTCGAACGCGCGCCCAAGAGTCACCTCGTCCGCATACTCCAGGTCGCCCCCCACTGGCAGGCCGCTGGCCGGCCTGGTCACCCGCAGGCCGATCGGCTTTACGAGGCGTGCGAGGTAGGTCGCGGTCGCCTCACCTTCGAGGTTCGGATCGGTCGCGAGGATCACCTCGGTCACCGTGCCGTCGGCGAGCCGCGTCAGCAGCTCCTTGACCCGCAGATCGTCTGGTCCCACCCCGTCGATCGGGCTGATCGCGCCGCCGAGGATATGGTAGCGGCCGCGGTACTCACGGATCTTCTCGATCGCGGCGACGTCCTTGGGCTCCTCGACCACGCAGATCACAGCGGGATCGCGGCGCGGATCCCGGCAGATACGGCATTCCTCTTCCTCCGCCACGTTGCCGCAGGTACGGCAGAAACGCACCCGCTCGGTGACCTCGATCAGCACGGCGGCGAGATGCCTGACGTCCTCGGGGTCGGTAGCGAGCAGGTAGAAGGCGATTCGCTGTGCGCCCTTCGGCCCGACGCCGGGTAGCCGGCCGAGCTCGTCGATGAGGCTCTGGACGACCCCTTCGTAAGCCACCGCAGGTCCCTGGGTTCCTAGCCGACGCCCGGCTCATCGCCAAGGCCCGGCTCATCGCCAAGGCCCGGCAAGCCGAGACCGCCGGGCAGTCCGCCGCCGAGACCGGACGCCAGCGGCCCCATCTTCTCCTGCTGCAGGTCGCCCGCGGCACGGTAAGCGTCACGCACCGCCGCGATCACCAGGTCGGCAATGGTCTGCGCGCTCTCCTCGGGATCGGCGGGATCGATGGCCGCCGGGGCGATAATGAGATCCACGAGCTCGCCCTGCCCGTTTACGCTGGCCGTGACAAGGCCACCCCCCGCGGTTCCCGACACCTCGGTATCAGCAAGCTCCTGCTGGGCGTTCATGAGCTGCTCTTGCATCTGCTGCGCCGCGGCGAGCAGCTGCTGCATGTCGATCTGGCCGCCAGGGTCCACTTCGCCCCACTCTGTATCGTCAGGTCATGTGTTGTGCGCGTGCGCCTGCGGCGACGGCTGGCTCCGCATCACGCCGGACAGCTGGCCGATCTGCCGACGCGATCGCCTGTTCTACTGAAGCCTACGGCTTGCCGGGGCCACCAGCACCGCACGGCACCGGGTAGCGCGCCGGTCAGTCGTCGATCTCATCAATGATCTTGCCACCGAGCTCGCGCTTGATGAGATCCATTCCGGTGAGAGTGTCATCACGCGAGGTCGCCGCGAGGTCACCCGGGTCCGGGATATCGATCGGGTCGGTCACCTGGGCGCCGTGGCGCTGCCCGGAACCGCGGGCTCCCCGCTGGTCTCGCGCGCTTTCCGGCCCTCCCGCCGCTGAAGGGCCACCCGCGTGGCCGGGACCACCGGCGTAACCGGGGTCGTCCGCGTAACCGGGCTGGCCGGCACGGCCGCCGCTGTCGGAGTCGGAACCCGCCCCCCTTTCCGTCGCCGATATGACTCTGACCTGGACATTCACGTTGAACCTGGCACTCAGCACGCGCTTGAGGACGGCGTCGTGTCCACTGTTCGCGAAGCCTTTCACCTCGCCATCCTTGGCGAATCGCAGCGTGAGGTAACCGGCGTCGAGCGATACCACCGTGGCGTTGCTCAGCATCATCCAGGCGACCCGGCGCTCGGCCATGACGGCGTTCAGGATCGCATCCCAGCTATCGCGGATGGACTCGGTACTCGCCGGGACGGGCGCGTCCGGGACGACGGCCTCCGCCGTCATCGGGGGACCGGGCGTGGCAGCGGCAGGATCGGCGCCGCCGACAGCGGGACCTCCCTCCCCGCCAGGAGCTGGACCGCCGGGGCTGGAGTGGCCGGGATCGGGGCCAGGTACCCGGGCGCCGCCGCGGCCGGCGGGAGGGGACTGCGGCGGGGCTGCTTCCTGCCCGCCTCCGGGGAGCCCGCGCTCCAGCCGTTCGAGCCTCGCGAGCAGCGCCTTCTCTCCGCTGTCCGCCCCTGGCAGCAGCACCTGAGCGCACATCAGCTCGAGGAGCAGCCGCGGAGAGGTCGCGCCGCGCATCTGGTCGAGCCCGGTGCTGACGATCTCGGCAGCGCGGGCCAGCTCTGCCTGGCCGAACCTGCCCGCCTGCTCCCGCATCCGCTCGATCCGGTCGGGTGACGCGTCGAGCAGGCCGGTCTGCCCCGCGTCGGGAACCGCGGAAAGCACGATCAGGTCGCGGAACCGGTCGAGCATGTCCGCCGCGAACCTGCGGGGTTCGTACCCTCCCTCCACCACCCGGTCCACCACGCGGAAAACGGCTGCCCCGTTGACGGCCGCGAACGCATCGGTGATCTCGTCCAGAAGGCCCGCGTCCGTGTAGCCGAGCAGCGACACGGCCCGGTCATAGGCCAGCCCCGACTCATCGGAGCCCGCGACGAGCTGGTCGAGCACGGACAGCGAGTCACGGACCGAGCCCGCTCCCGCCCGGACCACGAGCGGCAGGACCGAGGGCTCGTACGCGACCCCTTCCCTGTCCAGGATCTCCTCGAGCAGCCCTCGCAGCACCGCGGGCGGCACGAGGCGGAACGGGTAGTGGTGGGTGCGGGACCGGATCGTCGCGATGACCTTGTCCGGCTCGGTGGTGGCGAAGATGAACTTCAGGTGCGGCGGGGGTTCCTCGACGAGCTTGAGCAGGGCGTTGAAGCCCTGCTGCGTGACCATGTGCGCCTCGTCGATGATGTAGATCTTGAAACGCCCTGAGACCGGTGTGTAGAAGGCACGCTCGCGCAGCTCGCGTGCGTCGTCCACGCCACCGTGCGACGCGGCGTCGATCTCGATCACGTCGATGCTGCCTGGCCCGGACGAGGCCAGCGCCACGCACGAGTCACACTTCCCGCAGGGCTCGGGAGTCGGGCCGTCAACGCAGTTGAGCGAACGGGCCAGGATCCTGGCGCTCGACGTCTTCCCGCACCCGCGTGGCCCGCTGAACAGGTACGCGTGATTGATCCTGCCGCTGCGAAGCGCCTGCCGCAGCGGACCTGTGACCTGATCCTGGCCCTTCACCTCGGCGAACGTGGCGGGCCTGTACTTGCGGTACAGCGCCAGGCTCGCACTGGCGCGATCCGACCTGGCCGGATCCGACCTGGCCGGACCCGCGAGAGCCGGGTTCGAAGGGTCATCTGGCATGGTCTCATCCTCGCCGGGACTAATCCGGGGGGCCGGGAGTCGGTCGTCCCCCGGTCAGAACAGGGCTTCGGCGAACAAAGGGACCCCCCGCACACCCGCCAGAGCCCGCGTACCCTTGCTGCCTTCCGGCCCTGGGGGAGTTGGCGGGATGAACGCCGTGCGGGGGATCTCGGGCAAGTCTAGCCAGGCGCAAGACCAGACGATCCCGAAGTCGCAGACTCCCGTTCCCCCTGGCCCCGCTCACTGACCGCGCCTGGCGCGGGCTCCCCCGCCACCACGGCCGGCACGCGCGGTCACGTAGGTCATCAGCTGACCGGTAAGCTGGCTGGCGGAGGATTCGCCTAGTGGCCTAGGGCGCACGCTTGGAAAGCGTGTTGGTGGCAACGCCTCAAGAGTTCGAATCTCTTATCCTCCGCCACGCTGACCTGCAAGAACACACTGGGCGGGCTGTGAACCCATGACCCATCGTGGCACGGCAGCGGATCCCGGAACCCCACACGGTTACGGCCGGTGCTCGCGGCTGCCGGCTTGGTGGCGGAGAGCGAAGATCGCCGCCTGGACGCGGTCTTGCAGGCCGAGCTTGGTGAGGATGCCGCGGACGTGGGTCTTGACGGTCTGCTCGCCGATCGCCAGGTCCCGGGCGATCTGCCGGTTGCTGTGGCCGCGGGCGATCAGCCGGAGTACGTCGCGCTCGCGCGGTGAGAGCGGCTGTAGCGGGTCCGGCGGGGGTGGCCGGCGGAGCGCCTGGGTGAGCCGGGTCAGCAGCTCGGGGCTGAGGCTGGCTGTGCCGGAGGCGGCGTCGCGGACGGCGGCGACGACGTGCTCTGCCGGGGCGGTCTTGAGCAGGTAGGAGGTCGCGCCGGCGTGCATGGCGCGGACGAGGTGCTCGTCGTCGGTGGCGGAGGTGAGCACGACGACGGCGGGCCGGTGCGGCGTGTCGTGCAGTGCGGCGAGCACGGCGTGCCCGTCCAGTCCGGGCATGTACAGGTCGAGCAGCAGCACGTCCGGGCGGGTGGCGGCCACGACGTCCACCGCCTGCCGGCCGTCTCCGGCTTCGCCGGCGACCTCAACGTCTGGTTCCTGGCCGAGCAGGTAGCACAGCCCTTCCCGGACGACGCGGTGGTCGTCGGCGATCACCACCCGGATCGTCACGGCACCGGCAACCGGACGGTGAGCGCCGCGCCGCGCCCGGGTGCGCTGTCGATGGCCACGGTGCCACCGAGTTCGGCGACCCGGTCCCGGATGTGGGCCAGCCCGGCGCCGCCGTGCGGGGCGGCCGGGTCGAAGCCGGTGCCGGTGTCGCGGACGGCAAGCTCGACGTGCCCGTCCTGGCGGGTCATCGACACGGCGAGCCGGCGGGCGCTGCCGTGCCGGACGGCGTTGACGCATGCCTCCTGGGTGATGCGCAGCAGGGCGTGCTCGACGGGCGCGGGGACGGTGACATCGTCCAGGCTGGCGTCGACGGTGACGCCGAGCCGGTCGTGGTAGGCCGTGCAGATCTCCTGCAGGGCCGGGGCGAGCCCGGCACCGTCCAGGCTAGCCGGGCGCAGCTCGGTCAGAAGCGCCTGCATGTCGCGCAGTGCCTCCTCGCTGATGCGCTCGATCGCCCGCGCCTGCTGATTGCCCGGGTCGGCCCTGCACATCCCGGCGGCGATCATCCGCAGGCCGAACAGGTGCTGGGAGATCGCGTCGTGGACCTCCCGCGCGATCCGGGCTCGCTCCGCGGCGCGCGCGTCGCCGGTGGCTCGCTGCCGTTCGGCGGCCAGCGCGGAGCCGAGCTGCCGGGTCATGCTGGTGAAGTTCGCCTCCAGCCGGCCGACCTCGTCCCGGCCCGAGACGGGCAGGGTGACGGTGTAGTCGCCGTCAGCAACCGCGAGGGTGGCTCGTTCCAGGCGGCGTACCCGGCGGACGAGGCGGCGTGAGGCCAGCAGCCCGAACAACACGCCGACCGGCACGATGGCGATGAGCAGCGCGTAGGAACCCGACAGCAGCGTGCCGGCCTCGCCGAGCTGACCCAGCTCGCTCAAGGCGCGGATGGGGTTGATGAACCTGCCCGACGACCATGGCGCCTGGACATAGACGTTGGCGACCAGTCCCGGCGCGCTGGCCAGCGGCTTGTTGATGCCGACGCGGCCCGCCGGCTCGACCGTAAAGAGCACGCTGCCGTACCGCGTGGACACGGTGGGGCCTTTGATGAAATGGGGGGCTGCGAGCGCCCCGATCGCCGGGTCGGGGAGTTCGCTGGCCGCCGCTCGTCCGGGCGGGTACCGGGATGGCGCGGAGGACGCGACGACCGTGCCGTCGGCGGCGATCGCCACGACCGCGGTGACCGCCTGGTCGCTGTGGATCGGGCCGGTGATCGCCGGAACGGCCAGCGTGCCGTCCGGGGCCGGGCGGGCCAGGCCCGGCCGCGCCGGCTGGCCGGGGATGCCGAGCACGGTTCCGGCCGGCACGCCGCCGGGATAGCGCTGGGCGAGCTGCCGGCCGTAGCTCTTCGCGGTGGCGTCCACCTGGGCCTTCAACTGGGCCTGCAGCTGGGCGCCGTTCACCAGCGGGGGTACCTGGAAGCCGAGCACGAGCGCCTCGACCAGCACCACGACGACGAGCGTGACGAGAATGTAGGAGGCGATCAGCCGGCCCGATAGCCCCCACACCCTGCGTCGCACGCGGTCCAGCACACCTGCACGCTACATTCGCGCGACGCTCCGGCGTATCCCTCCAGCGAGGGACCCGCCCTACCTCCGGCGCGTGAAGCGCCCGCCGCCGCCGGCCGGGACGCTGGCTGCCATGAACCCACAGTCACAGTGCCAGCCGCGTGGAGGCACGAGATGAACAACTGCCTCCCCGGCTGCGGACGCGGTCACCGATCGCCCCGGCTTCGGCGGGCGCGAGCTGCGGCCGTCATAACCGTCATAGCCGCCGCCCCCCTGCTGGCGGTGGCATGCAGCGGCAGCCCGTCAACCACCGGTTCCGGCGGCTCACCAAATGCGGGCGGGTCA
>WNFD01004833.1_pt1 | contig 13506 bp, 15 predicted proteins | sample 5400491 | NCBI WGS metagenome assembly WNFD01 (sample SAMN13153343, study PRJNA577476) | soil metagenome | isolation source: 120 cm saprolite under Douglas fir tree site 2 hole 2 replicate 2 | place: USA:California | collected 2015-04-18 | reverse complement strand
TGCGGAAAAGCTGCGGCGTCTGCGTGCGCTCGCCCGAATGAATCGTGTTCGCCAGCACCAACATTTTGCGCGGGTTGACACCCTCAGGGCAGGCTGGAATGCATTCACCGCATCCATTGCACGCGTGTGCAAAAGTCGCGGAGGAGCCGGTAAGCGGAGCGCGATGAGCGAGGAAGTCGACCACGCCGTGCGCCACGGCTTTGGGATCGGCATCCTTAAGGCCGGCGTACGGAACGACCGGACATATTTCGACGCACTTGCCGCATGCGGTGCAGGCGCCGAGCACCTTGGCGATCTCGGAATCGAAGTAGCTCGCGAGTGATTGCGCCTGAGCGGCCATCGAGAAACCCTGCGCCAATTCACCGGCATTGGCAACGCAATCGCCGGATTTGCAGCTACTTACCTGTACCTACCTGCCACCGGAATACCTCGACGCGCGGCTGTCGCGTGACGCGAATCCGGTACGTGCTCGCCTGTCAATTCGCGTGCCAAAGATGCCACAATTGTAGCTATATGGGGCGAAAGCTTCTTTTAGCGACTCTCGTTTGAGCAAAAGAGCTTGGAAATGTTGGGTTTATCGAGTTGGGTGGTGCTTCAGCTTCAAGCCATATAAGATAGGGATCGAATCGAAAGTCTTACACATCGAGAGGGCTGCCGAAGCGATGCCTAGAGTCTATTTCGACAATCTGGCGAATGCGGTTACGCGCGACGACGTCGAAGAGTATTTTTCCCGCGCCGGCAAAGTGCGCGGGGTACTGGTGGTTACCGACAAGGCGTCGGGGAAATCACGCGGCTTCGGTTGCGTTGATATGGAGAAGCTCGACGACGCACTTCACGCGATCAAATGGCTGAACCACGCCGACCTCAAAGGCAAACGGATTCGAATTCATCCCGGACCGCTGCGGGAACAGAACTAATCACCCACTGGCCACGACCCGGCGAGACGATTCGAGCAGGCGACACGGAGAATAATGCAAACACAAAGAGGCAGAAACCCCTGGGACAGTCACGACTGGAAAGTGAAGACGCTTGAATCGCTGACACCGGGTGGTGGATCGCGGTTAGGATTTACCTGCAGAAGTTGCGGACGCAAGTTCGGCCACATGACCATCAACCATCGCACCTGGGCGGTGAACGACGAGGGGTTGAGCCTCTCCGATGAGATTACGTCACGATGGATGGTGCAGTGGTGCCTGGGTCACGCGATCGAAACTGACAACGAGGATCGTAAGAGCGTAAAGCATCCGCACTAGAACCACGGGACGCTATTTTCTTGCGGTGGGTGGAGCTGTCACTTGCAGTTCGCGCTCGAGCATCCGCCGGAAGAGCGCACGCAGCATCGCTAAGATTTCGATCCGTTCAGCACTCAGCAGCCGTTCAGCGCTCTCTGGCCGATCAGTGGCCTCCGGGTTTGTCGGCGCGTGTAGAGCTCCCTGCACGTCGACCAACAGCCCCTGCAGTTCGACGTTGCGCGCTCCGAGCACGGCCGGCGACGGATACTCGACGCCGGTAGCGCCTCGCTGATCGAGCGCCGCGTGCAGTCTCTGCCGCAGCGGCTCGAGCCCGGCGCCGCTTCCATTTGCTTCCGCACGATCGAGGATCGCTGAGACCTGCAGCAGAATTTCCTCGATATCCTTGTTGTCTACGTATAGATACGGTCCGGTCCTGTCCCATACCAGCGAAACGCGGCGGATGATGCTGATGGCGGCCTGGATTTGCCTCCGAGTCGGCCCCGTCGGTATTTCCGGGAGCACCGATTCGCGCAGGCTGGCGGCTACTCCGTTGAGCAAATCGCCGATGCTTGGTTTGGTCACAACCGATCTCCGGCTAGTCTCCCGTTCCTTGCTCAGGTAGCCAGTCCATAAATTGCATTAGGTAACTTGTTATGGTCGAGGCGCGATCGGCAAGGAACAGGTTCCGCGTCCGCCGATCCATGAACGAGCGCGCGCCAGTCAAGGAAATGATACTGTGCTTCACTTCGCCGAGGAGCCTATAGAACCGCAGCGTCTCGGAGTCGACCGGCGTACCGCTCAGCTCCGTGTAGCGCGTGACAAATTCATCGAGGGAAAGAAACGCCTGCGGGCCCCACAACGAGCGATACGCCCACGCGATGTCCTCGACCGGATCTCCAAGATGCACCATCTCCCAATCCAGCATCGCGTTGATGCGATCTCCTTCGTAAAGAAAATTCCCGAAGCGAAAATCGCCATGTACGATACTGATTCGGCGGGCGATCGGTCGATGCTCCTTCAGCCAGATGAATGCCGCGACCATCACCGGATGCGGCTCCATCCGGTGCTTCAGGAACAGCGATTCCCAGTATGAGATCTGCTCCGCAGCGGCCGTCTCGGGTGTCGTGGCCGGGAGAAAGTCCACCGACAGTTTCTTCCAATCGAGCGCATGAAGCCTGGCGGCGATCGCTGCCAATTGCTGCCCGAGAGCGCGGCTGCTTTCAGCCGCTTCGGGCTTCAGCAGCGCGAAGAAATCCGTCGCGCCAGACACTTTTTCCATTATGAAGGACGGACGCTCGAGCCATCTCCCTTCGCTGTCAATCCAGAGCGCGCGCGCAACTGGAACTCCGCTGCCCCACAGCGCACTGAGTGTCCTGAATTCAGCGACGAGATCGCTCTCGAGCTGGCCGGCCTCGGCCTTACGGAGCATCACGCAACTGACTTTCCGTTGCTCGCCGTCGTGCCATCGAACGTCGAACTCCCACGCCTGGCGGGCATTACCCGCTGTTATCGGGGCCAGGTTGTCTATCCGAATATCCCGTCGGATATCCCGCGCGCCTTCCAGGTTCGCCTCAAGGAACCCCTGCAAGCGGGCGAGCAGATTTTCAACTGCGCCGGGCGGCGACGCGCTCACTCCAGGAATCTCCAACCCGGCCGGCCTCGTGCGCAGGCGTTGTAGGCGTCGGGCTCGAGCGGCTGCAGGATGCCGGTCGTGGTCTCGCCATCGCAGGTGACTTCGCAATGATGCTCGTCGAGCCCCATAAGGCGGCTGCGCACTTCAGCGCTGGTGACGTCGTATCTGTCGCCCTCGACGACGTTGTCGCCGACATACTGGCCCTGGTAGATATTCTTGCCAGGCGTACCACCGTACAATCCGCATCGCATGTACGCGGTTTGATATCCCAGGCGCCGATAGTGGACTTGCTTTACCTCTCCCGTCTGCAGTGTGTAGTCAATGATGCCTTCCAGAAAGATCTGAGTATCCGGTTCGAATCTCAGCCGCCGCTCGGTCTTGACGACCTTGCCCATCTCCGGACGAGGATCGCCGAAGTTATACAGGATCGTATTGCCCCAGATCGCAAAGTCCTTAAAAGATACCCAGTTACCGCCAATCCATCCGGCGTGCAGCTTGCGCCCGGGCTGAAGGTTGGGTCCGCCGACGCCCCGGCCCACTCCCCAATGGCGGTCGCGCGTCCCCCCGCTGGTGTCGCGGGTGAGTTCGATTCGCTCGCCGGCCACTTTCACCCAGCCTTCAGCGACGCCGAAGCCCTCGAAGCCCGCGGTGACGTCGGCGCGCCTGCCGCGCGGAGAGCCGTCGGCGACCGATCCGGATGAGGCGTTGTAGATCTGCCGTTTGGTATCGTGCCAGTGCAGGTCGTAGCTGATGCCCCATTCGTTTTCTTCCAGAACATACCGCCACACGCGCATCCCCTGGACGATCGTCGGTTTGATCGGACCGATGTCCATATTCATCCGGTCAGCGCCCAGACGGCGAAACGCGCGCACGGAAGTATGCTGACCCTTGAAATTGACGATTGCGTAAGCCTCCGCAGTATCGAGATTCGGATAAAAACTCAGGCCTGTGACGAGCAGCAATTCGCCCTTGTTGTCATGGCAGATGACCCAGAACCGCTCGTAGATTCGCGGATCCGTGGACCATACCACCCGGACCGGGTCGGGCGTCTGATGGATCATGTAGTCATCGATCGGAGCGAGCGGAAACTGCTCGTCGAAATGCCTATCGCTAATCACCAAACCCGGCTTCGGATCTTTCACGCTCATGAGTTCGTTGATTCCCTAACCTCGGCTGAAACGGCGGCCAAGGCTTCCAGGCCGAGTCTACAGTGGGGTCTACAGGCGGAGTCTAGATGACCGCCGACAACGGCTGCAAATGCCCGACGCCCTCCATTGCCCGGCGTAGCTGGCTGTCCTATAGAGTTAGATTCGGCCCTTTGATAGGTCCAATGGATCGCTCCGAACGTTTCGCCAACCGCAGGAGGCGCGTCAATGGTCCAGGTAACCGAGCTGAGCTACATGGGTATCGGGGTGAAGAATCCCGATGAATGGAAAAACTTTGCCGCCCGGATCATCGGCATGGAACTGGTCGAGGACGAAGAGCGCGACCGCTGCTACCTCCGGATGGATTATTGGCATCATCGCATCGTGCTCCACGCTGACGACAGCGACGATCTGATGTACCTGGGCTTCCGGGTGGCAGGGCCCGCTGAATTCGGTGAGATGCAGCACCAACTCTCCTCGGCGGGAATTCACTTTCGCATCGGCTCGGACGAAGAAGCCGCCGAGCGTCACGTCCTCGAAGTGCTGAAGCTCAACGACCCGGATGGCAATCCGATCGAGATATTTCACGGTCCCCACGTTCAGTTCAGCAAGCCCTTTCATCCGGGCCGCGGGATGTACGGGCGCTTCAAGACCGATGCTGGCGGCTTGGGACATTGCATCATACGTGAGAAGGACGTCCCCGCCGCAATTCGGTTCTATAACGCGCTCGGGATGCGCGGCGGCGTAGAGTACAAGTTCCAGATGGGCAAGCATGTCGCCACGCCGGTCTTCATGCATTGCAACGAGCGCGACCATTCGGTGGCGTTTGGAATTGGCGGGATCAAGAAGCGGATCAATCATCTGATGATAGAAGTGGACACGCTCGATGACGTTGGCCTCACTTACGACCTGGTTCGCAAACACAAATTGCCGATCAGGATTACTCCCGGCAAACACTCGAATGACCACATGTTTTCGTTCTACGTCGGCAATCCTTCGGGCTGGATGTGGGAGTACGGATGGGGCGCCAGACCCGCCACGCATCAGTCGGAATACTACACCGAGGATATGTACGGTCATGAATTCGAGCCGGGCTCCTTCGACTGAATACCAGTTCTGCCTACAGATGAGGAGCGTCCGAAACTGAAGCGCGAATTCGGATGCCGCATGGCGCGCGAAGAGGCTCGACGTAGGCGCTTTCGGGAAGTGGGTCCGATGCCTACGTCCGGCGGTACGCTTCGTGCGTTGGCCGAAATAGTGGAAAATGTGGTTTAAAGATGTCGCAGGCGGACGCGACCGCTGGGCGCTAACCGCTGTGCAGCAACGGAGGTTGAACAGATGGCAGGAGATTGGACCGAGGAAATCACCCACGTAGCGGGGACTGACCTCGCAATTATCAAAGGCGGCCAGGGAAAACCCCTGCTCGTCCTGCACGAAGAGATGGGACATCCGGGATGGCTGAACTGGCACGCGGCGCTGGCCAAGGAGCGCACACTCCTCATCCCGATTCAGCCCGGATTCGGCAAGTCGCGGCGCGTCGAAGCAATCCGCAACGTCCACGAGTTAGGGCTCTTCTACTCATGGATGCTGCGCGACATGAATCTCGAGCCGGTCGACGTGATCGGATTCTCGCTCGGCGGATGGGCCGCGGCCGAGATGGCGACCGCCAACCCGCGACAATTCCGCAAGATGGTGCTGGTTGCGCCGCTGGGAATAAAACCGCCGGAGGGCGAAATCTTCGACCTCTTCGTGGTCACGCAGCGCACACCGCTCAACCTGAGCGTCCATGATCCGGAGAACACGCCGGAGTTCGCCAAACTCTACGGGGGCGAGCGAACTCCGGAGCAGTTCGAGGCTTTCGAGGACGCGCGCACCGAAACCGCGCGCATCGCCTGGGAGCCAATTCTTCATAGTCAGGGCCTGCCGCATTTTCTGCAAGGCGTTAGCGGCCTGCCGACGCAGATCGTATGGGGTCGCGAGGATGCGCTAGTGCCGGTCAGCGCTGCGCAAGCCTACAAGCAGGCGCTCAAGAATACTGAAACGCGAGTGACGATTTTCGATCATTGCGGCCATCGGCCGGAGATCGAAAAATCGGCCGAGTTCATCAAACTGGTCAAAGAATTCCTGGCCTGAGCCGGGCTATAGCGTGAGCTGAAGGAGACAAGCCATGCATATAATGTATTTCACCGAACGTCCTTACCGCGAAGTTCCAGAGGACGAGGTAATCAAGAATCGCAGTTTCTTCGGAGTTCCGAATCGCTTTTTCGATCGTGAAGTCGGCTCGCGGCTGTACAACGAATATCTGGACGAAGCCGTCTATGCCGAGGAGATGGGCTTCGATGGCGTAATGCTCAATGAGCATCATGGGACCCCGTTCTGCATGGGCGCGGTGATGAACGTCGAGGCCGCGATCCTCGCGCGAATCACCAGGAAGGTGCGCATCGTGCTGCTGGGCAATCCGCTGCCGACGCTGAGAAATCCGCTCCGCATGGCCGAGGAATTGGCGGAAATCGATCTTATTTCCAAGGGCAGGCTGGTGCCCGGATGGGTCCGCGGCGCCGGCAGCGAACAAATCTTCAACAACGCCAACCCGGCCTACAATCGCGAGTATTTCAACGAGGCGCACGACGTCGTGATCGCGGCATGGACGCGTCCCGGGCCGTTTCGATGGGAAGGCAAGCATTTCACGTATCGCTTCATTAATCCGTGGGTGTTGCCCTATCAGAAACCGCGCCCGCCGATATGGATTCCCGGCGTGATCAGCCCGGAGACCGTCGTGTGGTGCGCGCAGCATCGCTATCCATACATCGGGCTGGGCACCGCGCTGCAATCAACGGTCGAGCTGTGGAATTTGTACGGCGACACCGCGATGCAGGAAGGATACACGGCCGGGAGCGAGAACTTCGGCTACCTGCAGCAGATCTTCGTCGCCGAGACGGAAGACAAGGCGCAGGAACTCGGTAAGGCCGCGCTCTTCGGCGGCGGCGCCGCGAACTTCTCGCGCCCTGAATGGACTTTGCCGCCGGGCTACAATTCCAAGGAAGCAACGCGCCGTCTCGCGCGCCAGGCCTCCGACTACGGCTTTCTCGGCCTCACCAGCGAGAAACTCAAGGACATGGGCGACGACCATCACGGGAAAGACACGCGCGGCAAGCTGCGTCGCGGCGAGGTCAGCCTGGAGGAGGCGAAGCGCAAAATCTACGGGACCTACCAGAAGGCGCAGGACGGCCTGCAGATCATCATCGGGACTCCGAAGTCGGTGCTGCCCAAGCTGCGCCTGATCATGGAGGTGCTGCATCCCGGGATCTTTGGGCTGTTCCAGGCGCAGGGGCCGCTGACGCTGGAGCAGCGGATGACCAGCACGCGCCTGCTCGGCCAGGAAGTGCTCCCGGCGATGCGCGAGATCGCCAAGGAATTGGGAATCGTGGATCCGTTCGAGCGCGAGCCTGGGTCGCGCGCGCATACGGCGGGCACTCAGCGCGATTCGCTGGTCGACCTCAACGCGCTCAAGCGGGCGCCGCAACGCGACGAATCGATACGCGTATAGCTACAAAGGAAAGCACATGGAATTTGGCGTAACGGTAATAACTCATATTGAAAAGTCACCCGCGCAAATTCGGCTGGCCGAGGAGCTCGGTTACGATCGCGCGTGGGTGCCGGATTCGCAGATGATCTGGTCCGACTGCTACGCGACGATGGCGCTGGCGGCTGCGAGCACCAAGCGAATCAAGCTCGGCACCGGCGTAGCGATAGCAGGTACCCGAATCGCTCCTGTGACCGCGCATTCCGTAGCCTCGATCAACCAAATCGCTCCGGGGCGCGTGTTCCTGGGAATTGGCACCGGCCATACGGCGATGCGCGTGATGGGACAGGATCCGATCGGCGTCAAGGATTTCAGGGAATACCTGCGCGTGACGCGCGAACTGCTCGACGGCAAGGCGGTCAACTACACCTACGGAGGAAAGACGCGCGAGATAAAGTTTCTGCATCGCGACCGTCACTTCATCAACCTCGACAACCACATTCCGATCTACGTCGCGGCCAACGGCCCCAAGGCATGCGAGGCCGCCGGCGCGTACGGCGACGGATGGACCACGATTGGCAGGACCACCGAAGACCTCCAATCCCGGCTCTCGCATATTCGGACCGGCGCGCAGGCGGTTGGGCGCAAGGTGGATTCCGACTTCCACGTCGTGCTTTTTACGGCCGCCTCGGTGCTCAAGCCGGGGGAACGGCTGACCAGCGAACGCGTCATCGATGAAACCGGCCCGTGGGTGACCTGCGAGCTGCATTTCTTCTATGAGATCTGGAAAAAGGAGGGGAAGAACGACGCGCTGATTCCGCCCTACTTCCGCGACGTCTGGAGCGACTATGTAAAGCGCGTGGATAGTTACACCTTGCCGGAGAACGCAAGATTTCGTCAGATCCATGACGGCCACGCGACTTTCGTGCAACCCGAGGAACGGCGCTACGTCACGCCCGACGCGATCCGAGCGACTGGATTGGTAGGAACGCCGGAAGAGATAATCGCGCAGATTCGTGACCTGGAAAAAATCGGAATCAAGGAGATCAACATCGTGCCCGGTCCGGACTTCGCCGAGGGTCCCTTCCGCGACCTGGCGAAGCATGTGATTCCGGCCTTTCGCAAATGATTGCGGCCTTGCGCAATCTGACTATGTAACGAGGCCTAATGGATTTCGAATTTTCGAGCGGCCAACGGGAAATTCGCGAGGCGGTTTCAAGCCTGTGCGCTCGATTTGGCGATGACTACTGGCGCCAGTGTGACGAGCGTAGCGCCTATCCCGAGGAGTTCGTGCGCACGCTTAGCGAGGCCGGATGGCTTGCCGCGCTCATCCCGCAGGAATACGGCGGAGCCGGGCTGACGATGCTCGACGGTTCGATAATTCTCGAGGAGATAAATCACTCCGGAGGCAACGCTGCCGCCTGTCACGCCCAGATGTACACGATGGCCTCGCTGCTCAAGCACGGCAGCGAGGAGCAGAAGCGTCGCTATTTACCGCGCATCGCTTCAGGCGAGTTGCGGCTGCAGGCTTTCGGCGTGACCGAGCCTGATGCGGGCTCAGAGACGCCCAGGATCAAGACCTTCGCGAAGCGCGCCGGCGACAACTACGTAATCAACGGTAGCAAGATTTTCACTTCGCGTTATCAGCATTCCGACATGCTATTGCTGCTGACGCGCACCACTCCGTTCGACGAAGTAAAGAAGAAGACCGACGGCATGAGCCTGTTCCTGGTCGACTTGCGCAAGTACGGCGACGCGATCAAAGCCGTACCTGTCGCGACCATGATCAACCACGGCACCAACCAGCTTTTCATCGATAACTTGACCGTGCCTCGCGAGGCGCTCGTCGGAGAGGAAGGCAAGGGCTTCCATTATCTGCTGAGCTCGCTCAACGCCGAACGTATCCTGGTCGCAAGCGAGTCGATCGGCGACGGCCGCTGGTTCGTGGAGCATGCGGTCAGCTATGCCAACGAACGCAGGGTCTTCGACCGCGCCATCGGAATGAACCAGGGCGTGCAATTTCCGATCGCCAAGGCACATGTGTCGGTCGAGGCCGCCTCGTTGATGCGGCTCAAGGCGGTAACGCTCTTCGACGCCAATCAACCGTGCGGCGGCGAAGCCAACATGGCAAAGTACCTGGCGACGGAGGCTGCATGGGAGGCCGCCGAAGCGGCGATGAATACTCTCGGCGGATACGGCTTCACCAAGCAGTATCACGTCGAGCGCAAATGGCGGGAGGCGCGCCTTTACCGTACCGCTCCGATCTCCAACAACCTGGTCTTGAGCTACGTCGCCGAGCATCTGCTGGGGTTGCCAAGATCTTACTAGGCGAACTTACTAGGCGCGATCCGCAAGCGTAACACGTGTGTCGGGAGCCCAGATAAAACAAGGTCGCAGCGGGATTCACGCATAGGAGGAACAGATGAAGATCGGAATACTCGCGCTGCTGTCGGAAATGACGCTGGACCCCGTTTCGGTCGCCCGCAGATGCGAAGAATTAGGGTTCGAATCCATCTGGGCGCCCGAGCACGCGATCATTCCCGTGCATACCAAGGTGCCCTACCCTGCGCTTGACGGTAAAATTCCCGACGTGTACACGCGCTTTCCCGATCCCTTCGTGCTGTTGGGCATGATGGCTTCGGTGACCCGGACGCTGAAGCTGGGTACGGGGATATGCCTGGTGCCGGAACGCCATCCACTGGCGCTGGCGAAAGAAGTCGCGACTTTGGATTACTACTCGGGCGGCCGGTTTCTCTTCGGCATCGGCGCCGGATGGCAGGCAGAAGAATCCGAAATCATGGGCGTTGACTTTCCGCGACGCTGGCCGATCACGCGCGAGTACGTGCGCGCGATGAAGGAGTTGTGGACCAAACCCGAGGCTAGTTTCGAGGGCCGGTTCCTGAAATTTCCGGCAGTCATCTCCAATCCGAAACCGGCGCACAAGCCGCATCCGCCGATCTTCATCGGAGCCGGCGGGCTCAACTGGAAACGCGAACGAGCCATCCACGACACGGTCGCGATAGGCGACGGATGGATGCCCGTGACGTTGCCTCCAAAGGACCTGGCTAGCGATCTTGCCGTGATGAAACAGTTATGCGCCGAGGCTGGACGGGATTTTAACCAGCTCGAGATCACAATTACGTTCTTGCAGCAGCCCGAACTGCAACCGAAGGACCCAAAACGCGCGCTGGCGGAGTACGCGGAGGCGGGCGCTCATCGGATGATTTTGGCCCCCGTGCTCGACCGCAACAATGCCGAGCGCGCCCTGGAGCGGACCGCGAAAGACTACCTGTTATAACTGTTGTTCGTACCTGTTGCTGCGAATCAGGAGAGCGCTATGGAAGTGAGCGAGGAGTGCCACGGCGACATCATAACGCTTAGTCAATAGGCACTATCGTTTCAAATTTTGGCCTTGGGACACCGCTCGCGCATCCAGGCCACGAACTTCTCCGGCGCCGCCATGGTCGAGAGCCGCCCCTGCCGTACCAGCGCCCAGTCGCCGAACTTGCCCGACTGCTTGATCTCCGCCAACGTCACGGGAGGATCGAGGCGTTCGGCGAATTCCAGATCGACCACCGCCGACTTGGGGTTCTTCGGATCGTCCCGCGGCTCGGACCTCACGACGCTCATCCCGACCACGCTGGAGGCGCCGCCGCTATGATAGATGAAGACGCGGTCGCCCGGACGCATCTCGCGGATCGCGCGAACCGCCTGCGCATTGGTCACGCCGTCCCACGCCGTGCGCTTCTCGCGCTCGAAATCGTCGATCGAATAAGTCTCCGGATCGGTCTTGGCGAGAAAGTAGTTCATCGGGCCGTCCTCTTCGGCGGTGATTCAGAATAAAACTATCGAACCGGGTAAAGTTATCATGGCCAGTGCCGATCCTGGCAGCGCGGCGTGCGAGAATTCCGATGCCGGAACTACCTGACGTCACCGCATACGTCGACGCGATTAGAACGCGTGTCGTCGGGCACAAGCTCGAACGCGCCGTGGTGAAATCGCCGTTTCTGTTGCGCACCGCCGATCCTCCCCTGAGCGCGGCCATTGGCGGAACTGTGCACGATGTTCGGCGGCTGGGAAAGCAGATCGCCGTCGGCGTCGCAGGCGACTTGTGGCTCGTGCTGCATCTTAAGATCGCCGGCCGGCTGCACTGGAGCACTTCCGCTCCCAAGCTGGGCAGCCGAAACGTGCTGGCCGCGTTCGAGTTCGATAACGGATGGCTGTGGCTCACAGAAGCGGGGACGCAGCGCCGCGCCTCGCTCCACGTGGTCGCGGCCGAGGCCGGCCTGCAATCGCTGAGCGCCGGCGGTATCGAACCGCTCGAGGCGAGCCTCGCCGCATTCACCGGCGCGTTGCGCGGGGCCAATCACACGCTGAAGCGCTCGCTCACCGACCCGCACATTCTGAGCGGTATCGGCAATGCGTATTCGGACGAGATTCTGCATCGCGCGCAAGTCTCGCCGATCGCGATGACGCAAAAGCTGAGCGTGCAGGAGATCGAGCGGTTATATGAGGCGACCCGCGCGACGCTGCTCGAATGGACCGATCGTCTGCGGACCGAAGCGGGCGAAGCGTTTCCCGAGAAGGTTACCGCATTTCGGCCTGAGATGGCGGTCCACGGCCGCTATGGCAAACCGTGCCCACGCTGCGGGGCCAGGATCCAGCGCATCCGCTATGCCAGCAACGAGACTAACTACTGTGCGCCGTGCCAGACCGGCGGCCGGCTGCTCGCCGATCGCGCCTTTTCGCGCCTACTGCATGACGACTGGCCGCGCACGCTCGACGAACTGGAAGCCCTCAAGAATCGATGAGATCCACATTTGACTAGTGAGAGGCTCGCCCGGTTTTCTTGCCATCTGGCTCTGCTAAATGGCAGTGACGAAAATTTAAAGGAGGTAACCGGATGAAGCGAAGCATATCAGTAATGATTACGCTCGCTTTCGTAATCGGAGCGAATACGCTAAGCGCCGGTGCCGAATCCGACACCTCTGCTGTCGTAGCGGTGGTCAAAAATCTTTTCAGCGATGTCAACAAGAATGACATAGCGGGAGCGTCCGTGCTCTTCGTCGAACAGCCCTCCGTGACAGATGCGGTTCCGCCATTTTTACTGGCACGGAACAACGGCGTTTAAGGAATGGATGGCCGATTTCGCGACGGATAGTACGAAACACAAGTATACCGACTTCGATTTCATGGTTCGGAAGCCGCTGAGCCAAGAAGTCGATGGCGATCGCGCGAATGTCGTCGTGCCGGTCGTGGTGGACTTCAAAGAACGCAGCAAGCCTGTACGGTACAATGGTTTGGCCAATGTGGTGTTACTGAAGACTGGCGATATCTGGAAAATCGTAGCCTTTACATGGACGACCAAATAGAAAGCCGCAAAACTAGGTCAAACGTGGTCGTCAGAGTCCCGTCTCGATGTCGGCCGACCGGATAAAACCTTTGATTTTATTGGTGCCGGGGAATTGAACCCGCACGGCCTTTCGGCCAGGGGATTTTAAGTTCGATGGCAAGCTGTCCGCGCACGTCCACCGGTAATTAAATCGTAGGTTTCTCCGTCCATAGACGCGCGCCGTATCCGCCTGAGACCGCCGCCTTGGGCGTCAGGTGGGCGTCAAAATTACCTCGCGAGTATCGCATCCATCTTGTCGGCCATGTCCTGCATCATCGACGGCATCACGTGACTGTATGTGTTTGCAGTGAGCGCAATCGTGCTGTGCCCGAGGAGCTCCATGATCGCTCGGAGCTGCACGCCCTGCGCGAGCAGAAGCGAGGCCGCGGAGTGGCGAAGGTCGTGGAAGCGAGTAGCCATAGAAATTTTGGCGTCTATCTCGGGCTTGTTCGCCTTTTCGAGTAGGCGCTTGAAATCAGTCACGACAGAACGCCCTTCAAGAGGCGTCCCGATCGTCGTGGTAAACACTAGGTTGTTATCCTTCCAGGCGGATCCCGCGACGAGGCGTTCTTGCATCTGAC
>WNFD01032440.1_pt1 | contig 13512 bp, 17 predicted proteins | sample 5400491 | NCBI WGS metagenome assembly WNFD01 (sample SAMN13153343, study PRJNA577476) | soil metagenome | isolation source: 120 cm saprolite under Douglas fir tree site 2 hole 2 replicate 2 | place: USA:California | collected 2015-04-18 | reverse complement strand
CTTCCTTGCGTGAAAAGCGTGAGAGACGATTCGTGGGCATGGCATTTGTGAATCCCTGTGTGGACTTCTGGCACATCGTATTTCCGAAGTCCGGCACGCGCCAGGCCATCCGTTCATCTGTGACCGGAGCGCTTGTGCCTCCAGGTTTCCGCCAGGAAAATACTCCTCAATTTTAATGGGGTTTTGTTGCGGCAGAGAATTTCGCCCCGCCTCAGCTGCTTTTCCCTGCATAAATCTGATAGACCATCAGATAAACGATCACGCCCGTTACGCAAACGTAGAACCACAGCGGCAGCGTCCATCGCGCGATCACACGGTGCTTGTCGAATTTTTCCAGCCAGGCGCGGCGAAGGGTAATCAAAATCATCGGCACGATTACGATCGCCAGGATCGTATGCGAAGTCAGCAATGTGAAGTACACCGGCCTGATCCAGCCTTGCCCTTGAAAGAGAACCAATTGCTTCACGCGGATGTGATAAACCACGTAGGACGCCAGGAAAATAGTGGAAACAGTGAACGCCGAGATCATGAAAACCTTGTGGACGTCGCGCTTTCCGGACCGGATCGCCGCATAACCTCCCGCCAGCAGCACCGCGCTGATTCCGTTGAGAGTGGCATTGAATGCGGGATGAGAAAGCATGGGTGTAAGTTTGTCCTTCCGGAAGCGGGTCTTCTTAAAGCAACCTGTTCATCGCGGGAGCTTGTCGTACATCATCAAGCCCAGCAGCAGCGGAATGTGCAGGACTGTAGCGTGCATGAGCCATTTTGCCCGCGCGTTCGTTTTGTTGCTGGCGGCCCAAAGGCATACCTGCACCAAAGCAGTGCTAGTAACCAGCGCACCGAAGAAATACACCACGCCAGCCAGCCCCAGAATCGCGGGCAGCAGGCTCATGCCCACAAGTGCGATCGCATACAGAATGATTTGCCGGAACGTGCGCGTCCCTTCGCGGTCGACCACTGGCAGCATCATAATCCCCGCGCGGGCGTAATCTTCGCGGTACATCCAGGCGATGGCATGGAAGTGCGGAAACTGCCAAAGAAAAAGGATGCCGAAGAGCAGCCAAGCGCCGCGGCCTAGCGAACCCGTCGCCGCCACCCAACCGATCATTGGCGGAATCGCTCCGGGAAACGCGCCGACGAAGGTTGCCCACACGGTGCGTTTCTTCAGCGGAGTGTAAGCCAGCAGATAGCTCAAACAGGTCGCAATACCCAGTCCCGAAGCAAGCGCCCCCGCCGAAACATACAAATCCGTCGCGCCGGCAATGGCCAGCACGGCGCCAAAGACCTTGTACCGAAAACCGCGTGGAGCATGTGCAGCCACGCGACCGGGCCGCGTGCACCCATGTAGTATCCGGCCGCAGTCGTCATCAGCACCAGAAAGGAAACGTCAGGCTTCGTCAGCGCGACATAGCCGTTCGCGCGCGCCGAGAGCGTCAGTTCCGTTGTGCGGATTGTGCTCATCCGGCGGGCACCTGCCGTGGTGCCGTCGCGGCAACTTCCCTTCCGCGCGGCACCAGCCGGTAACACGCGAGCACAATCAGCACTGAGAACGCGAACAGAAAAGCGCCTACGACGGTATGAATCACGGTTAGCGTTACCATGACCGGCATCGGCTGCGGAGCGTCTGCAGTTGTCAGCCGCGACCAGTGCGCGCCAAGACCCAGTAGGAACTGTGTCCCGAAAATGGCATGCAGCAGGATCCGCGCCTTGGAGAGTTCACGCGATTTTTCAAACCGTTTGCGCAGGGCAACCGCCGTCCAAATCACCATTCCAAGCACCAGCATCGCTCCAACCATGTGCGGCCAAATCGGAATATCCTTGTGGCGGAAGCCCGCGCCCAGAATCACCTGCAGGTAGATGACGCCAGCATTCAGAATCGTCAGTGAATGAATCGAAGGACTTCCACTGTCTTCCAGTTGCGGCTGTTCGGAAACCCACCATTTGCTGGTGAACACGGCAATACCAAGCACGGCGCCAAAAACAATTTGCGCAAAGCAGGCATGAATGACCGGCAGCCAGTAATGAAGCAGCCGGATCACTACCTGGCCGCCCAGAATGGCTTGTACGGCGACGCCGAGCACCGCAACGAATCCGAGCCACCGCAGCCAAACCCGGCTCTCCTTCGCCCAGAGCCATACGGCCAGGACGAGCACAAGAATCCCCAAACCGCCCGCCACCGCGCGGTGCGAAAACTCAAACAGGTCGCCACCTTGCAGCGACGATAGAGGAGGAACCAGCGTCCCGTGCGAAGTCGGCCAATCCGTCACGGAAAGGGCCGCATCCTTGGACGTAACCAGCGCCCCGGCGACGAAAAGGAGGACAGTCCAGCAGACCGTGAATACGGCAAACCTATGCACACCTGCGCTGTACGTCGTTATCATTAGCCGTCCGTCAGCGGCGGATTATACATTCAACTCGCTACTGTGGAAAGCCGCGCAGATGGCGCACCGGCATCGATCCCCACCGCTCGCAAAACCAGATCCTTCAGCGCGGCGATGAATAGCGGCGAATCGCCGACCGCAGGCATCATGCGAAACGTTTCGATGCCGAGCTTCTTCGCTTCCTCGCGGGCCTCGATGTTAATCTCGTGAAGCGTTTCAATATGCTCGGTAACAAACGAAATTGGCGCGACAAGCATCTCTTTCACGCCTTCGCGGCCCAACCGCTCGATTGCCCCTGTGAGTGAGGGCTGCAGCCATTTCGCTGGGCCGACGCGGCTCTGGTAGCACAGCAAATGCGTCCGTGGCCAGCCTGGATACTGCTTTGCACCCAACTCGCAGGTTAGATGCACGGTCTCCTCGATTTGTTTTGGGTAAGGATCGCCCTTCTCGACCAAGCTCATTGGCAAACCATGCGCGCTGAACACCAGATGAATCCGAGAACTGTCGGGGAATTGCCGCAGCACCGATCCTATCCGCTGAACCAGCGCCTGAATGTACAGTGGGTGATCGTGAAAATTGTCAATGGCGCGCTCCGGCGGTTTACCGGCAGATTGCCCCCATTTTGCTTGATCGGCGACGCGGCGCCATTCTTTCAAGCTGCTCAGCGTAGTGGCGTAGGAAAAGTGCGGATACAGCGGCAAGAGTACGACTTCATCCAGTGGTTCGCCCTTTTGCAGCATATCCACAGCTTCCGACGTGAAGGGGTGCCAGTAACGCATCGCCACCACGGCAACCGGATCAATGTATGGCGAGACCGCTTCGACCAGCCGCAAGCGCTGCCGTTCCGTGAGCGTCCCAATCGGCGAGCGCCGGCCGATCTGGCCGTACTTTCCGGCAACGGGGATGCACCGCCGCGAAGAAATGAGCTTGGCAATCGGCCGCCGCAGCAATCCAAACGGCCCGAGAGGAATAATGTCGGGGTCCAGAAACAGATTCAGCAGAAACGGCTCGACGGCCTCCAACGAATCCGGCCCGCCGAGCTGAAACAGCACAATCCCGACTCGCTTCTTCCCCGCCAAGCTACTTGCCCCGATTCAAAGTATTCTTCAATTGTTCGATCTGTTCGCGCAGCGCATTCATCCGCTGCGCCACCGAAATGTAGTACACAAAGAAAATGGCCCACCCGGCCAGATATGCTGCAAGTACGCTATCCAAATTTTTCATCGTACTTCCGCCTCTCTTCGCAATTCTTCGACACTGGCGCGCATGGCCTCCAGCTTGTACCGCCCGTTCAGCAACAAGATCAACAGCCCCGTAAACGCGGCCCACACCAGCAGATACGAAACGCGCATTCGCGGATCGAGCCCGGAGCCTGGTCCGCCCAGAATCACCGGCTGGGGATGCTGCGTGCGCCACCAGCGAATTGAAAAATAGACCAGTGGCACATCCAGGAAAGCAAAAATTCCGAAGAGCGCGCTAAAGAGCGCCCGCTTGTCCGGCTCTTCGAGCATCGAGCGCAAAAGCAAGTAGGCCGTGTACAGCAGCCAGAGAACAAAGGTGAGCGTCAATCGCGCGTCCCAGGTCCACCAGATCCCCCAGACCGGGTGCGCCCAGATCGGCCCCGTGACCAGCACGACAGAAATGAATACCAAGCCCACTTCTGCCGCCGAGACGCCCAGCCAATCCCACTTCGCCTCGCGCGAAAATACGTACCGCAGGTTCGCATAAAAGCAGATTCCCAGCGCGATGAAAGAGCTGAACGCGCTAGGAAGGTGCAGGTAGAAGATCTTTTGGATCGGTCCCATTGTTTTTTCGATGGGCGCGTAATGGAAAGCCAGGTACGCTGTGAAGGCAATCATCGTGAACAGAATCACCGCCACAAAAACGGTTTTTATCACCGGGAGCCTCCTTCGCGCGGAAGCCTTCCCTGCTGCTGAATTTGCATAGCCTTCATTCCTCCAGCAGATATTCGCCGAAAAGCCACAGCGTCGTCAAAAATATGACATCGAAAGCGATCAGGATTCCGAGGCCCCCGATCGGCAGCGCCGGATCGGGCTCAAGAAGAGCGGCGGTTGCCTCCGTGCTCGCAATCAAAACAGGAGCGAGCAGCGGAAGCAGCAGCAACGGCAACATCAGCTCGCGCATGCGTGCCTGCGCGGAGATCGCCGAAAACGCGGTACCGGGAATGGCAATACCAAGACTGCCCAAAAAGAGTACCAGCACCAGCTGAGGGAAAACTGAAACGATATGGACGTTAAAGAAGCCGGCGAAAAAGGGCAGCATCAGCAGTTCGGTCAACAGCAGAAAAATAGTATTAGCTGCTAGCTTTGCGAAAAAAATCGCAAAGGGATCGTTGACAGAGAGGCGCAGCGCGCTCAGCGTGTCGTTATTCTGTTCGCGCAAGAAGCAAGGCTGCAGCATCAACGAAGCGGCAAAAAGAAATGCGACCCAGAGCAGCCCTGGGCCGAGCCGCCGCGATTCACTGGTGGTGGGATGAAGCGTGATACTGAAAAGCGCGATGACAATGAAAATGAAAACCACCGTCGTAGGGAGAAGCTCGCGCGAGCGAAACTCGGTGCGCAGCTCCTTGCCGAGCAGGACCGCCGTATTGGAGAGCAGCGTCATTCACGCGTTCGCAAAAGCGAGGATCGAGCGAAAGTTCGCGCCGGTGCGCGTGTCGGCGACCACCGATCCCGCATCCAGTTGTATCGCCCGCGTCGCCAGGTTGGAGACTTCCGACTCGCCGTGCAGGCTCATCAAGATGGTGCGCCCGGAATCTCGCAGTCCCCGCAGCGTCTCGGCAAACCAGTTCACTCCCTGCGGATCAAGCCCCGTTGCCGGTTCATCGAGAAGAATCACCGCGGGTTCATTCAGCAGCGCTCTCGCGATCGCCACACGCTGGCGCATTCCGCGAGAAAACGTGCGCACCAATGAATCTCGCCGATCTTCCAGGCCAACCTCACGAAGTAACTTCTCGGCGCGTGCCGCGGGGTTCGCAATGCCCTGCAATCGAGCAAATAGCAGGAGATTCTCTTCCGCCGTCAGCTCGTCATAGACCATCGTGGCGTGAGCCACAAAACCCACCGGCAAAAGCGTCTCGTTTTTTTCTCCGCGGCTATTTACGAAGCTCACCGAAACTGACGAGGGCCGCGTGAGGCGCGCCGCAGTTCGCAGCAGCGTGGTCTTGCCGGAGCCATTCCGCCCGGCGAACACCACGCACTCACCCGCGGCGATTTCCAGCGAGACGCGACGCGGCGCAGCGCGTAAAGCCCGCCAAACCGTTTATCGATGTTTTCGAAGCGGATTCCTGTCGAAGAAAAACTCGGTGGTGTCACCGGACGGCCTCGGAGATGGGCAGATCACTCCTGGTTTTCAACGCTCAGCCTCGCACGAGATCGCGCAGCACCTTTTCGGCCCGCGCGCGTTCCTGTGCATATTCTGCTTCGGAGATGGTCCCCGCTTGATGGCGCAGCTCCAGCCGGAACAGGCGCTCCTTCAGGGCATCCAGGCTTGTGCCGATGGCGGCATCGACTTCCGCAAGACTGGCAGCCCCGTTCGTGGGAGCCACAGGCGCTGTCGGTGCAGGGTGAGCGCTCGGTTTGGTATTCTTCTGCTTCACTGACGGAACTTCATCCGTCACCGCTGCTGGTCCGGCTACCGCCATTACCGGTTTGCGTCCAAGCAGAATCGCGCCCATCGCAAAAAGAACAGCAAATCCTGCTATCAGATACCACTTCAATCCATCCAGCCGTCCGGGAACCGCCTGGATGCTCACTCCAGCCGTTTCGCCGCCGGCTTGTTGAGCGTCGCGGCCCTGTTGACCCTGTTCCTGTTGGCCTTCATCCGTCGCAGCATTCGCGCTCGGCGGCGGTGCTGTGCCGGAGACGCTCACGGTCACAAGCGTGCCCGCGGGAACATCCTCGCGGCTGTAGATATTCATCCCCTGCTCTTGACCGCCGGAAACCAAGCCTTCGCCGCTGATTTGCACACTGGGCGGCGCAACAACCAACAGCCGTCCGCCCGGATAAATCATGGGAATCTTCACCGTCGCGGCGTTTCCCGGATACGGCAGTTGGTAGGAATACCGCACCGAACTCTCTCCCGGCCGGAATGCAAACGCTATCGAATACCGATTTTTCTTCTTGTCAATGGGAAGCTGCACCACTGGCATTCCCGCAGGCCCGGAGGCGGCTACTTGTTGCAGTTGGCCGTTTTCCGGTAACGCAAAATCAAAACTGCCCTCGGCCTTGTAGTAAGCCATCGGCGGCTGTGATTTGTTCTCGATCTCATATTCTTCGCCGACAATCATCTTCGCGCCGTTCGGCTGAAAGATCACCACGTGGGAAGGCACGTTGATTGTCTTCGCGTCCTGGGACGATTCATAAATATCCACCTGCGCTGTGCTCGTGCCCGGCGGCAGCGCATGGTTGAATCTGACGCCGTGATACACCGCTCGGACCAGCATCGGCTGCGCACCGAGTCCCGGATGGTCAAACGTGAACTCTCCCTGCACCCCGCTCTTGGAATGCGCGACTTCTTGCATCCCTCCCTGGAGTTGGATCAGGACGAGGTCGATTCCTGCTGCCGCCTTACCGCTTGTCCCGTTCACCACCGTGCCGTGAACCGTTCCCGCCTCGGCGATTGCCGTCAGCGGAGCCAGAGTGACCGCGGCCACGAGAACGAAACGCGCGGAGTAAGAACGCGTCATTGCGCGCCCCCGTCCGCTGGACGTGCGCCGCGCGGCCGACGCACCTGCGCATCCGTCACCTGATCAATTTCCGCGAGCACCAGCGCCGCTTCATTTTCAAGGGCCGTTTTCATTGCTTCGAAGTCGCCTTCCGAGTATTTTCCAGAGCGATATTCAAACCGCAGATCGCGCAAATTGTCGTAGATGGTATCGCGGCGCTCCAAGAGTTGATCGAGCTTGGTGCGGTGCGGCGCCAAGTCCGAGGCATCCGGCTGAATGTAAAAAATGAAAAGACCTACGGCGACCGCCAGCGCCACGCACGCGCCCAATACTGCCCAATCCCCGGAGGCGATCTCGATCATCGCAAGTGTATTGACAGCCGGTAGCATTTAATCCTGAGTCTCGCGTGACGCCTGTGCTCTGGCTCGCTCCAGCAACTCGGGTGAAATACCCGAGTCACCACCCGCTAGCGAAGCTTGCTGCGCCGGCCGCTTCCGCCAGCGCGAAATCACGAATATCACCACGCCCGTTCCCACGATCAGATAAATGCTTGGCAACGCCCACGCCACCAGGCTGAATCCGGACTTCGGCGGCTCCGCGTAAACTTGCGTCCCGTACTCCTGCAAGAATGCCTGCGTGATTGTTTGTTCCGAGCCCCCATTCGCCAGCGTCTGGTTCAATTCCTTCAGCATCGGCACCGCACTCGGGCAACGTATGTGATTGCACTCCGTGAGAACCTGGCTGCATCCGCACATGCACATGAACTTGCCGCCAATGTGTTTCGCGCGGTCGGAAAGCTGCTGCGCCCCTGCTGGTGTGATCAGCAGCGGCGCCATCGCTGACATCACCAGCAGTGCGATCGCCGCAATCGGGCGCGCTTTAGTCATGGCCTTCTCGCATACTAACTGTCGGAGCAAGTCCGTGCGCCATTGGTTGTGCAGCGGCAGCCGGTTGCTGTGCGCCGGAGAGCACCAGGACTGCCCGCCGATTCGGCAACAGCGCAACCAGCGTCCCAAACACCACCACCACTCCGCCGAACCAGATCCATTTCACCAGCGGATTCAGATAGGCATGAATTACCGGCAGTTGCGTCTCCGGGCTCGTTCCCGCGAACACTACGTACAAATCTTCCTGTAGCGTCGAACGGATCGCCACCATCGTGCCGTTCTCCTCGGTGGTGGAGAAACGCCGTTTCTCCGGATAAAGCATCATCGTCGGTTTGTTGTCTTGGAGCACTTCGACGAGCAGCCGCTGCGCGGTGTAATTCTTTTCCGGTTTGGTGTCGAAGCCTTGCAGGACCAAAGTGTAAGGCCCGATTTTTAGGGCATCGCCTTGCCTCATGTCCTTCTGAACATCGCGGTTGAACGCCGCGCCGGCCAGCCCGATAAAGACAAACACCATCCCCATGTGCACGATATAGCCGCCGTAGCGCCGCGTATTGCGCATCGTCAGGTCCACCGCCGATGCCACAAACGAAGCGCCGGATCGCGAGCGAATCACTTTCGCTCCGCGATATCAGGCAGACCCACGAATAGAAGTGGCGGAAGCCGAACACCAGGGCAATCACGCCCGCGGCTAGTCCGATCGCCAGCGGCCATCCAAAATTCCGCTTCAAGCTTTCCGTCGAGGTCTTTCGCCACGCCAGCAGCGGACCCACCCCCGTCAAAAACAACAACAGCAGCCCGATGGGAATATTCACCTTATTAAAGAACGGCGCGCCCACGCTGATGCGGTTTCCGGTGAACCACTCGGAAAATACCGGGAAGAGCGTACCGGAAAGAACGGCAACACAGGCGACCAGCAGGATCAGGTTGTTGAACAAGAAGCTCGATTCGCGGGAAACAATCGAGTCAAGCTGGTTTTCACTCTTCAGGTAATCGCGGTTCTTGAAATATGCTCCGAAGCACACCAGCAGGATGATTCCCATGAATCCAACGAACCACCCGCCGATCTGGGAATTTGCGAAGGCATGCACCGAGCTGACCACCCCGCTGCGCGTCAGGAATGTTCCGAGGATACACAGCAGGAACGTGATGAATACCAGCCACACGTTCCAAACCTTCATCATGCCGCGTTTTTCCTGCATCATCACGGAGTGTAGGAACGCCGTGCCCGACAGCCACGGCAGCAGCGATGCGTTCTCGACCGGGTCCCATCCCCAGTAACCGCCCCAGCCGAGAACCGCGTAGGCCCAGTGCGCGCCCAGCAAAATTCCCATGGACTGAAACATCCACGCAATCATCGTCCATTTGCGCGTCAGGTGAATCCACTTCTCGCCAGGGTAGCGAGCCAGCAACGCGCCCAGCGCAAAAGCAAACGGAATAGTGAACCCCGTGTACCCGGAATACAGGTTCGGCGGATGAATCACCATCTCTGGGTATTGCAGCAGCGGCGTCAATCCATTGCCATCAGTTCGCGCGACAAGGTGCATCACGCCATCCGCCCCCGGCGACGCCAGCGCTTTGAACGGGCTTTCCACGAAGTTATTCAGTGTCAGGAAAAAAATCTGTACCCCGGCCAGCACCACCCCGACGTAGGGCATCAACTCGCCGTTTTTGTTCCGGTACGTGAGCAACACCGAAAAAACGTAAATGGCCAGCAGGAAGCTCCAGAACAGTAGTGAACCTTCCTGCCCCGACCACAGCGCCGCTATCTTGTAAAATGGGGAAAGGTCACGATTGCTGTGGGACACAACATACGCGCTGGAAAAATTGTCACTGAAGAATAGATATTCGAGGCTGAACGTTGCGAGGAAAATCAGGCAGCAGGTGGCCATCCCGGCTTGCCGCGCACTCTTGATCAGCAGCGGATGGCGCGTGATGATTGCCGCAATGCCCCCGCCGAACGCATACACCGCGCAAATAAATGCTAGGACGAGTGCAAAAGAGCCGAATACATCCACGACAATGCCGCCTATCCCCCGGAGATCCCGGGTGCCCTACATCCCGCCCTAAATCCCACTTCGTTCGGTAGCGTTGGGCGCAGCCCCGCCTTTTCCTCCGGGCGCAGCTTCATACTTCGAAGCGCATTTCGCCTGGACAACTTCGGCGACAAATCGCCCCTCCGGACCGGGGCGGCCCTCCACAAGGGCTTGCGATTTGTCTACAAACGTATCCGGCAGTGGGTCGGTGCCGATGTAGCTAACGGGGAGCGTCTTCCCTTCTCCCTCCAGCACAAAATCAACGCGGCCCTGGAGGTGTCGAATGCTTCCCGGCGCCACTGTGCCCCCGATGCGCATCCGTTGGCTCAGCGACGAACCCTTCAGAGTCTCCAGTTCTGCAATCGTATGGTAGTAAGTCTTGCTTTCTCCATAGCCGAGCCATGCCAGAAAACCGAGCGCCGCTACGATGACAAAAATTCCTACGCCAAACTTTACTTGTTTCTTCACGGTGATACTCCCACGCCGGCACAATCCGTCAAAGAGCTGATTCTAGCACAGTTAAAAAACTCGTCTACCTGCTTCGAGGGCCATTCACGCTGCCCCAATCGGCCACTTGGTGCCTGCCCGCGCGTTCAGTCTTTTGTGATGCCTGCGAGCACTTCTCGCAACCGCACAACACCATTCTCTCCGGCGTAGCTCTCCAGCCGGAACGGCTTCCCACCATCCAAAAGCACCGGGCAGCCCAAATCAAGCCTGAGAATATCCTCCGCGACTGGCGACAGTTCCTCAGTGACGGCCATCACACGCTTTGGTTTGAGCGAACGCCGGATCCGTGTCGCCACTGCCGCAAGCCGCGCCTTCAGCGCGCCCTGCGATTCCGCCGATCGACTGCCCTTGCCTTCCATCGGGCACTCCAGCACATGCGTCAGGAAAAACCCCGCCCGTTGAAATTCCGCTTGCACTGCCTCTGCTGCTTTTCCTGCCGTGGAGATTCCCAGCGCATTCAGCAGCATTGCCGCCTCCCCGTGGAACTCTCCGTCCGGCGCATACAGAAAATCTTTCGCGTCGTGCGGCGAGAAAGCGCCCAGGAAGAGCGTATGGATATGCACCGGCCGGTACCGCGTCGTCCATTCCAGACGCTTCAACCGCCTGGCAACGTGTTCCGCTGACGCGGTCTGCCCGCATCCGTCACACACCAATTCACTTGAGCTGGTCATATCCAATTCAGAATGTAGTGGAATGCCGTCGCGACTGCAAATCGATCTCTGAAGGCACGCGCCGTGACCTGCTTCAAAACCAGTCCGCAACACCTTAAACGAGGCGCTTACTTATCCATCGGCCAATTTCTATCTTCCATTTTCTATTTTCAGGACGTAACCGGCGTGTCTGCTGGCAGCTTCGCGCGCAGGCACCACCTCAATTCCTGGCTCATCTCCGTGATTTCCATCCCCGGCATCACGATGAACTTGCAGCTCAGCATCTCGTGCGGCTCGTCCTCGTCGGGCAGTTGGCAGCTCACTCGGCAATACTGGCAATCCTGGTTCCAGCAGAAGCGTCCGTAAGGAATCGTTTCCGGACTGATGAACTGGAAGCACCTCAAAAGCGAATTCCGCTCCGGAACCTGAAACTTTTTCCCAAAGACCGTGATCTCCACCAGCTTTTCATAAGGACGGAAGGGTTCCGACATGATGAGTCCTGTTCTCCGTGAACCGGCCTGCGCCGCGCTAAGAGTCTCTTGTCATCCCGAGCCCGCCGCGGCGGGAGGGATCTGCTTTTTGTTTCACACCGCGTATCGGTAGCGCCAGCATCCGGCCAATCGCCATAGATAATTGCCTCCCCAGAGTAGACCGCGGGTTTCGCTCGCACAACGCCCCGCGCAGCTCGCGTTCCCAATCTGCCACGGGGTCAAATTGGAGCCTCCTCTCCATCAAATATATACTTCCCGAGTCCGGCCCACGGCCCAAGTACCGCCGGGACAGGGAGAAAGCGCGATCATGCTTGCCAGGACCTGGCTGCTTGGTTTGTCGGTTCTTGTGACTGTCGCCGTTGTCCTTTTGCTCCTTCATAATCCGAAAGTCGGCGAACTTTTTCACCTGCATGTTCGTGATCGGCCCAAGCGCCGCCTGCTCTTGGCGGCTATCGGATTTTTCGTCACTTTCGGAGTGGCGCGTGCGATGGCCTTCGCCGCTTACCGTAATGCCGGACCTTTTCACTATGTCTACATTCGCGGGACGCATATCCATCATCTGGTCTGGGGGATTCTGCTTCTCCTGGCGGTGGGGTTTTGCTGGTTAATCGAAGTGGGGACGGGAGCCCAGTCGTCGTCTCTCTTTGCAAGCCGTTTGATGTTCCTGCTCTACGGGGTGGGCGCTGCCCTCACCCTGGACGAGTTCGCGATCTGGCTAAACGTCGAGGAGGCGGTCTATTGGACCCGGCGAGACCTCGTTAGCCTTGACGCTGTGATCCTTTTCGGAGCCGCTCTGCTCATTGGCATTTGGGGGCGTGACTTCCTCAAGGCCCTCGGCCTGGAGCTTTGGCGCTCGCGCCCCAAGCATCGGCAAGGCCGATAGCCGGGACCCCGCGATCCCGTGCTCACTCCGGAACGCTTTTAATTGAACGCTTACCTATGCGATATCTGATTTACGCACTTACCAGTCGCTAGTAAAGCCGCCGATAAACCAAAGTTGCGGCGCAGGCGATGGTTAACACGACGTTCGCAACAATCGCGGGTAACACGTTGCGAAATCGGTGATACAGCAAGGCAGTCGCAAGCCCCAGCAGGAAGCCAATTATAGAATTGTAGATGGGCCAAACAAGCGCAAAGGCAAATGCGCTCAGCAAGGCAGCAGGGACCATGCTAGAGCTTTCCAGGAACGCCTTGAAAATAATCCCACGAAAGACAATCTCGCTGCTGGTTGGTAACAAGATGGCGAGCAAAACTAAGACCAGTATGATTTCCGGATGGTAGAAGTCACTAATGATAAGGTCCGTTAGACCGCTATGTCGGTCGAGCCTCAGGAGTATTGGCAGGCTCGCCGCGTAGGTCAGGAACCCTGCCAAAAAGCCCCAAAGGATTTCTTTCAATCTAGGAATCGAAAACGTCAATCCCATGTCTCGAGGCCTCATCCGCCAAGGACCAAGGCGATAGCAGCACATGACGATGATTAGCTCACCAAGAAAGACTACGGCCATCCCACTATCAAAATGTTCGACGAGCAAGGTCCATCGACTGATTTGATTCGCATGCACTAAGCGGTCCAGATAAACCGCAAACGCACGGTCGAGACCATACGTAGTAACGACCAGGAACAAAATGGCGTAGATGCTTCCACTCAATTCGGAGCGGCGCCGCGCAGATTATGCGGTCTTGTTCGGTTTCTGGCGGGTTCATGTACTCAGATATTTTGCCCTGTCCGCACCGATGCTCTGCACCAAATCCTTCCAGTAGCTGTCGTGAATCACACTAGTGCCTGGTAAACGCCGTTACCGGAGAAGTGAATTTGACTCCATTTGACTCCAATTGAACTGAGCAGCGGGTGGTAACGCCTTTGTTTGGTTCATTC
>WNFD01007314.1_pt1 | contig 13512 bp, 14 predicted proteins | sample 5400491 | NCBI WGS metagenome assembly WNFD01 (sample SAMN13153343, study PRJNA577476) | soil metagenome | isolation source: 120 cm saprolite under Douglas fir tree site 2 hole 2 replicate 2 | place: USA:California | collected 2015-04-18 | reverse complement strand
AAGCAGGCTCGGAAGGCAGTGGTTCCTTTCTGAACCGCATAACTTTGTGGTTCCGACGCAAGGAGAACTTCCGCTCGAAGAAAATGAAGGCTAAATCCAGGCACACGTGCCGCTTGTCGTCGCTAAATGGCCGATGGGATCACTATCCCGTCACACAGCCTGCAACGTGACATAGAAAAGCACGATGGGCCAAGCGCCTCATTCTATTGCCCCTCGGGTCGCTGTTATTTTCTTTTGTCATTTTTCGCCCAAAAAACGCATGTCAAGCCCCTTTATCACCTAAACCCTTGTCACCCAACAACATCCACATGGCATTTAGTTACACTCCAACTGGTATAATGGATATATAGATCGAAAACACAAGCAAGCCCCTGGGGAGGTAGATGCCCTCCAGGGGCTAACTTATTGATACCAGATATTTTGTACGCAACTCATTTATTATGAATATTTTGCAGACACCACCACCGCGCAAACAATTGAATCCGGACAATTTGCGCCCAAAATACCCCCAGGGGGAGGGGGGAGGGTACAAAATGAAAAAGCCCTACTCCACCACCACCAGCACGTCCCCAGACCCAACCGTATCTCCGACAGCCGCGCCAACCCGAATCACCCGCCCCGCCTTCGGAGACTTCAGCTCATTCTGCATCTTCATTGCCTCAATTACCACGACACCCTGCCCCTCTTCCACATCCTCACCAACCTCCACCAGCAACCGCACCACCCGCCCCGGCATGGGAGCCTTCACCGGCCGCGGTCCCTCCGTACCCGCGCCTGCGCCCCGTCTGCCCTGCAGCGACCGCGGATCATCCACCTCAAAACCATACCGCCGTCCACCAATCACCACCCCATCACCATCAAGAACGCACCGGTACTGCCGCCCTTGTGCCTCTGTGTTTGTGACCAGCAGCGACATCACCCCCGGCTCCAGCAGCCGCACATCCACCACCACCGCACGCCCATCAACCGTGCATTCCATCACACCAGCAACCGCACCCCCACCGGGCGTACCGCCCAACTCGACCCGCTGCTTCTTCCCACTAACCTCAAGCCAGACCGTCACAGCCGCAGTCCCTCCCGCCGTCCCGCCTCGGCCCAGCGGCTCTCTGCCGCAACATCACCCACCGGCACTGTCTCCCGCCTGGCAGACACCGCAAACAGCGCCGCAGCCAGCGCAACAACATCCTCAGGTACGGCCTCCTGCACCGGCGCAGGCCCCGCCGCAAGCATTCGCTCCAGGTACCCCGTGTCGATCCGCGCCGCGCGAAAGTCCCCATCCGTCAAAATCCGCCGGAACAAGCCAATATTCGTCTTGATCCCACCGATCACGTACTCCTCAAGCGCCCGCAGCATCCGATCGATCGCCATCTCCCGCGTCTCTGCAAACGCCACCAGCTTCGACAGCATCGGATCGTAGTCAAGCGGCACCCTCCACCCCGCAAACACCGCGCAGTCCTCACGAATCCCCGGCCCACCCGGCTGCACCAGCCGCGTAATCAGCCCCGGCGACGGAAAAAAATTATTCTCCGGATCCTCCGCATAGATCCGGCACTCGATCGCATGCCCGCGCAACTGCACATCCTCCTGCCTGATCGGGAGCGGCTCCCCCATCGCCACTAGAAGCTGCAGATGCACCAGATCCAACCCCGTCACCATCTCGGTCACAGGATGCTCCACCTGCAGCCGCGTATTCATCTCAAGAAAATAAAAATTCTCCTCCGCATCGACGAGAAACTCCACGGTCCCCGCATTCACATACCCAGCCGACAACGCCAGCCGAACCGCAGCCTCACCCATCCTCCGCCGCAAATCCTCGCTCACCACCGCAGATGGCGCCTCTTCAATCACCTTCTGATGCCGCCGCTGCACCGAGCACTCGCGCTCGCCCAGAGACACACAACTCCCATGCTCATCCGCAATCAACTGGATCTCGATATGCCGCGGCCGCTCGATCAGCTTCTCCAGATAGACCTCTCCCGAACCGAAGCTCCTCTCCGCCTCACTGCTCGCCGCCGTAAACGCCGCCGCAAGTTCCTCGGCCTTCGTCACCGCGCGCATTCCTTTCCCACCACCGCCCGCCGCCGCCTTCAGCATCACCGGATATCCAATACCCGCGGCCACTCGAACCGCCTCCGCAACATCCGCCAATCCCGTCACACTTCCCGGAACCCGCGGCATCGCCGCAGCATCCGCCGCCTGCCGCGCCCTGGTCTTCGACCCCAGCACCCGCATCGCACTCGCCGGCGGCCCGACGAACGTCACCCCCGCCGCAGCACAGGCCTCGGCGAACTCCGCATTCTCCGACAGGAACCCATACCCCGGGTGCACCGCATCCGCCCCAACCCTCCGCGCAATCTCCAGGATCAAATCTCCCCGCAGATAACTCTCCGCCGCGGGCGCAGGCCCCAGCCGGTAAGCCTCATCCGCGTGCAACACATGCAGAGCCCCACGGTCCACATCCGAGTAGACCGCAACCGTAGCCAACCCCATCTCGCGGCAGGCACGAATCACACGCAGAGCAATCTCGCCGCGATTCGCAATCAACACTGCGGGAGGCCTCCGGTCCAGCAGCAACAGCAGCTACTGCATCGTGACGCCACCCTGTGTTGCCTTTTCCTTCTTCAGTTCATTTGCCTTACGTGCGCCCATCGCCTTCTGGATCCACGTGTCAACCTGAGCCATATCGGACTTCCGAGCCGCTTCGTCGCCGCACTCCAAATCAGCCTTGCGACGGTAGGTCAGCTGCAGGTACTGCATTGCATCGTCATAGGTCGGGTTGAGTTCAACCGCCTTATTCAGATATTGCAACCCCTCATTTACCAGAGCCGTATTCGCAGCCTTCAGTTTCTCGCACGCGACCTTGCTCTTCTTCGGATTGCCATCGCCAACATCGGTAAGCCCATCGGCGGCAAGAATCGCGGTCGCGTTCTTATACGCCAGCACCCAATCCACGAAACCAACGGTGTAATACGCTTCGGGATCGTTGGGAGCAATCGCAATCACCTTCTTTTCGTACTCCTTCGCTACATCGAACTTTTTGATGTTGCGATTGATGGAGGCGATCTGCTTCAGCGCCGTAAGATCGTTCGGGTTCTTCGCCAGGACAGCATTGAAGCCATCCATCGCCTTCTGAGCAATGGCAAGGTTCTCCGGCGTGTCCAGATTCGGTACCACCTGGTAAGAGTACGCCGTGGCCAGATAGAGCTTCGCGTCCTCATAGTTCGGGTCGAGCGCGATCGATTGTTGGAAATGGTTTACTGCTTCTTCATAACGTGCGTTCTTGAATGCCTGCACGCCCTTGGTCAGCTGGTCCCGAGCCTTCAGGCGATTACACCCGGTTGCAGTGATAAGCAGCAGCGCCAGCAGAGCGGCCGTAACCGGAATCCGTGCGGTGAATTTCATTGAGCGAATCGTCTCCTTCAAATGGGCGCGAGTTTGTATTGGACAGAAAGGCGAAGCTTTTGAATCGGGATTCTCGGCTTTAGCTCTGATTGTAATGGTATACGTCCCAACGTGACTAGAGGACTCCTTGTTTCCCGATTCGAACGAACGATCGGGGCTTTTTCATATCCTATCGGGCTTTTTTCATATCACAGATACAAACGTCTTCCAAGATCAGTTTGCAGGATCAGTTTCCAGGATCGGTCGCGCTCCAAGGGGTAGGATGCGCGCTGACAGGGGAAGGGCCAATCAAATTCGAGAACAATTGCGCTCCTAGACGATACACCCATCGCGCATTCTGACAATCCTGTCTGCATAGGAAGCCGCGTCAGAATCGTGGGTGATCATCAGAATCGTCTGCCCCAGGCGACGGTTCAGGTCCTTCATCAGGCCTAGAACGGCAGCCGAGTTCTCACTGTCAAGATTGCCAGTGGGTTCGTCGGCCAGAAGAATCGCGGGGGAATTCACAATGCCCCGGGCGATCGCCACCCTCTGCTGCTGTCCCCCCGACAGAGCACGAGGCTTGTGTTTCATCCTGTCCTCGATGCCCAGCAGCCGAAGAACCTCCAGAAATGCCGGATCGAACGCCGTGTCGCGCCCCGCAATATATTGCACGATGCGGATATTATCTTCCGCCGTCAGCGTAGGCAGCAGATTGTACTTCTGGAAGACAAAGCCTACCGTGGCTTTACGAAGATCCGTCCTCTCCGAGTTGGTCATGCCTGCCAGATCGCGTCCATTGATCCGCACAGTTCCGGAGGTGGCAGGTGTCAAGCCGCCGAGCACGTGGAACAGGGTCGACTTGCCGGAGCCGGAAGCACCGATAATCGCCACAAACTCACTCTTCCGTATCTCAAGATTGACACCCCGCAGCGCGTGTACGGCTACATCGCCCACCTGATAAGTTTTGGTCAGACCATTTATCTCGATGATCGTCGGCTCAGCCCCCGGCTCACTCATAAGAGAGAGCCTCCGTAACATCCTGTTTCACCGCTTTGACGCCTGGAACGATCGCGCCCAAAAGAGCGCCGGCAATAGCGATGCCGGTCGAAATCGGCCACCAGCCGTAGACTGTCTCCTGCACCAGGCTCTCCCGAAGGACATGCTGCATCATCCACTGGGTCCCGTAGGTGAGGGCGATACCGACGACCGAGCCGAGCAGCGCCAACATCAGAGTCTCGCGGAACAGGATGTTCAGGATCAGTGCGGAGGAGCCGCCCACAGCCTTCAGAATGCCAATCTCGCGCGTCCGCTCCAGCACCGCCGTGTACATCGCCATAAAGACCACGATGAAGCCGACCACCACGGCAACCCCGATCACCACTCCGATAAAGCTCTTCAGCATCCCGACGTTGCTGATCGAAAGCATCGAGGTAAACTCTTCCATCGTATAAATCTGGTACCCGTGATACTTCACCCGCAACGCGTCCACTATCGCCTGCGCGTTCTTCGGGTCATCCACCTTGATAAAGATCTGGCTAAGATGGCCAGGATTTCCCGTCAGCGTCTGCAGCACCTGCAGCTTCACACAGACGCGCGCCAGCTTCCCCGACTCGAAGATTCCCACCAATTTCCAGTCGTGATTCATCATATTTACGCTATCGCCTACGCGGAGGTGTTTCTGCTGGGCGTAGTACTCATCCACAATCATGTCGTTGTCGTTGACCAGCGGCCCACCCTCCAGATAGCGAAACCCGCCGTTCAGCTTACGAAAGTCGTCGAGATCGAGCCCTGTTATCGTATCGAAGCCAGACAGCGGCTGCACCATCGTCCCCATCGCAAACGTGACTTGGGGCTCCTGCATGAGCAGCGCGGGAATCTTGTCACTCATCGGAGCCGTACTCAGCCCGATCGCCGAAGACCCCGGCGGCCGAAACCAGATGTCCGCGCCCACCCCGCGCGCCCTCTGTGCCGATTGATCCAGCGTTCCGTGACTAACCCCGACCAGCGTCAGGATCATTGTCACTTCAACGGCAATGGCGAGCACGCTCAGCAGCGTTCGGATCGGCCTGTGACCTAAATTGGCGAAGATTAACTTATTGAGCAAGGCTTAAGTCTAATTTAAATCGCGACGTATATGTCGATACACCCTGGTGTCCTGAGTCCAATTGACATAATTTGTCATCCCGACCGAAGCGCAGCTATGTCGATACACCCCGGTGTCCTGGGTCTAATCCACATAATTTGTCATCCCGACCGGAGCGCAGCGGAGTGGAGGGATCCGCTGCTTGTGTGGGTCAGCACTCATGCTACGCATTGCGATTATGTCGCCGATTTTTGACCACGACCCAAGAATGGTGTTCCGTAAGTTCGCAACACAAATAGAGGTGTCATCCTGAGCGCAGTTTGGTGCGCTTTTTTCGCCAAACGGAGTCGAAGGACCTGCGGCTTGCCCGCTGTGGCCACAGCGCTCAAGCCAGGATTTATGCTGCGAATCTCTGAGACACCACACCAGGCGATCGCGTATTCCGCCGTAATGGTAAGACGCCGGATTTTGCGCCGCCTCGGCGTGCCTATCTGGGTAGCATGTCAGATCCGGGAGTCAGCAATCCGACACTCTCCGCTCCCGCAGCCTGACCTGCGTCGATCACCCCCGCAACAACGCCGAAGTCCAGCTTGCCGTCCGCCTTGAGAAGCACCTGCCGAACCGATCTTCGCGACAAAAGCTCCACCAGCCGCGGCGCGACCTCGGCTCTCTCCATGTCGACACCGTCCACCAGATACCGCACAGCCGTCTGGCCTTGCTCCACCTCCACCAGGATGGGGCGCTCCGCAGCTTCAGCGACTCCAGAAGTGGCGGGGGAGGGAAGCGCGGAGTTCAAGCCTCGAGGCATGACCGGCACGATCACCATGAAGATAATGAGCATGACCAGCAAGACATCGATCAGCGGAGTTACATTGATTTCAGAGGAGAGGCCATCGCCCCTCGAGCTTCCGGTCGTTGAGAATGCCATCGCAGTCGTCTCCCAATGCAGAATTGGGCGTGCGAGCACTCCATCGCTATAGACACCGAGAGGCCACAAAAAGCTCCGGGCGGCTGGCCAACCCGGCCACACCGCCCGTACGAGAGCTTCAGTTCCTGCCTTACTGTCCTGATTCAACCCTTGGCGTAATGAGACCGATGTTGTCGACGTTGGCCTGATGGCCAAAGTCGATCACCTCAGCGACCAGCCTGAAGTCGAGGTCCTTATCGCCCTTGACGAACATGACCTTCTCCTGGCGGGTTGCAAAAATCTCCGACAGCTTGGGTTCGAGGTCTTTCTTTGCGAACGCTTGTTCGTTGATCAGATAAGACGGCGCAGCTGCTCCATTCGACCGCACCTGCACCACAATCGTGCGCGTGTTCTCCGGCTCTTCCTTATGCTCCTTGGGCGGCTGAGGAACCAGCGTCTCCAGCCCTCGAGGCGTCACCGGAACGATCACCATAAAGATGATCAGCAGCACCAGAAGAACGTCGATAAGCGGCGTTACGTTCATGTCAGACATCGCTCCGCCGGTACTTCCGCCACCCATTCCCATAGCTATCTCCTAAAGTCCGTTGGCCGCTCCAGTGATTGCGAGTCGGCATCCTGCCAGATAAGCCTGATTACTGCTTCGCAGGCGTTGTGGTTACGCCGGTGTCATCCACTCTCTCCGTGAGCAAGCCAAGCTGGCTGACGCCGGCAGAGCGAATCCCATCGACCGCATCCATCACCTTGCCATAGTTCGCGCGCTGATCGGCACGCATGAAAACTTCTTTGGTGGTCTTGTTCTCCAGCTTTGCCGCGATCTTGGGACCAAGATCATCGAGAGTTACCTGATCTCCGCCAAGAAACGTTCTACCATCCCGTGTGACGGCGACAGTAATCGCGTCTTCCTTGTTGGCGTCTTCCATCACCACCGCAGCATCGGCCTTCGGCAAGTCCACATTGACCTTGTTGTTCAGCATGGGGGTGATGACCATGAAGATGATCAGCAGCACTAGCATCACGTCCACCATCGGCGTCACGTTGATGTTGGAGTTGACCTTCTTGCCTTCTTCCCGCTTACTAATACCCATAACGTATGCTCCGCCCGGTTCCCTGTATTTGCTCTCCCTGCGGTGCCTGCCGGCCTCCGGACGCCGTTCGCTGGCGGTATCCGAAGGGTCCGATCAGAGCTGTGATTCTCGCGAGGGTACTGCTGCTTGCCTCAACTTCAGGACCGAAGCCTTACCGATGGCTCTGCTTGATGAAGTAGTCCACCAATTCACTGGAACTGTTGTCCATCTCGACGTCGAACGCCTCCACCTTGCCGGTGAAGTAGTTGAACGTCATAACGGCCGGGATAGCGACGAGAAGACCAAACGCCGTCGTTACCAGAGCTTCCGAGATACCGCCGGCAACTGCGCCGATACCGGAGGTCTTCTGCGTTGCAATCTGCTGGAAGGCGTTCAAAATACCGACCACGGTGCCGAACAGTCCGATAAACGGTGACGTCGAACCAATCGTGGCCAGACCGCCCAGACCACGCTTCAGCTTGGCGTGAACGATCGCCTCAGAGCGCTCCAGTGCGCGTTTCGAGCTCTCGATCTGCTCCGGAGTGATGCTGCCGCCGGAACCGAAGCTGCGGAACTCCTGCAGACCGGCCGTAACGACCTCCGCCAGGTGCGACTTCTTCGAGCGGTCGGCAACCTTGATCGCCTCATCCAGACGCCCGTCCTTCAACGCGCCGGCAACCTTTGGGGCAAACTCGCGCGACTGCTTGCGCGCAGCGGAGAAATAAAGGGCCCGATCGATGATCACAGCGAGCGACCAGATCGACATGATGAAGAGAAGGATGACGACGCAGCGCGCCAGCCAACCCATATTGCCCCAAAGACCCATGACACTGAAACTGACCTGGGCCTCCTCGAAGTACATCGCGAGGGAAGCGGGAACGTGAGCGAAAGTTGTTGCAAGATGAGCGAGAATCACTGGAATATTTCCTCCTGGGTAGAACTCTAACTTCCTGAATCTTTACCCGGAATCCCCCAAAAGTTCGACACCCCGGGTAGCTTCGCGAGAGACGGTATTGAGCTTTTAGCCTTGGCCTAGCCGCCGCCAAAGTTGAAGTTGACGGTGATCTGCGTATCCACTTCGGTGGGTTCGCCGTTCAGCAGATATGGCTTGTAGCGCCAGTTCTGCACGGCTTCTGTTGCGGCCGTCCGCAGCATCTCAGGTCCGCTGATGACATGCAGGTTCTTAATCGTGCCCTCTTTCGAGATGAGAGCCTGAAGAACGACAGCGCCGGAGACGTGCGCTGCTCTCGCAATCGGAGGATAGGTCGGGTTCGCTCCGGAGATCTTCAGACCGGAGATAACGCCGCTCGATACACGAGCAGGACCTTTGGGCGGGGCAATCTTGACGACCGGAGCCGGAGCAGCACCGATACCACCCATCACACCGCCCGGAACGCCGGTGCCGCTACCCATGCCGCTCATTCCAGCGACACCAGCCGTCGTCGGCGGGGCGGACTCTTCCTTCAGCATCTTGATGTCTTTGGGAATCTTCGTCGGCGCATGCAGGCCCGCATCAATCTCCGAGACCATCTTGATCGGCTTCACGATCTGCTGCGGAGGCGGGGGTGGAGGTGGAGGTGGGGGTGGAGGCGGCGCCGATATCATCGCGGTCAGCGCCGTATGCGGCAGCGCCTCCGGATAAAGCAGCGGAATAAGGATCATGGTTGCCAGGATGACGCCGTTGAATGCGAACGTCGCAATCATCCAGTACTTGGACTTGGTCTTGAGTTTCCCGCCGGACTCCATCAACGAATCTTCAAACATATGCAGCCTCTGTAGGTGAAGAAGAGCTATTTTTCCTTAGACACCACGATGCTTCCATTTGTTCCCGGGCGAATTGCGACTGCAGTAAAGCCGGCAATCTCTATGCCTTAGCCCGTTTTCCCGCCGGCAGCGAGGCGACCTTGCCCCGCTTCACCCGCCAATCCTGGTACGCCACCAGCATCGGTGCCGCTACCGCAATCGACGAGTACGTTCCAATCAAAATCCCAACCACAAGGGCGAACGAAAACCCATGCAACACCTCGCCGCCAAATAGATATAACGACATCACGGTCAAAAACGTTAGCCCAGACGAGATGACGGTCCGGCTCAGCGTCTGATTGATGCTCCGATTGACCACATCGTGAAGCGATTCTCTCCGCGAAAGCGCCAGATTCTCGCGAATACGGTCGAAGACGACGATGGTGTCGTTCATCGAATAACCAATCAATGTTAGGATTGCTGCGATTACGGTAAGGGTTATCTCCTGATTCGTCAAACTGAAGGCTCCCACCGTAATTAATGTGTCATGGAAGACCGCCACCACGGCCGCCACGCCATAGATCAGCTCAAACCGGAACCATAGATAAATCAACATCCCGATCAGCGAGTACATAGTCGCCAGCCAGGCCTGCTTCTGCAGTTGCTTGCCTGCCGTCGGCCCCACAATCTCCACCTGTTCGACCGTGGCCGAGCCGTGATAATTGGCGGCCAGCGCGTTCTCCACGCTCTGGCGGCCTACGTCGTGCGATTGGTCCGTCGACTCCGGCAGCGCGATAATGACCTTGTTCGCGGCATGTCCGCTAGGGTCGCTAACCCGCTGAATGAGGGCATTATGCACCCCAGCCCGATCCATGGCCTGCCGGAGCTGGTCTTCATTTGGCGTCTGGCTGAAGGCCACCCGGATTTGAGTGCCCCCCTTGAAATCGACTCCAAGCGGAATATGGTGCCAGAACAGGATGCTCAACACCCCGGCGACAGAAAAAATCAGGGAAAACCCGAGGAAGAACCACTTCTTCCCGAGCCAATCGATATTCGTTGTACGAAACAGTTCCAAACTCACGCTTTACTCCAGTAATCAGTTGTCAGTGTCTTCACTACAAGCGATCCGTTCCCCATCTGACAACTGAGAACGGACAACTGAGAACTTTCTTCAAATAGACAGTGCCGCGCCGCGTTCCTTCTTCTGCAGAATCGCGTCGAAGATGACACGCGAAACCAGCACCGCGGTAAACAGATTGGCAAACAACCCGAAGGCCAGCGTCACGGCAAATCCGCGCACCGGACCCGAACCGAACAGGAATAGGATCATCGCCGAGACGATCGTCGTAACGTGGGTATCGATGATCGTTGTCAACGCATGCTTAAACCCTTGCTCTACCGCCGCCGCAGCCGTCTTGCCGGCCCGCTGCTCCTCGCGGATGCGCTCAAAAATCAGCACATTCGAGTCCACGCCCATACCGATTGTCAGGATCACGCCGGCGATTCCCGGCAACGTCAGCGTCGACCCGGTAAAGCCCATAAACCCGAGCAGAATGATCAGGTTCAGGATCAGCGCGAGATCGGCATTGATGCCCGCGCCGCGATAATAGACCAGCATGAAGACCATGACCGCCAGCATGCCCGCGATCGCCGCAACGATACCCTGATGAATCGACGTCGCACCCAGGGTCGGCCCGACCGTCCGGGTCTCGAGGAACGAGATCGACGCCGGCAGCGCGCCCGTCCGCAGCATCAGCGACAGATCGTTCGCCTGCTGTTGCGTAAAGCCACCCGTAATCTCGCCGCTGTCCCGAATCGCCGACTGAATTCCAGCAACCTCCCGCACCTTGTTGTCCAGCACAATCGCCATCGACCCCGGCGTGGCGCTCGAAGCAGTGTGGGCCTCGGTGTATTTATAGAAGCGGTCTCCGGCCTCTGTGGTCAGAGTAAAGCGGATATTCGGCCTGCCGTTCTGGTCCTGCGAAGGTTGCGCATCGCGGAAGTCCGTACCCTCCACCTCGCTGACCCGCTTCAGCAGCCAGACCATCTCCGGAGCGCCCGCGGAACCCGATCCGCGAACCAGCATCGAGTCCGCAGGAATGGTCCCCCCGTTGGCCTGCAGCGCGGCCTGATCGCTCTCGTAAGGCCCTCCCGTCACCGCGTGAATCGAAAGTTTCGCGGTGGATTGGATGACCTCTTCGACCTCCGCCGAGTTATCGATGCCCGGCAGTTCCACCAGAATCTGGTTCTCGCCCAGCCCATACTTCTGGATCACCGGCTCGGCAACGCCCAGCTTGTCGATACGCTCCCGGATAGTCTCGATCGACGTATCCAGCGTGCGCGTCTCCAGATCACGGATCGCCGCGAGCTTCATCGTCAACGTCGAGTTGCCGTCAGCCGTGGTCACCACGTCGTAGCTGGAATATTCGTTGCTCTGCAAAATCGAGCGGGCGTCGCTCAGCTTCGCCGGTGGAATTCCAGACACCACGATGGTCTGGGGCCGCGCCGGGTCGGTCTTGCCCACCGTGGCGCCGGTAATCCCGGCCTTCTGGAAGGCATCCTCAATCCGGGCCACATCCCGGTCTGTAGCGGAGGCGACCGCCTCGGCGACATGAACCTCCAGCACCAGGTGAGTGCCCCCTTTGAGGTCAAGCCCCAGGTGAATACGATCCTTGATCGACTGCGTCAACCCGCCATGCGGAATGCCCACAATGCCGAAACAAAAGATCACCAGTACCGCAACGATGAATGCCGATTTCCCGGCCAGATTCTTGCCCATGATCTCTATTGAAGGGTGCAGCCGCGGTACTCTAACTCAGCCCCGCCGCCATCATCCCTGCTTCTTCCTTATCCGTAGTTAACGGTTCAATCTCAACCTGCATACATCTAAACTCAATACAGCCGACTCTCTGAAATTCTCTGCTTCAGGCGGCCTGTTCGTCAGTAGTGACCGCGGCAATCGCGCTCTTGACGAACTCCAGCTTCACGCCATCGGGCTGGACGCGCAGCACCACAACATCGTCCTTCACAGTCAGCACCGTTCCACGAAGACCGCCATTGGTCGTCACACGGTCGCCGGACTTCAACTGTGCCAGCATCTCCTGCCACTTTTTCTGCTTCCTCTGGTTCGGGGCGATCATCAAAAAGTAGAGCACCACGAAAAACAATATCGGCAGGGCCAGACTGCCTAGACTACCCAGTCCACCCGCCGCGCTCTGCAACCACATCGCAAACATCCATCCACTCCATTCACAACGCAAATCATCTTCGGCTGACAAAAGCCGGCAGCAAAACCTACCTGCAAATCCGCTTCAGCGAACGCAGCTTCGTCTCCCGCGCAAAAAGAGGCCTAGCCCCTAAGCATCGCGTAACCGAAGGGCAGTGTCAAGGCGAGCCCTCCGCTAGTGTCCTGAGTCTAAAGTCGTCCCACATGATGTGTCATCCCGACCGGAGCGAAGCGGAGTGGAGGGATCTGCTGTTTCAACTGTTTGCACCGGATCGTAATCTCAAAATATTTATGCCGCGAACTTTAGAAACCGCGAACTTTAGAAACCGCGAACTTTAGAAACTAGGACACTAGAGTGCAACAACATATAGTTTGAGCTTCAGGAATTGATTGACACAGAAATTGTCATCCTGACCCTGAGCGTAGTGGGACGGGCCTCGCAGTTTCATCGCGAGAGGCGCAGTCGAAGGACCTGCGGTTTGCTCGTAGTACCAGTACTTTCTCCATATCTCTTGGCCTATCTGCTCCAATCCCACGTCGCTCTATAGTCGATACACCCCAAAACACCGGGTGGCCCATCCTTTTCGGCCTTATCGAAAAAGGGTGGGTTATTCACACCGGCGCACCGTCTTCTTCGCCAACACAAACGACACCCGCTTCCTGCCAACCACCCAGGCGGCTGATACCCTCCTCTACGGAGGCATCACACACCATGGCCATCGCCGAAGACCTCGCCACCATAGCCCGCCAGGAAGCCGAACTCCTCTTCCCCAGCTTCGACTACGACACTGCCTGGCGTCTCGGCCTCAGCGTCCGCGAGCTTGCCATCGCCCGCAAGCAAGCCATCGTCGTCGACATCCGCCGCTTCGGCCAGCCGCACCAGCCGCTCTTCTACACCGCGCTCGGAGGCACTCCGGACAACGCCCGCTGGGTCCTGCGCAAATCCAACGTCGTCGCCCGCTTCCACCGCAGCTCCTACGCCATCGGCCTGACCCTCGAACAAAATCAACGCAGCTTCAGCGACCGCTACAACCTCCCCGACGCCGACTACGCACCCCACGGCGGCAGCTTCCCCATCCACATC